>JAEEGL013827699.1_pt1 | contig 18902 bp, 9 predicted proteins | sample 9134231 | NCBI WGS metagenome assembly JAEEGL01 (sample SAMN16246548, study PRJNA631951) | gut metagenome | biome: gut microbiome; feature: rumen; material: fiber-attached | host: Bos | place: Iran: Karaj | collected 2018-10 | reverse complement strand
ATTATGTAATTAAATTATATTTTGTTTTTTTTTGTTATGTATATCAATCAATTTTTTTTAATAATTAGTTGAAAATTACAATAAATTGCAAAAATAATTTAAATCAAATAATAAATTTTTATTTGTTCAAAAACAATAAAAAAAAATTCTTAATAAAATAATAAATTAGAAAATTTAAAAAATAATATTACTTTAAATATTTATTTATTTTTTAGAATAATTGTTTTTAATAACAAAAACTAATATTCATTTTTTAATAATTAAAATAAAGAAAAAATTTAAAAAAACGAAAAATTATATTATGTTATTATAATAAAAAAATACATTTTAAAATTTATTTTAAACCATAAATAACTTTTTAACCTTCTTTATTCTCTTCAGGTGGTTTTTCTTCTTCAATTTTTTTTTCTTTTTTTCCCTAAATTTTTTTTTTCTTCATTTTATGTTATAAAATATAAAAACCCAAACGATGGTGGTTAATATTTTAATTAAAGATTTAATGAAACTTTTTAAGATTTATAATAAAATTAATCAAAAGAAAAACAATTTAAAAAAAAATGTATAAAATCAAACTCTTTTTATAAAATAGCCATATTCATTTATATTTCTATAGGAAAATATATTTAATTATATTACTTGATAATGAAATAGGATAATTTATTAATTATATAAGTAATTAATTCAAAATATTCTATATTTATTTGAATCATATAAAGATGGTTTGGATTGGCTTTATAATAATTTAAATATTTAAAATTTTCATTTTATTAATAAATGAATTTTAAACTGATAATTAGATATTTTAAAGTATATAAATTCATTAATCCCAAAAAATTAAAGATATAATGATATTTTAATTTATGAAAAATTATAATAATTTATCAATATAAATGAATAAAATAACTTTTAATAATTTTTGTTATTTTTTCTATATTTTTCATATTTTTTTCTATAGTAATTAATAAAAATTAATCATTTATTTAATGACTCATTTTTATTTTGTTTTCTACTTTAATCTTTGATAAATTGTTTTTATTATTTATAATTTCTTCTATTATTTCTCTTAGTACAAAATAGTTTTTATTACATTTTCATTAATTATTTAAATATGTCAAAATTCTATGGAAGATGTTTTATTATATCATTCTTTTTATATTATAAAATTTTGTTTTAAAATAAATAATTCATAAAATGCTTATTTTTACTATAAATTTCAATTTTAAATTAACCTTTAATTAATCTATTAAAGTTATGAAATGAAATAAATTATGAACATAAATATTATTTTCTAATTTAGTTTATAACTTTTTAATTTCATTCAATTTGAATTGAGTTCTTTATTCAAAAACAACAATATCACATAAAAGAAAACCATTCAAAGATTATTTCTCTTGATTTTTTTCAAAAATATTTATATGATAAAATATTGCTTAAAGACAAATAACTAAAATATAAATGTAAAAAGATCTAATTTAATTTTAATATTTATTATCTTACTTATTGATTTGTTAATTATGAATTAATTTATTTTATTTAGATAAAAATTTATAATGATAAAGGAATAAAAGATAATGCCTCTGGATAAAATAAATATATTCTCAGAAAATTTTATGAAAAAATGTATAAAAGAAAATTTGATAAATTAGTGAAAAATTAAGTATAATTATAAAATTGGAAGAAAATTATAATTAAATTATAATTAAGTATTTGTAGTCTTTATTCAATAGATAAATTGAAAGGAAAGAATAATGATACATTTATTTAAATAAATTATTTAAAAAAGAGAAAAAAATTGGCTTTTGTTAAATATAATATATAGAATAATGGAAAAAGAATATCTAAATGGATTATTAAACAAGATTTAGAATCAAATTCTAAAAAACATGAAAACTCAATAAGTTATAAAAAAGAAGGAAAAAATACGATAAAAGAAACAATATTGGTCTAATAGAAAACATTACTTTTTCACCTATAAATTGTAAAATTTTAAGTAGAGTTTGAGTAAAAAACTATTCATTATAAAAAGAGAAATATAAAAGAATTTAATGAATAAAAAAAGATTTCAATTTTATAATATTTTTTCCTTATTTGATTTATCAACTTATTATCTTCCTTCTAATAATAAAAATAAATAATCAATTATATTAAATAAAACAAATCCTTTATTAATAATACAAAAATATAAAGAATTTCTTTGATTTCATTTTTTTTTAAAATCTGTTATTATTCTTTTAAATAAAAATAAAAAAACTAAATTTATTTTTAAAATATAATTTCTAATAATAATTTATTAAAATAAAAAAAAAGTTGATCTTTCGAAAAAACAACAAAACGATTTTTCGATTTCAAGTAAACTAATTTTTATATAAATCCTGAAAAAAAACAAAAAAAAGAAAAATAAATATATTATAAATAGAAAATAAAGAAAACATAGAAAAAAACAATAAAATTATAATTTAAAATTCATCATCCCATCCACAATCTTCATATGCAGTATCTTCTAAAAATTTAACAGGAAAATTATTTAACTCTTCTAAAATATAATCTTCATATTTCATTTGAAACTGATTTAATTGAATTTGACTTAAATCAGTAACTTCAGGAATAAAAGGACTTTTCATTTTTTTACATAATAAATCATTCCAATTGAAATTATCAAAAATTTTCATTTTTTTGATTTTATTAATATTACAAAATCTTTTTTCGACTTTTTTACATAATAATCCATTAATAAGTAGATTAATATATTTAAATTTATTATTATTATTAGGAAAATCAAAACCAGAAGAATACATAATGTCATGATAAATTTCCATAATGTCATTACTATGTTTTCCAAAAGGATATTTCTTATAAGTCATTTCATAAATGACAACACCAATTGACCAATAATCACAAGAAAAAGAATATCCTTGCCCAAGTAAAATTTCAGGTGATAAATAATGTGGTGTTCCTATTATTGTACTTGTAAAATCTGTTATAAATTTTGCTGTTCCAAAATCTATTAATTTTATATATCCTTTTGATGTAATCATTATATTATTTGGCTTTATATCTCTATGTACTATCTTCTCTTTATGTAAATATTCAATTGCTAATAATAATGATCCTATGTAAAAACTTAATTCTTTCAATTTAAATTCTTTATTCTTTATTAATGATGACATTGTTATTCCATTTATATATTCTAGTAAAAAAAATACAAAAAAATCATTTTTAAAACTTTTTATCATTTTTCCTATGAATGGATGATCTAATGCTAATAATATTCTTCTTTCTGAAATTATATATTCTGCTATTTTTCTTTTTATATTTGCATCATGTTTTAATATTGCTTTTATTGCAAATATAAATTTATTATTATGTACTAAACTTACACTTCCAAATTGTCCCATTCCTAAATGTTTAATATAATATAAATCTTCAAAAGAAATTAAATCATTTTGTAATGAATTTGCTTTTTTAATTAAATTAAAAGTGATTTCATTATTTAATAAAATATTAAAATATTGTTTAGGAATTAAATAACAAGTTGAATTTGTAATAGCAACAACAGTTGCAGTTCTTTTTTTATTTTCTGATAATAAACTTAATTGACCAAAAAAACTTCCTTTTTCTAAATCTCTTAATCTTTTTCCTTCTCTCGATATTGTAACACTTCCTTTAAATAATATATAAAAATATTCTGCTTCTGTATTTTCTTTTATTATTTCTTGTCCTTGAATATATTTTTCAATTTTTATATAATTTGATATTGTTAATAAATCATTTTCTGATAAATTATTTAATAAAGGAACTTTTTTTAATTTTTTCACTAATGCTTTTAAATTATTTACATTTTTTTTATATTCTTCACCTAATATTTCTTCTATATCTTTTAAATTTGCTTCTATTGATGTTACATCTGGAAATGCAATTAAATTATTTGGAATTTCAGTTTGATTTTTTATTGTTTCTTCACCTATTAAATCTCCTGATTTATATTTTATTTCATTTGATTTTTCATCTATAAAATTACCTTCTATTATTATTATTATTCTTTTTTTATTTATTTTCTTTTTTTCAAGATCATTATTTATATTTTCTTTATTTTTATATTGAATAATTTTAAAAAACTTAAATAAATCATTAATATTATCATCATTGATAATATCATGTAATAATAAATTATGATCAACAACATTTTTATAAATAGAAAATAAAATAACATCAATATAATTATCTCCAATACAATCAATAATAATTTCTCTAGTAATTTCAAATAATAAAGTATCATCTTCTCCAATAATAACATCTAAAGTTCTTTCCTGTTCTAAAATTAAAGCTAACATTCCAAAAGCTGAATTTTCTTTTAATATTCTTATATCTTTTCCATTTAAACAACATCTTACAAAACCTTTTTTAATTAAATATAAAGATTTATTATTTTTATCTCCTTTTTTAATAATAACATCATCTTTTTTATAAGGTATTGGTTCCATTTTTTTTGCAATATTATGTTTGATGATTGAATCTAAAGTTTTAAAAATAATAATACTATTTAAAAAATCATATCTGTCTTTTAAATTAAAATTAATAATAGTTTTTTTAATTTCAATAAATTTTTCAGAATCTAAAACTAAAACTTGAGAATCAATTAAACATAAAAGAGAATGATCAACAGTATTAATAAGATTATTTGACATTAAAGTATTTTCTCCAATAAAATCCCATTCTTTAATAATAATAGGAGCTTTATTATCATTATTTACATTATCAGAACATTTTTCAAATTGACCTTTAATTATTATATAAAAGAAAGAATTTTGTGTATTTTTTAAATATAAATATTCTCCTTTTGGAACATTAAATAAAACTAAATTGTCAAGAACTAAATTTAATAAAGAATCAGGAAGTGAATCAAAAATAAATAATTTTCTAAATATTTCTTTTATTTTTTCTTGTTCTTCTTCAGTTAAATCTCTATTTGTTGATTCTCTTTCTAAATGATTATTATTTTTTATTTCTTCATCTTCTTCAGCAAGATAAGAATTTTTTTTCTCAAAATGATTTTGAACTATATTTGAAGGAATTGAATAGAATGAAAGTATACTTCTTTTTGTTGCTTTTTTTAATATTTTTTCTTTTGTTGATATTTTTAATATTTTATTATTCCTTTCTTCAATTAAACAATTTTCTACTTTTTGCTTTAATTCTTCTTCTAAATCATTTTTATTATTTGTTAATTCCTTTTTTAATTGTTTTGTTATTACTTTTTGAAAAGAATAATTCTTTTTCACATTTTCTAAATTGTTTTTATGAAAAGTTAAATTTTTTTCTATATCTTTTTTATTTTTCATTTTATTTTTTATTTTTTCTTGTGATTCTATTGTCTAATCTATAATTTAAAAATATTAAATGAAATTACTCCTGAAATTATTAGTCCTAATCTTTTTGATTGAGGTTTATTATAATTTACAATTAAATTATTATTTGTTGTTGCAAATTCTTCAGTTTTTATTTCTGATGAAGGTTCTAAATGAATTAATTTTTAAATTTACTATGTGAATTTTCACAGCATACACCCATTATTTTTTATATTAAAGATTATTTGAATTTTTTATTTAATTTAAAAAAGATTATTTTTCATTTTTAAATAATTTATTAAAATAAAATATTTAATTATTTTATTATTTTAAATAAAGGGAAAATATTTTAATTAAAATTTAAATAAAATGATTTATATAAAAATGAATCAGGCTAACATTTTTTAATTTTAATTTATTTTTTTTATTTAAAAGAAAAGATAAAAAAATATACTTCTTATTCATTGAATATATAAATTTAATGGAAATTTTGAATTATTAGATATGTTTTAATCAGGAATAAAAACAAATATTCTTATTTATACTTATTATATTTTTTAAAGTTTAAATATATAATAATATTAATAATTTCATTATTATTTATTTTGAATATTATTTATATCAATATTTCAATTAAAATTATTAAAAATGCTTTATGAAGAAAATTTGTGGGGAAGAGTAAATGATTTACATTTAAGATATAAAAGACAAAATCAAAATTTAGAAAATTTAATTTATATGTTTACACAATTTCAAAATGTTTTATATTATTATGGTAGAGATTTGACAAAAGCAGTAGATAAAAATTATAAATTATTTGAAGAACAAAATACAACTCAAAATCATTTATTATTACAATTAATGAGAAATTTTAAAATTCAAGGGGAAATTTTTAGTAATAAATATGAAGAAATGAATCAAAACATTACAGAACAATATAAAAAAATTTTTAAAAACATTTATTCTTTGGAAGATGAATATTACAATAATTTTACAAATTCAAAAAAAGCATATAAAAAAATAAAAGAAAAATTAGAAACCTATGAAAAAAATTATATTTCTTCTCTTCAAAAAGTAGAAGAAAAATCAATAGAATATATGAAAAATAAATTAAATAATGAAGATGAAGAAGAATTATCAGAAAATGAAAATGAGTTAGAAAATTTTTTCAAAAAAGCAAAAAATTCAGAAAATGAATATTATAATAATGTTGAAAAAGCAAATACGTTAAGAATAAATTATAATGAAAATCAAACACTTTATCTTCAAAATTATCAAAGAATGAATAATGAAATAGGAAATAATATAAGAAATTCAATTTTAGCATATTTATCTGATATGAAACAAATAATTGCAGTAATATTAAGTGATTTAGATTTATTATCTGATAAAATAAGGAAATTAGATATTAATAATGATGATAAAGAATTTATAAATTCTTATAAATCTAATTTAAAACCTGAAGAAATGATTATTTTTCATCCTTATAAACCTAAAACTAAATTAAATCATGATAGTTTAAATCCAATTTTAGATTATGAAGTAATTAAAATTATGAAAAATAAATTAAATTTTATTTTCCTTGATTTTAATGAAGAAATTGAAAAAGAAAAAATTGATTTAAGAATGATTTTATCTAAATTATTTAATGATAATAAAATTTTAGAAGATGAAGATAAAATAAAATTAAAAGAATATTTAAATAAAGAAGAAAATAGAAATTTTTTTTTGACATCTTTAAGTAATCAAAGGAAAAATGGTAAATATTTAAGAAAAAAAGAAATAATAGAAGAAATAACAATAATATTAATGGAAATTTTAGGGGTGTCAGAAAAAGAAAAAGATTTTCAAAGTGCAAAAAATTGTATAATATTATCTCAAACATTTTATTATGAAGAAGATAATAAAAAAATATATATTGATAATAAATTAAAATTAAATAATTGGATGAAATCAATTGATTTTTGGAAAGGAGTTATTGGTTATATGATTGAAACAGAAATTAATAGACAAAACTCAACTGAAGTAAATATAAAAAATGAAAGTGAAGAAGATAAAGAAAAAAAAATTTCTATGATTGTTTTTACTCAATTAATAACTTATTGTCAAGTTATGGTAGATTTTGAAATAGATAAAAATAATATTGTTGAAATACTTAATTTATTTATTGAAAAATATAAAATTGATAAAGAATTATCTTCTCAAATTTATGGAACAATTGGAATTGAATAAAATATATTTATTTCAATATTTTATAAAATAAAAAAATATATTTAAAGGTAATATTAATTTAAAGAATATATTATTTAAATTACTATTATTTAAATTTGAATTAGTATTAAATATATTTAAAGTAATATTTCTTTTATTTTTTCTTAAATTTCATTAATTTTATCTATTCATTTAAATTATTAAAACCATCCGTTCATTAATATAATTTTTTATTTGTTCTTTTTGATTTTGAATTGAATTTATGTTTTCGTCTTTATTTTAATATTATTTTTTGATTGTTTAATTTACAAAATATTTTTTTAAAATAAATTTTAAATATTTATTGATGAATTATATTTTCCTATTATTGATAAAAGGGATTTTATTCAAAAATGAATTTATTTTTTTTATTTATTATTATTATTAAGATTGAATTAATATTTCTTTCCTTAAATTTATTTCAATTTTTATTTCTTTATTATTCTTTTTCAAAATTTTTATTATTTAATTTTAATTTTAAATATGATAGTTTTATTATTTAATTCAATTAATAAAATAATGAAAGAAAAAGTAATAAATATAATAAAGCAATTTGATTATATCGGTAAAAAATTTAATTTTCGTTATAAATCACATGAAAATTTTAGAAGTTTAACAGGAGGAATAATTTATATAGGATTTTTATTGAGTGTCTTAACATATTCATTAATAAGTTTAAATGATTTTTTTAGAAAAATAAATAAATCAATAATAAATTACAATACAATAATATCTCAAACAGATAAATTAAACTTTTTAGATTATTCTTTTTCTCTTGGATTTTCAATGACATGTGATAATTATGATGAAGAAATAAATAGTTCTTTATATTCATTATTTGAAACAACCTTTTATTATGTGTACAGAGAGAACAAAAAAGAAATATTTAGACGAAAAATAAATTTACACTTATGTAATTTTTCAGATTTTAATTCAAATTTAATTGAAATATCTCAAATTAAACAATATATTGATACAAATATATATTATTGTCCAGATCGATTAAATGAAACATTAACAGGAGTTTATGAAGATAATATTTTTTCATATTATGAATTTACAATAAAAGCAAAAGAATTAGATAATTTTGAATTATATTATAATTTATTAAGTAATTATGATTGTAAATCACATTTTTTTAGTTCTCATGTTGGTTTTGATTTACAAAATTTTCAAACTCCAATTAAAATTTTTTTATCTGATTTTTTCCTTCAAATAAATCCTCTTGCTTATTCAAAAAGAAATATATTTTTTAAATTAGATGAATTTTATTCAGCAAATAATTTTTTTTCTTTACAATTTAAAGAAAAAAAATATATGGATTATTCAAGATATGATGATTATTTAATATATAAACCAAAAGAAAGATTTTCTGAAAAAATATTTGATTATGAAAATTTTGTAACTTTATATTTTAGAGCAGATAATGAAAGAACATTTATTCAAAGAAAATATAAAACTGTTACTGAATATTCATCAGAAGTTTATACAGGATTATCAATATTATATATAATGTTATTTCTTTTTACTTCATTTATTAATAATTTTTATGCAAATCATTCAATAATGAAAGAATTTTTTCAATTTAAAAAAACTGGGAAAAATTCTTCTAATGAAGTTTTTTCTAAATTAAAAGTAAGAATGAGTGGTTCTAGAATAAGAAGATTAAGTAGAATGTCAAAAATTGCTGAATTTGGAAGTTTTGCTCCTGGAGAATTAGAAAATCAATCTTTATTATTAAAAATTAGAGAAAGAAAAAAAAGTTCAAATAATTTAAATATTAAATTTAATTTATCTAACTTTGTTCCTGAAAATGAAGGTGTCAAATTAAAAAGAAAAAATTCGTCTTTAGATATTCATAAAAATAATATAAATATTATAAATAATTCTGATAATATTAGTTTTAATAATAGTAATAATAAAATACTTACAAAAGAAAAAAGTAGATTTTTTAATAATTCTACTAATTCTTCTTTAAATAATGATTTAGGAAAAAATAAACAATATTCCATATTTACTTATGATAAAGTAAAATTCAATTTTCCTCTAAGTCATAAGGATAATCGTTCTCCTTCAAAATTTAATATAAATATTCCAAAAAATGATAATAATAATTATAATATTAATATTAATAATCAAAATTTTTCAACAAAAAAAAATACAAAACCACAAAAGCTTATAAATTTAAATTATTCAATAATGGAAATTATTATTTCAATGTTTTGTCCTTGTTGTTCTTCTTCAAATTTAGAAACAAAAAATAAATTAATTCAAAAAGCAAAAGATAAACTATTTTTTGGATTAGATATATTAACATATTTAAGAAATCTTCAAAGAACAGAATATCTAAATTTTATTTTATTAGAACCTTATCAAAATGTTTTAATAGGTTATATGACAAAACCTTCTATTTCTTTAGATTATCAATTTGATGTATTTGAACATTTAAAAAATAAATATAATCCTGATTTTACAGGAAAAGATGTTGATGATTTTTTAAAAAGTTATAATCACTTAACAGAAATTAAAAACAAAACAAGTGTTGATACAAGATTATTTAATATTGTAAATATTGAATTGGAAAATTTATGTATTGAATGAAAATCAATTAATATTTATCTATTAATTATTTTAATATAGGTAAAATATTTTTTTTTTATTAAATAATAAGATAATAATAAAATTAAAATTTTATTTTTTTTTTTTTTGTAATTCTTTATTAATAATAGTTTTACATGAAAAAAATAGAAGAAAATTCAAATTTAAAAAATTTTATAGAAATATCTCCTAAATATTCAAATAATTCAGTTAAAAATTATTGTTCATTAACCTCAGTTTTATTTCCAAGAAAAATTAATTTAGAAAAGAATGATTATTTTAAAGATTTCGATTTAAAAAAAAATAATAAATATGTGGGTTCTTTTTTATCTTCAAATGAAGAAACAAATCAATCTTTAAATAGTCAAAAAAGAATAAATAGTGAAATATATGAAAGATTAAAAAATGAAGAAGAAAATTTTATAAAAACACTTTTAAGATTAAAAGAAAAAATGAATAATAATAATAATAATTCAGAAATAGAAATTCCTAAAAATCTAAATTTATCAACAAAAAACATTTATAAAAAAATTAATTTTCCAAAAGAAATTTTACCAAATAGAAATGAAAATAATAAAAATCAAAAAATAATTAAAATTATTCCTTATAAAAGAAAAATAAATTTAGTTGATAATAAAAAAAATTTATCTTCTAATTCTTTACAAATTAAATTATCTAATAGTCAAAATAAAACAAAAAAAATAATTAATATAAAACAAATATTGAAAACAAGAGCAATAAGTGAATTAAATGATAAAAGTAAAAATAAAAAAAATAATAAATTAAATGATAAAAAAAATATTTCTACTTATGTTAATAAAAAAAAAATTAATTTTGAAAATAAAGTTGAAAGAAAATTAAGCAGTTTTTCTAAAGAAAAAAAAAATAAAAAAATAATTCCTATTGCTTATATAAATTTATTTGATGAATCAAAAAGAAAAAGTAAAGAAAAAAGAAATATAATTAAAAAAAATAATTAGTTTAATTTTTTAATTTACTTTTATAAATAATTTTATGATTTTAATTTTAATTCTTTCATTGATTCACTTTTTTTTATATTATGTTTTAATAAATGTAATCTATATTTAATACAAGGATTTATTTCTTTTTTTTCAACTTTTTTTTTTTTTTTCAAATAAATGATTTAAAGGATTAATAACAATATTTTTTTTTCTTTGATAAAATAAATATAAATTATTTAAATTATTATAAATATTTTCTCTTTTCAAATCATTCTTTTTATCATTTTCATTAAAATAATCATCGTAAAAAGAACTACTGTTAATTTTTTCATGACTATAATTTTTGGTTTTTAAATTTGTTTTTTTTGGTTTTGTTGATTTAAGATAATTATAATATAAAGGAGGATTAAATAAATCTTTTGGAGGAGAAGTATCATTTAATTTTTTATATACAATTCTATTATAATTATTTATTATTGATTTAAAAATAAACATTCTTTCCATTTTTATTTCTTTTGATAATTTTGCACTTGTATTTTTTAAATTTATTTTATCATAACCAAATCCTCCTTTAAATAAAAATTTTTTTTTTTGCCATATTCCATAATCTTTTAATTTATTATAATCTATTAATGGAATATTTTTATCTATTGGTTTTAAATGAAAATTATAAAATTGATTTTGTGTTTTTTTTCTTTGATTCATTTTTTCAATGATAATCTAATTTTTTACATAATATTTTTTTTATAGATTAATTTTAGTATTATTTTATTTTATTTTTATAATGATTAAAAAAATGTATTTATTCAAATAATCAATTAATTAAATTATATTATTATTATTTTATAATGAAAGAATACTTTTAATAAGGTTTTTTAAATATTATATAACAAATTATAATGGATTTAGATATCATAGGATTAAAACCAAATTTTTATTTTCATATATAATAAACAATTATATTATGGTATAATAATATCATATTAATATTTTATTTATTTTTTATTTTTTAAAAAATAATTCTATATATGGAAATGAAAGTATTCCTAATTTATTTAATATTTCACTTTTTTCAATTTTCAATAAATTTTGATGTTTCAATATATGTAAATAATGAAAACTTTTTTGTATTCAATTCATCAAAATTAAATGATGCTTTTAATTATAATATTAATAAAGAAAATAAATGTGATTGCTCTGTAAATTATATGTATAATTTACAAAAAGAAGAAAATGATACATTTTTTAATATTAATTTATCTGATAATGAAAATTTTAATAAAGATAATTTAACAATAAATTGTGATAACAAAGATTTAATAAATATTGAATATGATATTAATCAAATTAATAGTAATTATTATACTTTATCAATAATTCAAAAATGTGAAAAAGATAAAATTTTAAAAAAAAATTGGGGAATTATATCAATAGAATATAATAATAAAACACTTTTTTCATATTTAAAATATTGTAATTTAAATAATTATAATAAAATTTTATCTAAATTAGGTTTATACTTTTCATTTTTTTTAATTTTTATAAATGCAATTTATTATGAATATATAATTACAAAAACAGAAATTAAAGTAATAAATTCATATTCAAATATTGATGATGAAGAAATTAAAATAAATTCTATTTTTTCAGTAATATTATTAGGTTCTTTAACACTTTTAATTTTATATTATTTAAGAGGAAAAATATTTTTAAATATATATACTTTCTTAATAGTACAACAAATATTTATTTCTATTACTATTAAATTAGAAGATTTATATGAAAATTCAGAATTTTTTAAAAAAAAATATTCATTTTTATCAAATGATTTTATATCAAAATTCAATTTTAAAATTTACCAATTAATAATAAATATAATTTCCTTAATACTAACATTAATATATTTAATATCAAAACATTGGATTTTAAATAATATTATGGTAGGATTTTTATCATATTCAATAATATCAGTTTATCACATAAAAAATTTTAGAATATGTATTCTATTTCTTTTCATTACTTTATTATATGATATTTTTTGGGTTTATTTTTCTCCTTTTTTTTTCAATGGAGAAAATATTATGGTTTATGTAGCATCAAAAATAAATTTACCAATAAAATTACAAATTCCAAAATTGTTTACTGAAAATCATCCTTTAAATAATTGTATTGTTTTAGGTTTAGGTGATATTGCAATTCCAGGATTTACAATCAAATTTTTAAAAAGATTTGATTTTTTAAAAAAAAGTAATGTTTATTATAATTTAGGAATTATAATGTTTTCTTTAGCTTTATTTACTAGTGCTTTAATTAATTTTATTTTTAATTATCCTCAACCTGTTCTTTTATATATGTTTCCTTTTTTATGTTTTAGTATTTTAATTTTAGCTTTTAAAAGAAATGAAATTTATGATATTTTATTTAGTGAAAAAGTTGAAAAAGATTTTTTAAAATGTTATAGAGAAAATCAAGAAAAAATTCAATTAAAAAATTATCAATTTAATTTTCATAATAAAATTGATAATTTTTCTTATAATAAAAAAAATAATATTGCATTAGATGAAAATGATTTTGAAGAAAGTGAAGAATTTGAAGAATATGAAGAAGAGGAAGAAAATTAATTTAAATCTTTTATAAATTTTTATGTTTTTATATAAATATTAATTTTAATAATAAATAAATTTTATGTTATTATATTTTAATTTTAAATTTTTAAATATATAAAAATTAATGGATAACTCAAATAAAATAAATAAATTTTTACCTGAAAATAATAGAAAAAATAAATATAAAGAAGAACCAATTTATATAATGACAATAGAATTAGAACAAGGAAAAAATGGAAATTTACCAATATATTTAAATTCTAATCCTGAAGAATTATCTTTTAATTTTTGTAAACAAAATAATTTAGATTATAATTCAATGGATTTTTTAAAAAATCAAATTATTAAATTTAAAAATGATTTTTTAAATAATGACAAAAATTTACTGACTCCAACAATTGAAGAAGAAATAGATGAAGAATCAACAAGACAAAATAATATTAATAATAATAATAATATAATTAATGATAATAGTAATAATTCTTATATTTTAAAAAATAATGAGAATATTAATTCAAATGAAAATAAAGCATTTAATCATAATTTATTATCAAGAAATTCAATTTATCCAAATAAAATAATAAGAAAAAATCCAGTGATTTTAAAAAATAAAAATAAAAAATCAATTAGAAAATTTTTAATACCTAAACAACATTTAAAAACAGAATTACCAATTAAAAAATCAAATCAAACTTTTATTTCATTAAATAAACAAAAAATAAATCCAAATGAACATACTTTATTTTCTTATGAAAGATTTTTTAATATTATAAAAGAAAAAGGAGAGAAAAAACATAGTAGAAATAATAAATCATTTTCTAATAAAATTAGTAAAGAAAATTTAAATAGAAATAATAATCATTCATTTAATTTAATAAATAATTCAAGTCAAAAAAATATAAGAACATATGGTAATAATAATTATAATTATTATAATTTTATAGAAAAAAAGAAAAGTGAAAAAGAAAAAGAAAAAGAAAAAGAAAATAATTTAAATGAGAAAAATTTAATAAAAAAATCATCAAAAGAAATAAAAAAAAAAATATATAAAAATATTCAAAAAAATTCATTTACGAATACAGGAGAAAGATTATATGAAAAAGGAATTAAATTAATAGAATTAGAAAATAAAAGAATAAAAGAGTTAAAAGAAAATTTATTAAAAAATTCTTTTCAACCAAAAATAAATTCTAACACTTCAGAAATTTTAGAAGAGTCAAAAAAAAGTCGAATAAATTATAAAGATGATAAATCTTTATTACATTATAATGAAATTATTGAAAAGAAAATGAAAAAATTAAAAGATAAATATAAAGAAGAAAAATATTCCTTTTTACCGAATTTTAATATAAAAAGTTTAAAAATGGAAAAAAAAAAAAATTTAACTAAAAAAGAAAGATTAAATATAATGTGTAATAGTAAAGAAAAAACGAATAAAAAATTAAAACAAATAGAAAATGAAATGTATGAGAATTGTACTTTTAAACCAGAAATATTAGAAAATAATTTAAAAGGAGATTTAATGAATAAATCTTTTGAAGAAAGGCAAAAAATTTTTTTATCAAAATCACAAGAAAAAAAGAATAAATTATTTTTAGAAATGAATGAAAATATTGATAATAAAACAGGACAAGAATATTTTATTCCTTTAATAAATGAAATAAAAAATGAAACATTTTATTTAACAAGAAATAATAATGTTTTTGATTATTTATATTCTTATGCTGAGAAATATAAATTGCATAAATCTTACACTCAAAAATATCTTTTAAATATAGAAAAGAATCAAAGAAATTTATCTATTCATGATTCATCAAATAAAATATATGATTTTAAGAAATATAAAACTTTTGAAAAAATTTTTGATTTATTTAATAAAGAAAATAATAACACAATAACTTTTGAAAAAATGGATTTTTCAAAAATTCCAAATAAAGTTATTAAAGCTTTAAATCCTATTATTGAAGAAATTAAAAATTCAGATTATCCAATTTTGAAAGAAGATTTTATTGAAGGTTGTTTTAAATTATATGATATTTTATCTTTTTATGATAAACAAAATATAATGAGATTTCCAGAAAATGAAAAAAAAAATAAAAAAATAAAAGAATTAATTCCTAATTTTCCTTTTAAACCGACAATTGATAAAAATTCAGAAAAAATTTCAAATTATAATTTTATTTTAAATACTTCAAATTATAAATCAAATGAAGAATTTAAAGAATCTGATTCTAGTTATATTAATTTTTTAAAACAAAATATGAGTTATAATTCTTTATCATAATGTTTTATATATATAATTATTTTTTTTTCTTTTTTTTTAATTATGAAAAATATGAAATTAGAAGAAATTGAAAAAAAATTAAAAATTGAATATGCAGAAGTTGAAAATGAAAGAAATCAATTTTTAAATAAATATTTTGCTTTGAAAAAAGAAGAAGAAGTTTTAATATGCAATATTAATTTTTTTGAAAATTATTTACAAAAATTAAATCAATTAGAAAAAGAAAATAATAATCAAGAATTAAATAAAAGTAGTTTAAATTTGAATAATAATTTGAATCATAATTTAGAAGAAATTAATACAAATTTAAAAGGAAAAAATAATTCAATTAATATTTTAAATTCTGAAAATTTTTTATAAATAAAATAATTTTTTTTATTTTAAAAATATAAAAAATAATTTATTAAAAACTCTTTTAAATAATTATTTACATATTTTGAAGATTTTCTTTAATTTGAATTAATTTATTTAAATTTTCTTTTTCTCTAAATAAATTTTCATAAATTCTTTTAATTGGAGTTTTTTTTTCATTAATAATAATACCACAATATTCTAAAGCATCTTTTAAAATAAAAACAATTAAACCTGTAGTTCCACAAATTTTAGAATAATAAGAAGGAGAAATTTTATTTTTATATTTATTAATTAAATGTCTTATTTTTATAATATTTTCTTCATCAAAAGAAAATTTATATGTTAAGTTATTAATAAAAGTTCCTAATTTATTTTTTCCTTCTATCATAAAATAATTTGAAATTTCTCTCCAAAATTCTATATTATTATTATTACATTTAATTAAATTTTCATCTTTTATTAATTGAACAAATAATTTGTATATTATTAATATTTCATTATATTTTTCTGGTAATACATCATAATAAAATATTTTTAAATATAATTCTTCATTTAAAGCTTCTATTGCTCTTAAAGAACTTTTGGTTAATTGAAATTGAGGATAAGAATTATTTAATTCTTCTAAATTTTTTTCTTTTATTTCTTCAATTGCTTTTTCTATATTTTTTTCATTTATTTTTTCTATTAATTTATTAAAATATTTTATTCTCTCTTCCTTACAATATTTTTTATTAAAAGAAAGTAAATTTATTCCATCTTCAAAATCACAAAAAATAATAATATTATTAATAATAAGAGAATAATTATTTTCGAAAAATTGATTTAAATTAATTTTAAATTTAATTTTTCTTTCAGGTGATTTAGTTTTTTTATGATTAATAGTAATTTTTTCAGTATTAATAATAGTATCTTCCACATGTTTAATTTGTTCTTGAATATTGGATATTTCAAATTGAAAATCTAATGTTTCTCTTGTACTTTTATTTAAATTTTTAGGACTTTCAATTTCATTTTTAATTGATTTTATTCTTTTTTTATAAGTATTATTTCTTTCAATTATTGAAGTATCAAAATATCTTGTATTATGTAAACTTTTACTTCTTAAATCATTTTTTTTTAATTTATTAGAATTATCATTTACTAAATTTCTACTATTTATATTATTATTTCTTTTTGATGTTATTGTATTTGTATTTGAAAAATATTGTTTATTTATTGAAGATCTTAAACTTGTATTTAATGAAATATTATTACTTATAACACTATTATTTCTTGTATTATAATTAGTAGAATTTTTATTATTTTTATTTTGATTTTTTGTTTTATGAATTGAAACTGTTGTTTTACTTCTTGATATTAATTTTGATTGATTCATTAATTGAGTTTTATCTTTATTCTCTAATTTTTTTTTTTGTGGATTTTCCTTTTGTAATGTCTTTAAATTTTGAATTATCTGATTAAAATTTTTAAACTGCTTATCTGTCATTTTTAATGAATTTATATGATCTTGAGTTCTTTTTTCTAAATTATTTAATGATGTGGAAAATGTTTTTTCTAGTAAACTGTTTAATATTTTTAATTTATCTTTGTTTTGTTGAAAAATAATACTCATTAATAATTTAAAAAAAAGAAAAAATAAAAAAAAAAAGGAAAATTATAATAATAATTAATAGAATTAAATTCAAAAAATATTTTTTCAAAACAATTTTTTAATAACTGAATAATCCAAATTTTTTATAATTAAAAAAGAATAATTATTCATTATTTATTATTTTGAACATCATATAAAAAATCAAATAAGCCAATTTCTTTATTACAATTATCTTCAGTAACACTTCTTTTTTTACTACTTAATAATCCATAAGGATATAAATCAATTTTTCTTTTTGGAATATAAATAAATTTTTTATTTCTTTTTTCAATTTTTTCTTGTAATTCAAGAATACGATTTTGTTCTTCAATTTTTCTTTTATTTGCAGTTTTAATTTTATGATCTAATTCAATTTTATTTTTTATTTTTTTTAATAAATCTAAATTTTTTTTATCATTATTATAAAATTCAAATTTAATAATAAGGAAATTTAATATTATTTCTAAAATTGTTAAAACTCTTAAAATTTTTTCTTCATTTGTATTATATTTTGATAAATCTGTATCAATATTATTTAATTCATTTGACATTCTTTCTATTATAAAATTATATATATATTTTGCTTTTAAATATAAATTGTCTTTTATATTATTTGGTTTTTCATATGAATAATATAATTTTTTTAAACTTTTTTTTTGAGGAGATTTATTATTTAATTTTATTACATGTATTTTTTCTTTTATTAACATTTCATTTCTTAATTTTAATAATGATAATAATCTTTCTTTTTCTTTTATTTCTTTATTTAATATTTTTTCATAATTATCTAATTTATTTTCTTCTAAAAATTGTTTTTTTATTTCTTCTTTTTCTCTATAAATAATATTTGATTCATTTAATAATTTTAAATTT
>JAEEGL012319548.1_pt1 | contig 18902 bp, 23 predicted proteins | sample 9134231 | NCBI WGS metagenome assembly JAEEGL01 (sample SAMN16246548, study PRJNA631951) | gut metagenome | biome: gut microbiome; feature: rumen; material: fiber-attached | host: Bos | place: Iran: Karaj | collected 2018-10 | reverse complement strand
TGGCCACCTTGTAGCCTTGCCTGTCTTCAATCATACGGTTGAACTCACTCAGTTCATCATAGAGCTGGGACAGGATCCGCTTCTTGCCGGTCAGCAAGTTCTTCTTCAGCGCATCCCAGTTGTCAGCCTTTGCCCAATTGGTGATGGTCTGCTGAGAGACACCCAGTTTCTCAGCTATGTCTTTCTTCTGAAGACCACCTTGGAGGAACAAGATCTGCGCAAGTTCCCGGTTGTTGTTAGTTTGCTTTTTCATGTCGCATGCGTTTGAAATCGGCTGCAAAATTACAGCTTTTTTCTCTTTTTGTAAATTAGTACGGTCAGAATGGCAGTGATAGTTTTTGATGTGCTCGAAAAGATGTAATTTTGCACCCAAATTTGAACACCCATTGATATGATAAGCGGTTTAGACTACGAAAAGAAAGACGGCATTCAGTTAGCTATCGGCGGTGGCAACTGGTATCTGTTCTATGACAAACGGAAGGACTTCTTCAAGAAGCACCACTGGAATGAGAAACGCGTTGTGAACGGCATCCTGTATTGGCGCAATATCGGGCGCGTAGTATTTATAAAGGACGTGCCTATGAAGTACCGGACGTGCTGGGATCATCCGACGGTGATCACGGATCGAGACAAGAACGGCAATCTGAAACGCTTGATTGTAAAGCACACCTAAAAAACCATATAAACGCTTTTTGATAGATGATCAAAGTAGGAAAAGAGTTTCTGCTGACAGATGATTCCGTGAACTGCTACGGCTATCGTCTTCTGACATCCGGGCTCATATTGGAGAAGTTCAATCCTCCGATTGGTTTCTTCATGCATGACCGTGAACAGGGCGTGGCTGTGAAGTGGGAAGATCTTGTCATCCGGGACAATGCCCTGTACGGCAAGCCGGTGATAGATGACAGTCGCTTCCCGACGCTGGCTCAGCAGATTTTAGACGGCTTCTATGAAGCTGCCTCAGTAGGTCACATTGTGGCCTTGGAGTGGAGTGATGAACCTGAACTGAAGTTGGAAGGTCAAACCGGTCCGACTGTAACGAAGTGGTATCCACGCGAATGTTCAATCGTTGACATTCCCGGCAACCCGAATGCTATCGCACAAGACAAGCTATTCGATGAGGCCGACAATGTCTTGATGGACTTATCTGATAAACTAACTAACAAAACCCCATTCAACATGGACAAACCTGCAATCCTTGTGGAGGCTCTCCTTGCACTGAGTCTCCCGAACCTTGCTGCCGATGCAACACCGGAGCAAGCTCTGGAGGTCATCCGTGATCTGGCTGCCAAGGCTGCACGAGCTGATGGACTGGAGACGGAACTGAACAACCTCAAAGCAGAGATGGCCGCCATGAAAGAACAGGCCACCTCCGAGAAGATCAATGCGATCGTAGAGAAAGCTTTGTCTGATCACAAAGTGAACACTGCGATGGCAGACAAACTGAAAGCCGACTACAAAGGCAATGCTGAGGGTCTTCAGGCTCTCGTTGACGCTATGCCGGCGCAAACCACTCTTGCTGACCAGCTGAAGCACGATGTACCGGAGAAGTACCAAGGCAAGACTTGGGCTGACCTGTACAAGATTGATGGCGCTTTGGCCGACATCAAGAAAAACTATCCTGACCTCTACGAGCAACTGGTCGCAGAGCGTGACGGTAAGAAGTAATTTTTTGTTGAACCCCTAAAAACATTTTTGAACATGGGTAACGCAATTTCCAAAATCCCCGTAGAGGTCTTCGCGAATTACATCGTGGAGAAACTTCGTAAAGTGAACCCCTTCTTGGTGTTCGCTGTAATTGAAACTGCCTTCGTACTTGGAGGCGCAGTAGTTCACATTCCGCAAGCCGGTGCATCTCCGGAGGTAGTGAAGAACCGCACCACGTTCCCGGCTCAGGCCGTTCAACGTGAGGATTCGTTCATCGACTATGCTCTGAATGTCTTCACGACCACTCCGACTCACATCACGTGGCATGAAGAGAATGAGATCAGCTATGACAAGACTGACTCCGTTCTGAATGATCATGTCGAGACCCTGATTGAGGCTATCGGTGATGACATTCTCTATTGCTGGGTGACCGGTCTGAAGGCAAATGGCACTTCCGATGTGATTCCGGCCAAGAACATCATCCGTACTACCGGTGCTGATGTGGCTGTAACGGAAGAGGGCCAAGTTGGTATGCGCAAAGCATTCTCCTACAAAGATCTGGCCAAAGCACAGAGCCTGATGAACAAGATGAACGTTCCTAAGACAGACCGCTACGCGCTGTTGGAGAGCTATCAGTATGAACAACTGATCGATAGTCTTTCGAGCAACCAGATGGCAGCCTTCCAGCAGACCGCTGACATTGCCAATGGTATTGTTGGTAAGTTGGCCGGCTTCAACATCATGGAGCGTAGTTCCGTACTTGCCTTCAATGGAAACACTCCTATTGCTCCGGGTACCGCCTTCAGCGCAAACACCTGTATCGGTGCATTGTGCTGGCAGAAGGACAGTGTAGCTGTAGCTAAGGGTGACATCAAGCCGTTCCAGAACACGGATGATCCGCAATACTACGGTGACATCTTCAGTGCAGCTGTGAAGGTTGGTGGTCGTTGCCGTCGCGCAGACTGGGCCGGTGTTGTCGCTATCGTACAAGGTACGGCATCCGGTGCATCGAGCTCTGCCGCTTCGAGTGCAGCTGCTTCGAGTGCTGCACCTGCCGCTTCGAGCGCAGCCCCTGCTGCATCGAGTGCTGCTCCGGCAGAAAATGCATGATAACAGACGGAGATGAGAAAGATTGACAGTATCATACTTCACTGTACCGCCACCCCGGAAGGGCGTGACTACCCGATAGAAGAGATCCGACGCTGGCACGTAGTCGGCAACGGCTGGAAGGACATCGGCTATCATTTCGTAGTCCACCCTGACGGAACGGTGGAGGCAGGAAGACCGGTAGAGCAGATAGGTGCTCACTGCAAGGGACACAACTCAAACAGCATTGGGGTGGTCTATATAGGTGGAACAGCAGCCGACGGGAAGACACCAAAGGACACCAGGACGGACGCGCAGAATGCGTCGCTGTTAAAACTCTTGCAGGAACTGATGACGCGCTACCGGATACCGTCATCACGCATCTACGGACATCGAGAGTTTGAACCCAAAAAGGCTTGCCCGTCCTTCGACGTACAAGACTGGAAACGGAGGAATGCCCTATGACAACAGTAGAGATCATCCTGACGGTTCTCAATTCTCTTCTGGTCTCTGGTGGGCTTGTAGTATTGGTGACACTACGGAGCACGATCAAAACCTCCAAGGCTAACGCTCAAGGAGCGGGAACCGATGCCAATGACAAGCTCATGCAGAGCTATGAAGAACATATCTTGAACCCTATCTTAAAAGCAAATGAAAAGACCAACAGAAAACTGGATCGGCTCACAAGAGCTATCGAAAAGATACCTACTTGTAAGTATGCTTCTCAGTGCCCTGTTTCTGATGAGCTGCAAAAGTCCGCAGCCGACTGTAGCGGGGACAACATCCAACAGAACTGAGACCAACTATGTCCGGGACACCAACATCACGGTTGCTCCGGAGGATAGTGCAGCCATCAAAGCCTTGATCAGATGTGATAGCCTGAACAACGCTTTATTGACTGAACTCAGCCAGAAGGACGGAGAGCGTATCAAGCCATCTCTGCAACTGAAGCAGAATGAAGACGGATCTCTGGACATTCAATTCAACTGCAAGGAGGATAGTCTTCAGGCAGAGATAGAACTGCGAGACAAGGTGATCAGTGAATTTCAGAAAGAGACCATTGTCGTTGAGAAGGAAAAGGATCTCAACGGATGGCAGAAGTTCATCATGGGCATGGGCTATGCCTTGCTTGGGATCATCATATTAGGTATCATTGCTTTATGCATCAAAATCTTTTTGTAACATGGACATCAAAATCTTGAAAGACCACTTCAACCGGTACAAAGCTACCAATGTGGTATATGAGTCAGGCGGAGCCCTGTTCCTGACCCACAGTGCTGCGCTCAGCTACGGCAATGGTACTGTGCGCACCTACACCCGTTCGGAGGTCTTTGCGAACGACAAGAAGGAGGAACCGGCAAAACCGGCAAAGCCTTCAAAGCCCGTTCAAAAACTGACTGAAGAGCAGTTGAAAGGTATGAGCTACAATGACATGAAAGCCTACGTCAAGGGGCACAATATCAAAGTGGCTGATACGAAGAAAGAAACCCTGATTGCAGCCCTGTCTGCTCTCATAAAAAAGGAGGACTAAACTATGTTTCCCGGAGTAAACGTAAACGTAACCAACGGCAACCTCTTGGCATCTATCGGAGTACTGGATGCTGTTCCGGCACTCATCGTGACCGTGAACACGTCAGCACTGATTGCAGCTAAGACGGAAGTCTATGATCTTGCGGACGCTGAGTCCAAGGGATTCACAGCACAAGCAGAGCCTTTCGCTCATAAGTTGCTGGATGAATACTACACTGAGTTGGCAGGCAAGCAGCGTCTGATTGTGTTTGGAACACCGGACACGATGACGATGGCCACCGCTCTCAGTCTGAACGAGGCTAACGGCGTGAGCAAACTGCTGCGTGAAGGTCTCGGAGAAATCAATCTGATCGCGATTGCGCGTAAACCGGCAGCCAACTATGATGGAGCCGGGAATGGCTTCCTTGATGCGGATGTGAGTGCAGCGGTGACTGCCAGCAAGAGCGTAGCGCAAGCTATGCAGACGGCCAATACCCCTGTTCGCTTCTTCATCGAAGGTCGTGTTGCCAACCCCAGTGTGACGAACACCTACAAACCCAATGAAGCCACCAACGGCTTTGCCGGTGTGGTTCTGGGTGGTACTGCCAACGATGGCAGCGCAGCTGTGACTGTTGCTCTGGCACGTGCTTGCAAGTACGGTGCTCATGTGAAGCTCGGTAACGGTGCCAACGGCGCATTGAGCGTGAGTCAGATCTATATCGGTACCGACAAACTGGAGGACCGCGTGGATATGGAGACGCTGCATGATGCAGGCTTCATCACCTTCCATCACCGTCCGGGTAGCGCAGGCTACTTCTTCGGTGTGGACAACATGTGCTCGAAGGATGACTATCGTATCCTGGTGCATGGCCGAATCATCGACAAGGCGCAGCGCATCGCTGTAGAGGCCTATCAGCCCTACGTAGAAGGTGGCATCCATATCGAGGATGATGGCAGCATCAATGCAACAGATGCCAAGGACATCGAAGGAACACTCTTGCAGGCACTTCGTGCAAGTATGGGTGACCAAGTATCGAATGTCAAGGTCAATGTTCCGTTGAACCAGGATGTAGTGAACACATCCACTTTGAATGTCGAAGTAAAAGTCTTGCCTCTGGGATACCTGACTTGGATCACCGTATCGCTTGGCTTGGCTGCTAACCTCTAAAACGTAAACGAATATGCCCAACGTACACATCAAATCAAGCGAGTATGCTTGGCACCACACGGAGGTGAAGATCCTGGACAAGATCCTGGTTGGCATCACTGCTTGGGAGTTGAAGAAGGAGACTGAGAAAGAGGCTCAGTACGGAGCCGGTCAGCACGCCATCGACATCCAAGCCGGGAACATCAAGTGTTCCGGAAGTATCACCCTCTGGGGCTTTGAACTGGACCGTATGGAACAGGCTGCTCAGGCTGCCGGGTACGATAGTATCATGGATGTGCCTCACGAGCTCATTGTATTGACAGTATCTGCACGCAAGCTGGCGAAGGATCCTATCACTACATGGGTCGCTACCGGTGTCTCTTTCTCGGAGACCACAGACGCCATGTCTCAGAATGACAAGAAGCGTGAATGCCAATTGCCGTTCATCTGCATGGACATCACTAAATCCACAATCTCCCTCTAAATTTTGATTCTTATGCCGACAGTAAAAGAACAAATGAAGACGGTGCAAGAGATGGCAGAATCGAAGTTCGGCAAGGCAAAACTTGCTGAGCTTCGAGAACTGTACCACGGCCGTCAGCTCAACGTAATTGTTGTAGAAGACAAGATAGCCTTGCTCATGCCGATCACGGCCAAGGCTTTAGGTAATTACACACGCATGGTCATTGACCCGGCAGCAGGACTGGATGTCGCTGCCAAGGCTCTGATTGATGAGTTGTGGATCGCTGGAGATGAATGCATCCGTGACGATGAAGACTACTTCATCAGCGCGATGATGGAACTCCAGAACATCATTGAACTCAAAAAGAGTTCTTTTGGAAAGCTGTAGAGCAGGGGAAGGAGGCTGATGGCTTTGAACAGAACATCGCCTTCGCTCTACACTACTATGGTCCCCAAGCCAATGATTGGGATTTAGAGACGCTTGGATTCAGAACAGGCATAGCATTGAAGAACGCTGAAAAAGGAGTGATCAAACTGGTATGAGCAATATCGTAGAATATGCAATGAGGATGAAGGACATGATGTCCGGGCCACTTGGCAACATAGCCAATGCCTATGACAATGTAGCCAACCATGCCGAAAAGGCAGGGAAGGCTTCTTCGCTCTTCTCCAAAATGTCAATGGGAGCCTTCGGGCTGAATAACATTCTCGGTGCTGCCGGTGCTGCTTTCAATGCTGCCAAAGCCATCGGATCAAAGATCGGTGAAACAATGCAGGCTTCGCTGGATAGACAGCAGCTTCAGGTGTCATTCGATGTGTTGACCGGTAGCAAGGAGGCAGGAAGCAAACTGACCAAAGATCTGGTTGACCTCCAGAAGAACACCATTCTCGGTGCTGAAGTCTTCAAGAACGCGCAGACGATGCTTGGTTTCGGTTTCAAAGATACCGAGATCATTGAGAACATGCGTATGCTTGGAGATGTCTCTATGGGTGATGCTGAGAAGCTGAACTCACTGACATTGGCTTTCTCCCAGATTCGTTCTGCCGGCAAGCTTCAGGGACAGGATCTGCTGCAACTCATCAATGCAGGATTCAACCCTCTGGAAGCTATGTCACAGCGCACCGGGAAGAGTATCGGTGAACTGAAGGATGAGATGGGAAAAGGCAACATCACCTTCGAGATGGTACAACAGGCATTCAAGGACGCTACCGGTGAAGGTGGCAAGTTCAACAATATGCTTGGTACCATCGCGAAGACTGATGCCGGTATGAAAGCACAATTGGGTGGTGCTCTTCAGGAATTGAAGATCAAGGTTGGTGATGCCTTTGCGCCTCTCACTCACATGGGTCTTGAAATGGCAACGAAACTGTTGCCTGTTCTGGAGAAGATGGTGGATCCTCTCTCTGAAGGGGTGAAGAAAGCTGTCTCCGGATTGGAAACATTGATCTCCAAGGCGCAAGCTCTGAAGGGATACTTCCATCAGGTCGCAGATCCACTCATGTCCATCTTCCAGAACATCAAAGCAAACCTCTCCGGATTGGCAGGATACCTTGAACCTGTGCGTGCTCTGATAGTTGACCATATATGGCCGGCCATCATGCACATGTGGAATGTCCTCTCCGGAATCATCAATGATGTCGTTCAGTTCGTAGCTCAGTCAGAGCTGCTGAAGGACACGTTCGCGTTCGTTGGAAAGATTGTCGGTGGTATCTGGGATATGATCAGCGGTCTGACAGATGCTGTCAAGTGGCTGTGGAATAATATCGTGATGCCTATCCTGAACGGAATTGAGAAGGCATACCGGTGGATCAAAGGTTCGGACATGAAGGGTGGATCCAACAAAGCCCTGACTGCGACTCCGACCACCAAGCCATCAGAGACTTCTTCTACACAGGAGACTCCGACTACCAAGAAGCTCAACGAGATCGCAAAGAACACCAAGGCGAACAAGACAGCTGCTGCTGCCGGCAGTAAGGCAGTAGCCAGCAGCGGTCCACGCGTGGTGAACATCAACGTACAGAAATTTTTTGACAACATCAACTTCAACACTACATCTCTTCAGGAAAGCACAAGCAAGATTGAAGAGGCTGTGATGGAAGTTCTCAGCCGTGTCCTGGTACAAGGCGCATCGATGGCATAGATATGGCACATATAGTCACTAACATACTGGAACTCTACAAAACCTACTTCCAAAAGCCGTTTGTTGTAGAGCCGAAACAGGAGATAGATCTGTCTTCCTCCCGGTTTGATTCTGCCTATAAGGAAACGATGAAAGGCGTGGAGGTGTTCCTGCCTATCCATCTATCCAACAATGAGCATCAGATCGACATTGCCTGTGCTACCATTCGCGTACAGGGAGAGAAGACCATTGTACGCACACCGGTGAGCGAACGTTCCGGAACCGTGAAGGAGATGTTCAACATAGGTGACTACAAGTTCAGCATCAAAGGCGTTCTCATCGCTCAGGATAGAACGAAGGTGATGCCGGATGATGAGATGTACATCTTGCGCCAACTGTTTGAATCGACATCCCCGGTGGAACTCAGGAATGCTCTCACGGATCTGTTCATGGATGACAGCCGGAACATCGTGATCACAGAACTGGAGTTCCCGGATGTCGAAGGTAAAGAACTGCGTATCCGTCCGTTCACGATGGAATGCGAAACAGATAGTGTCACCAACCTCTCAGAAGAGATCTGATATGTTCGTGATGAGAAGTGACATAGTGATTGGCAACTACCGTGTGAAGCCTAACAGCGTCACATGGAAGAGCGGGACAGACAACTTCACAGATACCTGTACGATTGTGCTGCCTCTCTCTCCGTTCGTCAAGCGTGAGCAGGCAATCACGGAACACGGTGACGGTGTAGCTGAGACGGCTTCCGGAGTGAAGGTGAACAACCTGAAGCAGATGCCGTTCAAGAAGGGTGACAAGGTGCAGGTCAAATTAGGCTACGGCAAGAAGCTGGAGGAAGTGTTCCGGGGCTTCGTGCTGCGCATCAATTTCGGAGAGCAGCTGTCACTTGAATGCGAAGGGTACAGCTACCAACTCCGGGAGAAGTACTTCAGCAAGTCCTATCAGAAGACCACGCTGAAGAACATATTGACGGATCTGGTATCCGGAACAGACATCAAACTGAGTCCTTCCATTGACACGGTGCCTCTGGACAATGTATGGTTCAAGAACGCTACCGGTCTGAAGGTGCTCGAATGGGTACAGAAGGAACTGTGCTGCCGTGTTTGGTTTGACGGTGAATACCTATATGCCGGTGCATCCAAATACGCTGAAGTGAATCCGACACGCAAGACACAGAAGGTCAAGCTGAAGGTTGGATGGAATGTCATCTCTGCCGATGATCTGAAGAAACAGGTGGCTGAAGAGGTAGAGATCAATATCGTAGAGAAAGACGCTGCCGGTACGACTAAGAAGACGAAACCGGAGAGCAAGAAATATAGCAATGTGAAGGAAGTCAAAGTGAGAGCCGGTCTTCCGGCATCCTTCCTGAAGAAAGCCGTCAAGGAGTTGCAAGAAGAGAAGGACTATGAAGGCTATGAGGGAAGCATCACCATCTTTGGCGAACCTCATGTCTGGAAGTCTGATAGCATATCACTGTCTGATGACAAGTTCCCGGAGCGTTCAGGCAACTACTTCGTGGAGCAGCTGGATGGTGAGTTTGGCGAAGGTGGCTTCCGGCGCAAACTAAAATTGAAGTACTATGGCAAAAACTGAAGCAGAACTCCGGAAGCAGCTATCTGAAGCATTAAAACCGAAGCCGGTGACCATACTGGCTGAAGTGAAAGCTGTGGATGACAGCAAGCGCACCTGTGACATCGATGATGATGGTGTCATCATGTACGGGATCCGGCTGCAACCTATCACACAAGGTTCCACCGGTATCACGGTCTATCCGAAGGTAGGTTCACAAGTGCTGTGTTCCAGGATCGAGGATGAGGACAACTACATGGTGGTTCATGCTTCAGAGATTGACAAGATAGAGATCAAGGTGAGTGACAAGAGCCTGGTGCTGGATAAGGATGGCATAGTAGCCAACGGTGGAACTATCGGAAGCGTCAAGGCTGACAAGATGGTGGAGTGGATGACAAAGGTCTATTCGGATCTTCAGACACTCATCACGCTGCTCTCTACTTCAGCTGTGGCCGGGAACGGTGCACCACTGTCAATAGTGTTCTCACCACAGACACCGAATCCGCAAGTATCTGACTTTGCTGATGATAGTTTCAAACACTGATTAAAAGCCGTTCAAACGATGAAAGATATACAACTGACAGACGAACTTGAACTCCGGGTGCAGAACGGAGATCTGGTTGTAGATGACAACCTCAAACAGGCGCAGCAGCTGCTCCTTGGCACCAACAAAGGTGAGTGGAAGCAGCACCCGAAAGCCGGTGTGGGAATAGTCAACTTTCTGGAGACGGCTTCAGCCGGAGAACTATCCAGAGAGATACGTGAACAGTTCACGCGTGACGGCATGAAAGTGAGCAGCGTGAACATCAAAGGTGAAAACATCAATGTAGAAGCACAATGGAAGTGACACGTAGTGGGCAGAACTTGCTCGACATAGCTATTCAGGCAACCGGTGATGCCGGGACCGCTTTGGCATTGGCATTGGCCAACGGCTTGTGTCTGACGGATGATCTGGCCGTTGACCAGAAGATAGAGGTTCCGGAAGACATAGCAGGTGATGAGAATATCAAAGCCTACTACACCGGGCGTGGATACAAACCGGCTACCGGTGTGACTACAGTAGATGAGGCAACCGCTCCTTTCGAGGGTATCGAATACTGGGGCATTGAATACGATTTTATAGTATCATAGATATGGCAAGAACGATTGACACGATCTTCAATGAGATGATCACTCAGAAGAGAGAGAACCCGGCATTGGCCTCTCTCACCTCTTCATCCGCTACGGCTATCTGGCGGCTGATGTTCTATGTGGTAGCCTTCGCTATCTACGTACATGAGACGCTTTGGGATGAATACCGGAACGAGGTGAACACCGCTATCGATGAGATGGTCCCTCACCGGCCGAAGTGGTATCGGGACAAGACGCTTGCGTTCATGAAGAACAAGACACTCATTCCGGATACAGATGTGTATGACACAACCGGCATGAGTGAAGACGATATAGAAGCAGCCCGTGTAGTCAAACATGCAACGGCCAATGAGACCAACCAGTCTTCACTCCTGGTCATCAAGGTGGCCGGTGTGGATTCCGATGATCCGACAAAGCGCGCACCTATCGATTCCGCGGAAGAGACACAGCTGGCTGCGTACCTTCAGGAGATCAAGGATGCAGGTGTTCGTATCTCGCTGGTCAATGAAGAACCGGATGAGTTCCAATGCGAGATTGACATCTACTATGATCCGACCAAAGATCCGGTGACAGTAGAGAGTGACTGTGAAGCAGCCATCAAGGACTATGTGGAGAACCTGCCTTTCAATGGTGAGTTCAGCAACATGGCTCTGATAGACCGTCTTCAGGCGGTGGATGGGGTGAAGATAGCTGAACTCATCTCCAGTGAGAGTGCCCCGGCATCGACCACGACATTCTCTGCTATCAATGCCTATGTCATCCCATCCTCCGGATACTTCCATGTATTCAGCACCACACTCAACATGAATCCGCACACGCTATGACACGCTATGATATAAACTACAACAGGCTGGCATTGGCTATCGTGCCTCTGAAGCTCCGAAAGTCACTCTTGATGAACATCCTCTATGTGATGGTATCCGGAGTGCGAAGAGCAGCTGCTATCTTCACGACCTATCGTGAGGACACCAACTACCGGCTGAGCCACAATGGCCAAGTCTGCTATCTGCGTGCGGTCCTCAATGACCGCTTCGATTGGCAAGACAGGCGCATCACGATTGAGGATGTAGAACCGGAAGAAGGAACGATCCTGTATCGCAGGTCTCTGAACCGGTTCCTGATGGCCCCGAAACGGAGCACCGGCCAAGCTATCATCCTGAACAAACGCGCTTTCTCCGGAAGCAATTCTGTGGACTTCACGGTGGTGGTTCCGGCTGCGCTCAGAGGAACATTCAACGAAGCTCAGATGAAAGCGTTGGTGGATACCTACAAACTGGCTTCAAAACGTTACACTATAACATACAGATGATATGAACAAGATTCTTGGAAACTTCTTGGCCCAGCAGAACAATGACTTCCCGCTTGATTGCGAGACGCTGGACTATCTGCAAACGAATCACCACATGGCAGAGATGATCGGTGCCATTGCCGGTGATAAGATCATCCTATCCGGATGCGGTGTGTCCGGTTCCACCAGAACTGCCGGATATGTATTCCTGAAGACTACTGACTTTCCGCAAGGTGAAGTGCTCTACTTCGAGGGTGGTGACTCCGCTCATACGACTATGTATCTGGACAAGTCCGCTATCAGTGTCACGGCCAACGCAGATCCGTACACCAATGCCTACACACAGCGGATGCTGAAGGCTGGTCTCGGTACTGAACAATACAACTGGAGTGACTTTGCTGGGCTGAGTGACAAGACCAACAGACAGCTGCTTGCTGAGATCCATGCACTCCAAGCACAGATAGCCACACTTCAACCAGCTCCTGCCGGTTCTATTATGATGTGGCCGTCCAATACTATTCCAACCGGATGGCATCTGTGCGATGGATCTTCAATGAGCAGGGCAGACTACCCGGCATTGTTCAGTGTCCTTGGCACGACCTATGGGAACAATGATTCATCCACTTTCAAATTGCCTGACATGCAAGGATTGTATGTAGCAGGCAAAGGTGCGAATAACTATAACTCTCTGAACCAGAAAGGTGGAAAGAATACGGTTGCTTTGGCTGTAAACGAAATCCCTAAACATAAACATGGAATATCTGTACTTTGGGATAATCAAAATCGTGTTTCGTATGGATTTAAGTGGGGACAGTCTGACGCTGCTCACGGTGCGGGGGCTATGTACAGTCAAACATTTTGTGAAGGAGCAGGAGGTAATAGTTCAGGCAATACAGATGCCCATGAGAACCGTCCTCCGTACATTGTTTTGAACTATATCATAAAACTTGCATAACTATGGCTATTTCATCAAGAACACAACTGAAGGCATGGTTCCGGAGAGGACTGAAGCCTTTGGAGTCGCAATTCGCCTCCTGGATAGATTCGTTCTGGCACAAGAACGATGCCATCCCTATGTCCTCCATCGATGGACTGACTGACGCGCTGAACCAGCGCACTATCTCTATCGACGCCGCGCTGAGTGACACTTCTGAGAACCCCGTGCAGAACAAGGTAGTCAAAGAAGCTCTTGAGGGGAAAGCAGATGCTAATCACATGCACACCTATGACAATGCTCTGAACCAATCATCAGAGAACGCTGTTCAGAACAAAGTCATAGCTGCTGAACTGGCAAAGAAGATGAACACCTTTGGAAGGGATACGGATGCCATCAAGGACAACCGCAAGTCTTTCATCTATCGTACTTCAGCCGGGACACAATCCATATCGGATGGAGATGCGAAACTGACAGAGCTATTCGGCAACGTAGAGAATGGTGTTCCGTTCTCTGCAACCAGTTTCCGCGCAGTGAAGTTCAACCTGTTCAATCCGGAGAACGTCCTGACCGGCTACAAGCTGAACTCCAACGGAACCATTGAAGCAGCTTCCGGTCATACACTGGCCATCATTCATGTTCTTCCGGCAGTTGTAGCTGCTGGATCCAACAATGGCTATCGTGTACGCAGTAAGACAGACAAGACCTGTACCATCAATCGCGTTGGCTACACAGCTGCCTATCCGACGGCAGAGAGCGTTGCAACTGTTCTGTCTGCAACCACGTTGTCAGATACAGCAGCACGTCAAGTCTATGCACCGGCAAACGCAGGCTATCTGATCGTGGATGTCACGACTTCCCAGATAGACAACCTGCTTGTACACTTCGCCTGGTCCTATGATCCGACGGACAAGAATGAGGACTATTCTGAAAGCGTTTTGAATATCCCGGCAATCCATTCGTGGGGTATGGGAAAGGCTCTTGACGCGATGGATGAGATCAATCTGCTTGATCAGGTGTCAACGACACGCGTGGATCGAGTTCTGCTGAGCTCATTGACTTGGGTAGAAGAAGAGACGGAGATCCATGAGGATCCGGAAGATCCGGAGTCTGAAGTGACTTCCATCACGTACAAGTACAAGAGTACCGGTCTGGCCAGTCTCATCAAGGCAAGCACGCTCAATCTTGACTACTATGGTCTGGATGATGATTTCACTCTCAGCGTGGATGCTGAAGGAACAGTCATCATCGAAACAGGTGAGGAACGCCTGCTGAACCCGGCAGAAGAGTTTGCCGGCATCTACCTCTACTATGAACTGGCTGTGACTGTCATCAATCCGGTGACGATGGAACTGCTCTATTCCGTAGGTGACTTCGGTACAGAAGAGTTCGTTGGCACGACGGTTGCACCGTACTACGCTACGTTCTTCTATCTGACGAACAACGAAGACACTCTTCGGAACTTGTCTATCACGCAAGAGAATAGCCGCTCCTATACGATAGACTTCCATGAGAATCGTACCGTTGTACAGGAGAGGAACATCCAGTGTGATCTTGCCATCACGAAGATCGTGACGGACAATGTGGCCACCCTGAAGGTCAGCCGCAATGGTGGTGCTGTTCAGACACTCTCTCTGAGCAGTGGCAAGTGGGAAGGCACTCTCAATGTCAATGAAGGAGATTTGCTTGTATGGCAGATCACCAGAAGTACAGAGAACGCAATTGCAGAGATAAACATCAAATACGAATACTAATATGACAAACAGCTTTTGGTGGCGTTACTACGCCAGTGGTGAGGGATCTTCCCTTGTGTACGTAGATTGTGACTTCGGAAACGACACGACCGGTGCCGGAACTCGTGCGAAGCCATATAAGACCATCAATCACGCGATGAGAGGTGGCAACTCAGCAACCACTATTGGAACGCTGACGATACCGGGTACTATCAATTTCAGAGGTACTTGCCGTGAGACCATTCTGGGCAATCACTCAGTGACCATCCGTGGCGACTATTGGGGTGCTGCATACTATGATGGAGAAGGAACGAACTCTATCTTGCATACCACATTGCAGTATGTTTTGATCAGGAATGCCGGCACTCTTTGTGATGTTGACTATAATATCACAGAATATGCCACGGATCTCCATGCTGCTTGCGCTGGTGTGGGCCGTGCTAGCGTTGCGGCCATTGCGACCACTGCGTACGGTGTGTCCGGTGTTAGCGCTTCGCCTGTCCAAATAGAGAACTCCCGGTTGTTCCGAGGATGTATCGGAGGAACAACCGCCGTGCACCATAACATCTATTCAAAGATCAAGAAGAATAGCAAGACTTGTGGTGTGACCTTTGGTGGAAACGGATTGAGTGCATCAGCAAAGTGCAACAATCTTTCGGTGTATGACCTTCCGATCACGGAAGTGTCCACCGGAAAGAGTAAACAATCCAACTCATTCCACGGATACCGTTGCATCTTCGGAAAGGTAGATTTCGTCTATGAGATGGCAGACTACTTCTACAACTGTCTTTTCCTTGCTGACTGCAATTGGTACTATGTGGACAAGTCATCCGGGAACCCGGAGAGCAACCTGCGCCTCAAAATAGAATGGGTGAAGAACACGGCTCTGGCAGAACCTACCTTTGTCTTTGAGTCTCGTGATCTGCAACCGTACTATAGCGAAAGCGGGTACACCGGTGGTGTCATGGTTGTCACGGGTAACTTCAACAACATATATGAGGTATTTGAAGCCCTCTACGCTGCCGGCAGAACAACAGTCAACCCGGCGACCTACTATCTCAGTAGCTGTGTCTTCAGTGCGCAGACATCTGCACAGGTATGGAACAACCCGGACGGTGGTGACTTCACCATCAAGCGTGAGAGTGATGCAGTCATTGACTCCATCAATTACTTTGGCGCAATGGCACCGGCTGTGAGTGTTCCTTTCATTGGCACCGGTGATTCCGGATCTGATGGTGTGGCTGAATGCTGGGATAATAGATCGATCGATGGTTTCCTGACTGTTCAGAATGGCACGCTGTGCATAGATACTACATCCGCTTCCCAAGAGGGCAGCATCCGCTCTAAGATCATCACAACGGATCCGACATCGCTTCAGTTCAATGGCTTGTTTGCTCCGTATGATCACAGAACACTCCGTGGATGGCTGTTGAGCAAACTCAATCCGTTTGGAACGAAGATCACAACCAGTGGAAGCTATCTGTCTGAGAGCACACTGTATGTGGTCAAGAATGGAACTGTGAGCTTCAATGGCAATGAGTACCAGGCGAACTCTTGCATCAATACTACCGGCATATCTGCTGAAAATCTTGCGGCCTTGCCTGTAACATGGACAGATGAAGGTGTGTACCTGTTGACCGTCACGGATCCGAACATTCCGGACACGCTCTATTGCAGATGCCGGTCTATGATCTATGCCTATGCAACTGTTGGTGACATCCTCAAAGTGAATGTGACCTATCTGAACCATCACACAGACAAGTATGTCAAGTATCATGGCCGTGTGATAGTTCCGGGAGAGTCCTTCATCTGCAAAGATGCCAATGAGTCCTTCGCTATATGCACGTCAGATGGTACAATCATACCTTCAGAAACGACTACGAAGATAGCAGCTATCTTTGATGATCGAGCAACGATCCCGGCAGGAGAAGAGAGAATAGGTGGATCCACCAAGTGGGTACCGATGCAGATGTTTGGAACATACTTCGCTATCAAGTCTGAAGGAGCTATCCAGGACATCAGTATCACCGGCTATGGAGATGTTCCTGCCGGATCCGGCAACTACAAGGCATTCACTCAGAACGGAGGTGGTGCTGCCATCGGAGGAAACCAGTCCATCCTGAATCAGATATACCTGCAACTTGCTGTATTTGCAACGAAGGTGAGTGATTTTGAAATAAACGTAGAATGATATGATAGTGCCTATTTTAGCCGCCGTGTCACTGAAGTCAGTGATTGCCTATTCAGAGATCGCAGATGCTGAATTGCTGAGGGCGTGTTCCTTGAAGGTGGTGAAGAGTGTTTCTTCCCAGATAGACAGGAATATCCTCTCCGCTCAATCCTTGCGCATAGCAGGGTACATGAATAGTGGTGGAACAATAGACCCTGCAAAGGATATGTCATATACTATCATTCGGAAGTGATTTTAAGAGTTTACCATCTGACGCTCCATGCTGCTTGCGCTGGTGTGGGCCGTGCTAACAATGCGAACAATGCGAACAATGCGAACAATGTGTACGGTGTTAGCGCTTCGAATATCCTTCAAAAAAATATGCATTGATGGTAAACTTTGCCAAGACCTATTGACGGCACAGCAAAACATCTCGTGTCAAAAAATCTGTGTGAGTAGCAATATGCGAAAATTTGGAGAGAAAGGACAGGCTTATGCCAAAAAGATATGGAAGGCTTTGGGAAGAACGCATAGCGGTTCGCCCCAATGTAGAACTTGCATTTGATATAATCATCCCACCGCTTGACCCGGTGAACCCGCGTAAATTGAGCAAGCAAGAACAAGAGCTCCTTGATAAACGTGAAGAGACCATTGACAGTATACTTGAAGAGCTTGTCACCAGAACTTATGATTTCGGTGAGGTGAACAGGTTCCATCGCAGAGAAGGTAGGAAAGTGCGCTATATACAATACTTGCCCAAAAGAGGAACAATCATTTTGCAATGTGTGCAGAATGTTATGCAGCCGATTTTCATGGAGAAGTACATCCCAGAAACATATAGCAGCATAAAAGGACGAGGAATCTCAAATATGATGGAATATGTGGTGAAGCAAACCATTGCGCATCCTGAATTTGATAGGGTGATCACATTGGATGCAGAAAAGTGCTATGACAATGTGAAGCACTCACTACTACATGATGCACTTTCCCACTGTGTGAAGGACATCTATGTACTGGAGTTCTATGATAGAATGATGAGCCTGATTGAAAAAGGGCTTGCTATCGGTTTCTTGCCAAATCACTATCTGGTCAATTTGTTGTTCACTGCTTTGGATCATGCGATGAAAGAGGTTGAACATTGCGCGGTGTACTGTAGATACATGGATGATCATTTCTTCCTTTGCAGAAATGAAGACATCGTGCGCATTTTGAAAGCCATTCAAAAGGAGTTTGACAAGATAGGGATGCACATCAAACCCAATGTGAGAATTGACTATCTGAAGAACGGAATAGACTTTTGTGGCATTGTCTTCTATCCTGATGGTCATTTGATGCTCCGGAAAAGCATCAAATTGAATATGAAAAGGAAAGACCGGATGCTTCGCTCCCTTCCTAATCTCACGCCTGAATTATACAAGGCGCAAATGGCATCCTATTATGGATGGTGCAAGTGGGTGGATGGAAGACACCTTATGCGAAAAGTGTTTGGTGAGTACTATGAACTATTTGACAAAAAACATAAAAAGAAGAAAAATATGGAAGCAGTGAGGCTTTCTGACACAAAGAACACTTGGTATGGTATGGGTCATGATAGGTTTATATCAACCCGTATCGACAACAATCGGACATTGTATGAAAAAGACTTCATTGTCCTGGAGTATCAAATGGCAACGTTTGACAATGAAGAAGGAATTGTTGTACATCTGCTAATAGATGACGAACACTATTACACAATCACAAAGTCTATATCTCTCGTACAACGTATCCCAAAAGCATGGGAGCGCGTGGGGTGCCAACCATTTTTGACAAGACTCAAGATGCAGCCTTCACAAAGGAATCCACGCAACAAATACCCTGTTTTAGTATGACATTGATCAGACACATATCATCGGGTGCTCCATCATGCGTTCTTGGTGTGATGGACACGGAAAGAGGCAGAAAGATAGCTGCTGCTATGCGCCGGTGGCTTCTCCCACACTATGACATACACCAGATACTACATGATGGTTCTCTCTATGAGCAACCGGCTCTTGCGTATATGCAGAAGCTGTGCATAGAGACGAACCGTCCTTGTCTCTATATCCATGC
>JAEEGL010834625.1_pt1 | contig 18902 bp, 7 predicted proteins | sample 9134231 | NCBI WGS metagenome assembly JAEEGL01 (sample SAMN16246548, study PRJNA631951) | gut metagenome | biome: gut microbiome; feature: rumen; material: fiber-attached | host: Bos | place: Iran: Karaj | collected 2018-10 | reverse complement strand
GGTTCTGCATAGCAATCTCGGAATATGGCCTATCGGGGTGTGCCACAATCATCTTGGTGGATTCTTCAACCCACTTGGCTGTGTCGCCCTGCTGGAGGTAGATCAACGGATGGCTGCTGACGATGAAGTCGTTGTTCGACTCGTTCTCGTACTGCAAGGCATCTTCGTAATACTTCTCGCAAATGTCGAAACGCTTCTTGTTGAAAGCTATCGAATAGATGTTGCTGGCAAGCATCGAAGCAGGAGTCTCGGGCTTCACTACAGAGGGTTCTGTGGCCCACTTTGGATATTTCTTTGCAAAAGAGGCATAGCGGTCATAGGCTTGAATGGAACCATCGAGATTCTGGCTCTGCATGTTAAAGATGGCTACATAGGAGTAGAAGGGCATCATGCGGGGAACTTCCAACGCAGCGGCTTCTATCAGAGGCTTCTGAACATAGTCCTTGGGGTTGCCCTTGTCAATCATCTCATAGCATCCATCGCAATATGCATCCAACGCAGTGGCCATAACCAAAGTGTCGAATGGCTCGTGTGCTGCAGCCTTGTTAAGTTCAGGGCTAAACACATATTTACCCGAGTTGAATAGAGCACGATTAGCCTCGAACAACTGCTTCTCAGCCACATGGCCGCTACCCAATGCTTTTTGCAAGAGGTCGATAGCCTGGAGTGACTTTTCCTTGATGGCAACTTCGTTCTTTTCGATAAGTGCTTTGTTGGCCTTGTCCTTCTTCAGTTGTTCCTGTTGGTTGGCCATAAACAAGGCGTCCACTTCATCGCGCAGCTTGATGCCTTGCGATACTTGTGCCTTTGCTTCCTTTTGGGCGAGCTTCAAGGCTGCCTTTTCTTCGGGAGTCATTTGTGCGTATGCCGAACCAAATGTGGCCAGCATCAGCATGGACAGAATAATCTTTTTCATAGTGCCTTTCATATTAAATGATTTCACAATTTACAAATTTGACAATTTATCGTAGTCCGGGTTTAATCCTTACTCTTCTACGGGGAGCTCGGGAGCTGCAAGGGGAGTTGTGTCGACCTCTTCCTCGCGGTCCACAACGCAAACATTGCTGATGACGTCGTTGCGCTTGGTGATGTCGATGAGTTTCACGCCCTGAGCCACACGACCCGTCTGACGGATGTCGGCAGCATGCATGCGAATGGTGACACCCGACTTGTTGATAATCATCAGGTCATTCTCGTCGTTCACCACACGGATAGTGACAAGTTTACCAGTCTTCTCTGTGATGTCGATGGTCTTCACACCCTTAGCTCGGCGCGAGGTCTTACGATAGATGTCGTTGCCCTCAGCATCAGTCAGTGCGCTACGCTTGCCAAAGCCGTTTTCGCTGACCACCACGATGGTGTCATTCTGCGGATCGTTGACGGCCACCATTCCTACTACTTCGTCGTCGCCTCCGTCGAGCACCATGCTCTGTACACCTGTAGCTACACGACCCATCGTGCGAACCTGGTCTTCGTTGAAACGAATGGCACGACCGTTGCGGTTGGCAATAACGATTTCGTCCTTGCCGTTCGTGAGCTGTACGCTTACTACGCGGTCGTCGTCATTGATGTTGATGGCGCGAACACCCATCGTGCGAGGACGGCTGTAGTCGGTGAGGCAGGTCTTCTTGATGATACCGTTCTTGGTACAGAAGATGACAAAGTGGCTGGCACAGAATTCGGGGTTTGCCAACTTGCGGATGCAAAGACATGCATTCACTTTGTCGTCGGGCTCAATGTTGAGCATGTTCTGTATGGCACGTCCCTTCTGTGCACGGGTTCCTTCTGGCAGTTCGTAAACGCGCAACCAGTAGCAGCGTCCCTTCTGCGTGAAGAACAGCATGGTGTTGTGCATCGTGGCGGGATGGATGTACTCAATGAAGTCATTGTCACGAGTGCTCGAACCCTTGTAGCCTACGCCGCCACGCGTCTGTGCGCGGAATTCAGCCAGCGGTGTGCGCTTGATGTAGCCCATGTGTGACAGGGTGATTACCACCTCGTCGTCGGCATAGAAGTCTTCGGCGTTAAACTCACTGGCGGCAGGCTTGATTTCGGTGCGGCGCTCGTCGCCAAACTTGTCGCGAACCTCTATGAGCTCGTCCTTCATCACTTGGCGGCACAAGTCATCGTCGCTCAGAATCTGGTTATAGTACTTAATTTTCTCTTGCAACTCGTCGAACTCGCCGTGCAGCTTTTCCTGCTGCAGACCAGTCAACTGAGCGAGGCGCATATCAACGATGGCCTTAGCCTGAATCTCGTCTAGGTCGAAGCGCTTCATCAAGTTCTGCTGAGCATCCTGTGGGGTCTTGCTCTTCTTGATAATCTGCACCACCTCGTCGATGTTGTCGGAGGCAATAATCAAACCTTCCAAGATGTGTGCACGTTCCTCGGCTTTGCGGAGGTCGTACTTCGTGCGGCGAATAACCACATCGTGACGATGCTCTACGAAATTAGAGATGCAATCCCTGAGGGTCAACAATCTGGGGCGACCCTTCACGAGTGCGATGGCATTGACGGAGAATGAAGTCTGCAAAGGAGTCATCTTGAACAACTTGTTCATGACCACCTGAGCGTTGGCATCGCGCTTCACGTCCACAACGATGCGCATACCTTCCTTGTCAGACTCGTCGTTCACATTCGAGATACCTTCCAGTTTCTTCTCGTTGGCCAACTGAGCAATAGTCTTGATCAACTCAGCCTTGTTCACACCATAAGGAATCTCCGTGAAGACAATTGTGTCGTGTGTGTCGCCACTCTCAATCTCACCCTTGGCACGCATGATGATGCGTCCACGACCAGTCTCGTAGGCATCCTTGATGCCCTGAATGCCCATAATGTAGGCACCCGTAGGGAAGTCGGGACCTTTCACCCACTCCATCAGGTCCATGCTCTGAAGCTCAGGATTGTCGATAAAGGCAATCGAGGCATTAAGCACCTCCGTGAGGTTGTGTGTGGGAATGTTGGTGGCCATACCTACGGCAATACCCGTGGCGCCATTCACCAACAGGTTGGGTATCTTGGTGGGCATCACGGTGGGCTCCTTCAGCGTGTCGTCGAAGTTGTTCACCATGTCAACGGTCTCTTTGTCCAGTTCGTCCATCATGGCCTCGCCCATCAGCGTCAAGCGGCTTTCTGTGTAACGCATAGCGGCTGCGCCGTCACCGTCCACCGAGCCGAAGTTACCCTGACCGTCAACCAATGTGTAGCGCATGTTCCACTTTTGCGCCATACGAACCAAAGCGCCATAAACGCTGGAGTCGCCATGAGGGTGGTACTTACCAAGCACCTCACCGACTATACGGGCGCTCTTCTTATACGGCTGGTTGTGAACATTGTTCAGCCCCTTCATGCCAAAGAGAATGCGACGGTGAACGGGCTTGAAGCCGTCGCGCACATCGGGCAAGGCACGAGCTACAATGACACTCATCGAGTAGTCGATGTAGCTCTTCCGCATTTCATGCTCAATGTCAACTTTAATGATTCTGTCTTCTGCGTCTTGCATAATATCTTAAGTTTAATTGTTTGACTATATAATATTATAATGGTTTGCGCACGCGTACGCACACGCGTTTAACCTTGCAAAGATACGAAAAAATTAAGAATTAAGAGTTAAGAAATAAGAATTATTTTCATTTAAACAATGTTAAAATCGTTTCAAGGGGTACTTTCGACTAGTGTCGGACAAGTGCCCTCGATGCGCTCAGAATCGATTTCTGTGCCCTTTACGGGCGTTTTAGTCATATAAAAGCCTCTGAATCGAGCGCCATTTGCATCATAGTTGAACTAACTTCGCAACACAATGGCTAGCACTTCGCACTTGCGCCGCACTCCGCTGTGATGCATACGGAGTGCCGCTGTGATGCGTACAGCACAGCAAATATCTTGTAACGGCTGGCCGTATTAAAAAATGTCAAATAATTTGGCACTTTGTTGGGCTTACACTATCTTTGCGCAAACATTAAAGTATAATACCATGAAAAGAGCACTTCTTATCCTCCTCTCCATTGTGGTGGGACTATCGGTAAAGGCCGCAAACATCAACGAAAAGCCCTTCACCATACCCGAGTTGACGAAATGGGCAGGCGCAGAAGGCACAACAAAGCTGAGCGGACACATCATTGTGCACAGTAAACAATTCCGACCTATAGCCGAACAAATGGTGGCCGACTACAAGCAAATGTGCCAAGCCACAATGACCATAGCGACTGGCAAGCCCAAAGCCGGCGACATCGTGCTCACATGCAAGAAACTGGACAACACACCCACAGAAGGCTATCGACTGAACATCGCTGACTGGGTGGAGATAGATGCGCCCGACACAGAAGGTGCCTTCTGGGGCACACGCACACTGCTGCAACTCTTGGAACAAGGTCCACTGCCAAAGGGCGAAGCGATGGACATTCCCCAATATCGATTGCGCGGATTTATGATTGACGTGGGACGCAAATTCGTGCCCATTCAATACCTGCGCAATCTTGTGCGCATTATGGCTTACTACAAGATGAATACCTTGCAGATTCACCTTAACGACAACGCCATGAAACAGTACTTCGGAAATGACTGGAGCAAGACGCCGGCTGCATTCCGACTTGAGTGCGACACTTATCCCGGATTAACCGCCACCGATGGAAGTTATACAAAACAGGAATTCATCGAACTGCAGAAACTGGCCGAACAGCTTCATGTAGAGATTATTCCTGAAATAGATGCACCAGCCCACGCTTTGGCCTTCACACACTATCGGCCCGAACTGGGTTCGAAGGAATATGGCATGGACCACTTCGACCTGTCGAATCCCGACGTTTACACCTTCATGGACAATTTGTTCAAGGAGTACCTTTCGGGCAAGGAGCCTGTATTCCGCGGGCCGCGTGTCAACATCGGAACGGACGAATACTCTAATCGCGACCAAAAAGTAGTGGAACAATTCCGCCAATATACCGACCATTATCTTTCCTTGGTGAAGAGTTACGGCAAGCACCCTGCGCTGTGGGGGGCACTGACCCACGCCAAAGGAGAAACACCCGTGCAGGTCGATGACGTATTGATGAATTGCTGGTACAACGGATATGCCCAGCCCGACTCCATGATACAAATGGGCTACAAGGTGGTTTCCATTCCTGACAGGTGGGTGTATATCGTACCGGCCGCAGGCTACTATTACGACTACCTGAGTTGCGATTATCTATACAATAACTGGACGCCTGCCAAGATTGCCGATAAGACATTCCCTGAGCAACACCCGCAAATTGAGGGAGGCATGTTTGCCGTTTGGAACGACCATTATGGCAACGGTATCGCCACAAAGGACATTCACCACCGTTTGTATCCCGCCATGCAGACTATGGCCGTGAAGTGCTGGACAGGACAACTGACCTCGCTGCCCTATACCGAATACGACAAGAAGCGCCACCTGCTGAGCGAGGCTCCAGGCGTGAACGAACTGGGCCGACTAACCAAGGGAGAATGCCAGCTCGCCAGAATTGAAAGCGGAAAGTCATTAGGGTTGTATATCGAAGACGTTGGCTTCGACTATGCCGTATCGTTCGACATCGAATGCCAGCCGGAAGAGAAGGGCACCATCCTGACGCAGAGCAACTATGCCACCTTCTATCTCAGCGACCCCAAAGAGGGCAAGTTGGCATTCATGCGCGATGGCTATCTAAACCAGTTTAACTATCGCCTGCCGCAATCGGGCAAGGTGAGCATACGCATTGAGGGAACGAACAAGGAGACACGACTCTTTGTCAACGACCGTCGAATGCAAATTCTGAACAGGCATGAGGTTTATGCAATACCTGCCGCCAACCGTCTTGACAAAATGCCCGGCGCACCATTCCAAACGGAAGTTTACGAGGTAGGGGCCAAGATGTCCTATGTCCCCACCTTATTTTTCCCACTCAAACAGGCGGGAAACTTCAGGAGCACCATTTCCAACCTGCGCATAATGGATCTATGAGTTGCGTACTAAATTGAGGATTTCCTCCACCATTTCAGTTGGAAGAAGATAACGCGGGTCGTCTGATTCCACAGTGATAGCCTGCAGGAAGTGTGGCATCTCACGCGCATATACTTCCTTCATGTATGCATTGGCCTCATCGGTGTTTCTAAAGGAATAACTGGTGTTGGCTAGGCGGTCGCAAAGTTTCACAAAAGGTGCATAGGGTGTTTCGCGAATGCCCTGATAGTATTTGTCCCCCGCCCGCTCCGAGCGTGTGCGCCCCTTGTCGTTGGTCAGTGCATAGACTATCTCTGCTGCCAGAAGGGATTGTTGCTCGTCCATGAACTGGCGGGCTATGCGCACCACATCATTATAAGTCTGGCGTGCATCTTCTATGGAATCGTGGAAGTAGGCCGCAAACATCAAAGGCACGACGTCCACCTCACTGCCGCACACGAAACAACCATAGTCACGCACTCCATGCGCCACCATATCGAGATGGTAGCCATAGGGGTGCACTTGGTCGTAAGCCTGATTCACACTGGCATGAAGCGAATGTGCCGCATAGCGAATCTGCGCTATATCTTCGGCATACTTGTCTAGTAAGGCACTATATTCTTCTTTTTTCATAATTCATAATACATAACTCGTAATTCACAATGCATAATGCATAATGCATAAATAGGTACACGGAACTAATTACGTTTTTGAGGAGGGAAAAGTATCTTTCGGTCGCGCTCTATGGCTGGCTTCACCCACTCGTCAGGCACGAAGCGCCAATGGTTGAGTTTCTTCGGCGTAACCTCCTTCTGTTCAATAATGCGCTGCATCAGGTAGTAGCGCAAGTCTTTCTCCGTACTGGTTATAAGGCGATGGGATAACTCTTCGTGTGGAATGCCTGCTCCACGAGTGATGAGTTCTCCGCCACCATTTCCACGATAACTGTTGACAGCGACTTTGTATTCCCTATCTAATTCAAAAGGCGTTCCATCCGCCATACTCTCTATGACGACGCGTTCGCCCTCTGGCTTCGACACATCTACAACATAGCGGATACCTGCTGCCGAATCCATATTGAAGGAGAAATTCTTGAGTCCCTGACGGCGACCATTGTCAGGATTGTCATCAAAAAGCAGGAGATGATCATCTGGTCCCTTCATCTGATTTGTCCACTGGGCGTAAGACATCTCCAGAAAGTTCTTTATCTCTCGACCCGTCATCCGCATCGTGTAGAGCAGATTCTCATACTTATACAGGGCAAACATATCGCTGATGCGAAGCGTGTCGCCCCCCAGCCTTGAATCGAAAGAAAGAGGGGCAGCAAAGGAAACGTCGGCGCCTGTCAAATCAAGTTGCATTTGGTGGATGAGGTCGATGAACTCCGAAGGACCAAAGAACGCATCACGCTCATAGATGGGTTTTGAAAGTCTTCCGATGGGTTGGTCCACCCACTCTTTCAACGTCTTGCGCTGAGCGGCAAAGTGCTCCTCAAAGCGTTCCATCTCTTCCACATTCACCAGACCGTCATCTTGTTTCCCAGTAAGGGCTGTGCCCGGAGTGAATTTGGTGCTGGCAGTAATGTTCTTACCGACCACCCTACCCTTCTTGTCTAAAGTGAGCACAATGTCGGCCTCAACAATGCGCTTGCCCATACTGGTAGGTCCCATCACCACGACTTGACCGCCCTCACGGTTTTTCATGTAATGCGTAGCAAACACGTGGTCGTGACCATAACAAATAAGGTCGAAGCCCGGCACCTGTTCGGCCACTAACTTGACGGCATTCTCACGATATTCTGGTGTAACGATGCCCCCGTCAAACCCACTGTGGAACAATCCCACAATGAGGTCGGGGTGTTCAAGTTTCTTGATTATCTTCATCCACTTACGAGCCGAACTCACCATCTCCTCAAATCGCAGTCCTGCCCACAACTGCTCAGGCAACCAATTGGGGATAGCGGGAGTGAGCAGTCCCAGTATGGCTATTTTCACCCCCTCGCGATTCAGCGTGAGGTAAGGTTGGAGATAGGGTTTGCCCGTCTTCACGTCAATGACGCTTGCCCCAAGAATGGGGAACTTGCACTGGGCAATCCATCGGTCATAAACCTCATGCCCTGTCTCCACATCGTGATTTCCTAAGGCACCACAATCGTACTTCATCATGTTCATAGCCTCAGCCACAAGGTGGGGCGAGATGGTGTCGATGAAATTATAATAATAGGCTGTGGGCTGTCCTTGCAAGCAATCCCCTCCGTCCGTCAGAATGAGCCGCTTGCCATATTCCTTGCGCTGTTCCTGCACATAGGCATAGATGGCCGACAGCCCTCCGCTGACATTATGTTTCTTGAGGTAGTCGTACTGGAACAGCGAAGCGTGGACATCGCTGGTATGAATCCACTTCAGGTGCACTTCGCGCGTTGGCGAAGCAAACAGAGACGATAGATAGGACGATAGTAATGTGAGTACAGCCACGATTGTTTTACGAGTCATTAAGCGTTATCTTATTTAAATCCTTATGCCCTTTATCCTTTTTTACTTCATCCCTTCATCGGTTCTCCACCCTTGGATGATTCGGAGGGGCATCTCCAGTCATCAATCAACCATCGGGCAAGGCTGGAACGATTAGGGATTTCGGGCAGATTGTCTTTGCGGAACCAGCCTCCGTTGCTCAGTTCCTCACGTTGCAGCTTCAGTTCCCCGCTTTCGTATTCTGCAGTGAAGCCCACCATCAGCCCTGCAGGATAGGGCCAAGGTTGAGAGGCAAAGTAGCGAATGTTCTTGATGCGCAGATGCGTCTCTTCCCACACCTCGCGACGGACACAGTCCTCAAGGGTCTCGCCTGTTTCCACAAAGCCAGCCACCAATCCGAAGTAACCCGTGCGGAAACTATGCGCATGAACAAGAAGAACTTCCTCTTCATCCCTCACCTTTCTCGTCACCCTCACGATGATGGCGGTGGCCAGTTGTGGCCACAATTCCTTGCCGCACTCAGTACAATGTTTCGAGATTTCCGTATGCCACTTCATCGGGGCACCACAACAGCCGCAGAACTTCGAGTTTTGGTCCCAATAGACCAGTTCGGCACACTTACCTGCCAACCTATACATCTCAGGCGAGAGTATATCGAAGGTCTGGCGCAACCCCATCATCTGCAAGTCGTCGCGACCCGTAACAGGGCGGTCGAGGCGATAGATGGAAGCCGCCTCCAACTCCCCCACAAGGGGGAGAGATTGAGATGATGGGAGCAATCCCCCCTCTTCGGAGAGATTTAGGGGAGCTGTGAGTCTTGTCACATATTCCCACGGTTGGAACGCCACGGGAGGCTCCTCGCCCGAGGGTATCGTCAGACGGCCGTCCTCCCCCTTCGCAAGCAGGATGTCCCCTTGACAATATGCGAAATGCAGGTTCATTAGGTTTTAAGGTTGTGAGGTTTTAAGGTTTTCGTAGTCCCGCAGGGACGTTTCGTAGTGACGAAGTCACGTTTCGTTTTCGTACGCGAAGCGTTTCGTCGCAGCTCTGCAGCGTTTCGTTCACTCCTCGCTCTCGGCCTTCTCTGTTTCTTTAGTATCACGCTGTCGACGTGCGGAGGCCACAGGAGGCTCTTCCTTTTTTTGCTCCTTCTCCATCTTCTTGCGTGTCTTTTCAGCCTCTTTGGCAGCCTTCTGTTTTTCCTTCAGTTGATTCTCGTAATATTTGTTACGCTGTTTTTGCAATCGCAGGGCCTCTTTGTCGCTCACACGACGATTGGGAGTGGCGGGAGCAGCCTTGGAGTTTTTAGAGTCCTTAGGGTCCTTTGGGTCTTTAATGTCCTTAGAGTCCTTTGGCTCTTTGGAGTTCGTCTCCTTCTTCTCCACATTCTCTGCCTTCTTTACTTCTTTCTCACCTTTCGCATCCTTTTCCCCCTTCCCCTTTTCATCTTTCACCTTTTCAGCTGCTTTCTTCTCACCTTTCACCTTTTCTTCCTTCTCCACGTTTTCTTTCTTCTCTTTTCCTTTCTTTTCGGCAGCGGCATCTACTCCCTTCGCTGCACGAGAGGGGTCGGAGGAGGGTCCGTTGGAGTTGAAACCTGTTCCGTAGATGCTGGTGTAGGTGCGCACCACAGGTTTGGGGGTAAAGTTCTTTCCGCTCTTCCTCGCATCGCGCTCCTTCTGTTTGTTCATCTGAATAGTTCGACGCGTCTTCTCCAGTTCCGCCGTCAGTTTGCGCAGTTCGCGTTCCTGGTCGCGCAGCAAGGTGCGTGTTTCGCGTGTCCTTGCCTTCACGGCCTGTATGTCGTCCTTGATGCTCTGCACCACCTCCTCGTCGGTCTGCGCCTGCACGGGGAGCATCAGTGTCACAAAAAGAGCAATGAGTATCGATATCTTATTTTTCATATTCTTCCTATTTTATTATTATAACGTCGTCCCACCCATTTTATTTTCTATGCAGCAAAATAAATCCTCCCCCTCCCCAAAGGGGAGGTGGAGGGAAAGGTTATAACCTATAATGAGAGGGCCTATTGATTCCTTACCGGACGGACAGAGTAGCCCTGAAGACGGTCATCGGTGGATGCTGAATAAGAACTTGAATCAAACCTTATGCTAAAGGCGAGGTTATTACTCGTAGACAATCCGCGTGTCCAATAGCGACCAATTGTCGCGGGGAGTTGCTTCGTGGCTCCCTTTATCATAGTCCATGTCCTGTGCAACACCATAACACTGGCCACAATTACAAATCCGCCTGAACATAGGAGGGGAATATTCCTCCCCTACAGGGGAGGTTAGGAGAGGTCACAGTATTTCGTATTCGTAGGAGGTGCAGCCTCCGTTTCGTAGTCCCGCAGGGACGTTTGACCTATCGGTCTTCCTCTGTCACGACTTGGCATAGCTCAAACAAGCTTGAGTTCCTCGAACTCAGACGCGACTCGGCTATGTTTAAGCAAGTTTGACATAGCGCTCGCTGCTCCTTCGTTTGGCTCTGCCCTCACTGCTCCATCGGTTCGTTGCGGAGCACTTTGCAAGCGACACAGCGGCACTTTGCAAGCGACACAACGGCACGCCGCTAAGGGCTCAACAGAACTCTGCAAACGGCGCAACGGCGCACTTCTATGGCGAAAGCAGCACTTACCTTTGCCGACAAGACGCACGTCTTATTGATGTAAGACGCGCATCTTATCAATGCAAGACGCGCGTCTTATTGGTGAAAGACGCGCGTCTTGTTGGCATAAGACCATTGTCTTTTTAGTATTGGTACACTTTGCTTCGAGCACAGGAATGTATCGTTTAGCCCATAGGGGCGCTTTGTTCAGACCATAGGTAAGTGCCGCTCAGGTCACAAGAGAGTGCCGCTCAGGTCACAAGAGAGTGCCGCTCAAATCATAGGTAAGTGTCGCTCCGCAAACAAGAAAGCACCGTTGCAATATACGCAATTGTCCCTGCCGCCCAAAAGGGAGGCAGGGACAATCTGTTATGCTCAGCGCCGAAACAGGCTTGTTGCTACAAGTTACTGCTTCATCTGGTTGACGAGTAGCGTGAGGTCGGCCAGGGTGACAGTGCCGTCGCCATTGAGGTCTGCCTCGGGATGGAGACTTGCAGAAACCTTGCCGAGCAGGATGTCGAGCAATAGGGGTATGTCTGCGGTAGCTCCTATGTGGGCAAACAGCTTCAGCATGGGTTGGTTGATGGTTGCATCCTGCACCCAAATCTCTTCAGAGCGACCTGCCTGAAGGGCTGTGGCAACAGTACCATCGGCAAGAGTGACGGCTGTGGCCTGTGTGCCCTGTGCATTGCCCAGCAGACTAACATAGAAACTGTTGGTGATGTAGGAATGGTAGGCGGTACCATTGGTAAAAGATGTCACCAAAGAACCTGATCCGTTGCCGCCAGTGCAGGCATTGCTGAAGTTGAAGGTGGCGTTTTGGAGACAGTTATCGACCCAAACGCTGCCGTCCGTCATGCCCAGAAGGCCGCCCCACACGACAGAGCGGTTCTCGCCACTGATGGAACCATTGAAGAGGCAATCGGTGAAGTGAAGCCTGGTGTAATAGAACAGACAGGCAACCATGCCGCCAGTGCGAGCACCACCATAGAAGTCACCCGTGTTGACATAGTTGGAGGTGATGTTCACCGAACTTACGCAATTGGTGATATAGCTGTCGGTGTCCTGGCCGTAGCATGCGCTGACAATGCCGCCTGCATAACGGTTGGTGGTGGTGATGGAGCCTGCCACACGCAAATTCTTAATCGTAGCGGTCTTGATATGTCTGAACGGAGCCACGAAGAGTTCCGTGGTATTGTAGTTAACAGTCAAAGTGTGGCCTTGTCCATCGAAAATGCCTTGATAGAGCACATTACCCGTTCCGTGATTGTGTTCAGTGGAACCACTACCAATCATCGTTTGGTCATCACCCAGGTCGATGTCGGCAGTCATCCTGGCCTTGGCGTCATACTCGCCCTCGTCAACGAGCAGGGCGAAGAGTTTCCAGTCTGAAACATTACTTAGCAGATAGTATCCCTCAGCATCTTGCCTCAAGACTCCCGATTCCGGATTATTGCTGTAGCCGTCGAGGCCCCTATAGACACGCTGTGCCAAAGGATTAAAGATAACCAATTGAGGTATGCTGTCGGTTTCCAAGGTCTGTGCCCAAACGAGGCTGTCGTTCTTGCCTTGCAGTTTATAAGTGACATAACCGCTGGCGAGTTGCTCGGCTGTAACAAATTCACCTTGATTACGGTTGTTGAGGGAACGCGTATAGTAGCAGTTGGTGATAGTGCCGCCGCCGTTTCGGACTAACGTTCCGCAGTCGTATTCGTTGATATCTATAGAATCAGGAACGCAGAGACTGTTTTCCAACGTGAGCGTGCCGTTACGATAACCGATGAGCCCACCACAGCGGTAAGAGAGCGTGCCAATGATGCTGCCCGTGAAGAGGCAGTTGTTGATGTTGAGTGTTCCATTCTCCTGATAGGCAACAAGACCACCATGTGTGGCATCGCCATTATAAGAGGAAACAATGTTGACGCTCGACCAGCAGGTCTCCACCGTATTGGTGCCCTTGGAACTTGCCACCACGCCACCGCCAAAGCGATAGCCGATGGTTATCTGACCATCGGTGTGGAGGTTGCGTATCGTAGCTCCATTGATAAAGAGGAAGGGAGCACAATAGTTGCCAGTGGCCACATAGTTGACGGTCAACTTATGTCCCTGACCATCAAACGTTCCACTATAGGGAACTGTGCTGGTTCCCACCATCGAGTTGTCCGTCACCACCACATCGGCTGTCATACGGGCATTGCTCAAGGGGAAGTCCTGCACCACGAGGCAGAACTCTTCCCAGTCGGCTGTGCCACCGATGAGGTAATAGTCGTCGCTGTCCTTCTGCAAGCCTGCATAATCTACATATTCGTTGGTGTAAGTGTTGCCACGATAGACCATCGTGCCCTGATCTTGCGTGAGCCGCGGGGCGGGGTCTGTGCCGATAATCTGCCCCCAATGCTGCTCCGTGCGACCTCCCTGCAGACGATAGGTGGTTTGTCCCGTTGCCAACTGTTCTGTCGAGACTGCCGTACCAAACAAGTAACTGCTTGAATAGGTACCACTCTTATAATAGCAGGATATGGCCGTGATATATTGGCCATCTCCCAAGACGTATGTCGAAGAAGGATTTGCATTGAAGGTTCCGTTATTCAAGCAGTTTGTGTAAACTGTATTTCTTGAGTTATCCGTCCATCCCACGAGTGGAGCCACATAACAGACATTTGTTCCGCCGTCGATGTTACCACTAAAAAGACAGTCGGTCAACTGCACAGCATATTGATTTCCACCATGACCAACAAAGCCTCCTATGTACATATTCTTAGAAGTTTCCGTATGTCCGGTAATATGGACACGCGACTCACAGTCATTCATTGTCAATGCGGTCACAACGCCACCCACAAAGCCACCTGTATGCAGGAATTCGGTTTCTATGTTTCCGTCCACAAAGAGACGTTGGATATTGGCGTTTTTAACCCATGAGAAGAGACCGCCCGTAATATTCTTGTTTGTCTTGTTATTTAGCGTCACCTTGTGGTACTGACCGTCGAATGTGCCCTCGTATGCAATATAGTTTGAGAAATCATTACCCACACCTATCTTTCCTACATGCCCCGTCAGGTTGATGTCGGCCGTAAGACGGCCATTGATGGTGGGATTCGCACGCGAATAGACCACGAACTTGTCCCAATCGTCGGCATCTGCAATTAGGTAATAGCCCAAATTATCTTGCGCGAGGTCGAAGTCAATGGTCAAGCGCTCATCATTAGCGCCCAAAGTAGCTTTAGTGTATGGCGGCAGGATTATCTTGGTTGTAGTGGGCACGCCATAGGTCAGCGTGTTAGAACCACGAAGCGAGGTGTAGTAATAAAGATCCCAAACATTGACACATTTCGAGAAGTCGAGCGTATCCAGTTGGTTACACTGATAGAACAGGTTGATGCCAAGGGTGCCTATGCTGGCGGGCAATACGACCTTCTTCATACCGCTATACTGGAATACATCACGATTGATGCCTGAAACGCCTTCTTCGATAGTCAGGTTCGTCATGTTGGTGCAGTTCGCAAACGCCCAATCCTGAATGGAAGCCAAACTACCAGGCAGCGTCACATTGTTCAATGCCGAGCAATAGCGGAAGGTGGAGTTGCCGATAGAAGAAACCGTTAACGGAATGGTCACGCTTTGCAGATTGGTATCCTGATAGAACGCATTGTTCCCGATACTGGTGATGCCGCTATGCAGCGGGGCAGAAACCATATTTGTACATTCCCGGAAGGTGCCTTCTGGAATGGTGGTCATCTTGGGCATATAAATGGCATCGGGACCTAAAGTCTGCAAACTGGTGTTCCTGTAGAACATGCGAGTGCCCATCGTGGTCACCTCGGGGAGATTGGCTTTAGTGAGACTTGCACAAGTGCCGAACACCTCAGTGGCAAGTGTGGTGCACACAGGAAGCGAAACCTCCGTAAGACTTGAATTGGTGCCAAAGGCATAGTCACCTACGGACTGCACCTTGGGAAGATGAAGCGTCGGGAGGGAGGTACAATAATCGAATGCATTTCGCCCTATGGTCAGCACCTCTGGAAGGTTAAGTGTCGTTAGATTACTATTCTTATTAAATGCATAATCGGGAATAGCCGTTACCAGCGGAGCATTGACCGACTTGTTGTTGGAGCACTCGCTGAAAGCATAAGCGCCAAGTGTCATTGCCGAGTTGATAGTTACCGAGTCTATACCTGTATCATATCGGAAGGCGTAGGCACCAATACGCGTAACAAGCGGCATATTGTCGTTCGGGAATGTCACATGGGTCATTCCCGTACAAGACTGGAACGTATAGTCTGGCAAACTTGTCATCTTGGGCAAGTAAACCTGGTCGAAGCCTAATGCCGCACACTGATGGAATACGCCCGTTCCCATAGAAGTCACATTGGGGAAGTTGGCATAAGCCAGTTGTGTGCACCCCTCGAAGACATTGTTGCCCAATGACGTCACGGTAGGACAGTCAAATGCCGGGAGCGACGAACAATTCTGGAAGGCATAGGAACCTATCGACTGAAGAGCGGTCTTGTTAATGGAGGAGAGTTGCGAACAACCCGTAAAGGCATAGTTGCCGATACTCGTTACCGTATTATTGAAAGCAGGCAGGGCGCTACAGTTCTGGAAGGCCCGTTCTGGAATCGAGGTAATAAGGGGCAAATCAACCTTGGTGAGTGCCGTACATCCGTCAAAAGTGTAGGTTCCGATGGCTGTCACTTTGGGCAGAGATACACTGTCGAGTGCTGTACAACTGCGGAAGAGATAAGTGCCAATGGTTGTTACATTTGGTATGTAGAGTGCATCTTCTCCCGTATGGGTCAGGGCATAGCCTTTCAGGAACACTCCATTGCCCAGTGTGGTGGCTTCTGGCAGCGATACTTTCGCCAGATTTGCACAAGTGCCGAACGTCTCCACCCCAAGTGTCTTGGCCTTAGGCAGCGAAACTTCCGTAAGACTGGTGGCCGTGCCAAACACGATATCGCCCAAGGTCTCCACCTTTGGCATGTTGATGGTGGTCAGCGATGTGCATATGTCAAAGGCTGCTCGGTTCAACGTCAGGACCTCATTCATGGTGATGCTGACAAGCGAAGAGTTCCTTTCGAAAGCATACTCTCCCACCTGGGTCACGCTATTGGCAGTCACACTCCTAATGTTTGTATTTCCTTGGAACGCACGATTGGCTATAGCCACCACAAGATGACCGTCTATATCATCTGGAATAACAAGGTCATAACCTGCAGGAACGGTGAAACCAGGGTCAAAGCCTGTAATCGTCAGTGCTCCGTTGCCGTCTATGGTATAGGTTAGCGGCACGAGCGACTGGTCGTTGATGGCCTCAGCGGGATTGTTGGTATAACCTGTAGCAGAACGATAGACGCGCTTGCTCTCGTCGGAGGTTAGCACAGGTTGTGGGTCAACACCTATCTCTTGTCCCCAAACCAACTCCGAACGTCCGTTCTGTAAATAGAATGCCGTGCGACCGTTAGTCAGTTCATCGGCTGTGGTCTGCACACCCTGAGCCTCGCCCAGTGCCGTCTTGTAGAAACTGTTGCTGATGACGCCACCACCCAATCCGTTACGAACGAAGGTGGCACAACCACTTGTTCCCAACCCATTGGCATAAGTGGCTATTGACAAGGTGTTGATGAAATTGATAGGTCCGTAATCACGGTAGATTACAAGTCCTGCAGAATATCTCTTATCATTTCCTGCTGTCATTGTACCATCATAGATGCAGTCGCGGATGGTCAGCACAGGGCTGTCGTTATAGCCGTCGCAAGCGATGCCGGCCATACCATAGTTGTCATTAGGGAAAGTAATATTTACCGAACTATGGCAGTTCTCAATGAGTACAGAGCCGTTTGTCCATCCTACGATACCTGCTGCATACCGGATAGAAGCTATGATGGTGCCGGCAGTATGCAGGTTGCGGATGGTGCCACCCCATACATAGCCGAAAGGAGCACAACCCAGATAGGACGGTGCAGAATAGCCCGCATCGAGCAGCTGCTGCTGAATCGAATCCGTAACAAAGTGTATGGTCAACGTATGGCCCTGTCCATCGAAGATGCCACCGAAGGCTCTTCTGTAGCTGGCGTTGTTGTAATGTCCGTTGCCGACCATCGCTTGCACATCACCCAAATCAATATCGGCCGTCATCTTGGCATTGATTGCAGGATTGACATTCTCCACAATACGCTTAAACTCAACCCAATCGGCAACTGAGCCAAGCTTGTAAAAACCATCTGTATCTTTTGTCAGCGTTGTAGTGATATTCACAGGAGCTGGAGTTGGTGTTGCACTCCACCCTGTCGTGCCGCCCGTAATACCTATAGGCGTATTGTCTGTGCCCACGAATGTTGACTTCACAACAGGCACTACATCATCAGCATACGCCAAAGTGGTGACATTGTCGAACACCTCGCTGACCGAGGCTGCGGCAGTGCAGTCGGTAGTTGTCACTCCACTGGCCGTAGTGTTCACACCAATGAGGGCACAGTTGGCAAGCGAACTGTTGGCTGCCATCACGCCACCACTCAAGACACAATTCTCGTACGTGGCCAAGGCATAAGAGCTGCTGTTGTCGAAGCCGCTCAAACTACGCCAGTTGATGATGCAGTTCTTGAAAGTTATCTCACTATCGGTTGTGAAATAGTTAATGCTGCCTCCGTCTTTCCAACAGTTCTCAATTAGGAAATGCGTGGACTTATACGTCCCTGGATAGCTCTTCAAGTCGCCTTGGAATACGCAGTTCCGCAGGGTAATGCTATCGCTGTTCATATAAATGAACATGCCCGTCAGGTGGCACTTCTCTACCGTCAGTTTGTTAATCGGATTGCGGTCGCCATCATTAAGCAGGTTGAAATGGTTTCCCAAATAGAGTCCCTCAAGATGAATGTCGTCGAGCGAACCCTCTCCATTGGAGCGATACTGCAATTTGCCGTTAATGTAGGTGCGGGTAGTCACATCATCATACCCCCTTCCGTAGATGCTTACGGCCTTTTTGATTTCACCAGGGCTGTTGAACGTACCCGAACTAAGTACGATAACATCGCCCGATGGCTCGGCTGCATTCAAGGCGTCGTTCAAAGATGCTGGGCCCAAGAAGGAAGCAACGGGTTCACCACCACGGGTCAGTACAGCCGACTGCGCCCATGCTCCTGTGGCAAAGCCCACAAGGAGAAGCACCAGATAAAAGAGTTTCTTTTTCATGTGTTTATGTATTTCTTATTTTTATTTATCATCAATATGGGTGTAAAGATAGTAATAAGTTGCGAAACAAGCACTAACAAAATTCGAAAACCGACTTACAAAAATTGCGAATCGACTTACAAAAATTGTAAGTCGATTCGCGTAATGTATGATTAATAGGGCTTCCTAAAGAACTTAGTTCGAGCCCCTAAACTCTATTCTCTAATCCATATCAGGCTAAGCCCAAGCTCTGCTTGATGGCTTCTACCTTCTTCTTGGCCTCCTCTACGGCACCGGGGTAGCAGTCGGCACAACCGATCTGGCCCTTCACTTCGAGGTAGAACTTAATCTTGGGCTCGGTGCCGGAGGGGCGAACGCTGACCTTCGTTCCATCGGCGCAGAACCACTGCAGCACATTGGAGGTTGCAGGCATGTCGAGCTTCGTGACGTTGCCCTCGGCGTCGGTGGCAGTCAGAGCCTGGAAGTCCTTGGTGCAGACAATCTTGCTGCCGGCAATGTCCTTCGGAGCCTTGGCACCACGGAAATCAACCATCATCTGCTTAATCTCGTCGGCACCCGTCTTGCCGGGACGAACCACGTTGACGGTGTGCTCATACGAGAAGCCGAACTCCTTGTAGATGTCGATGAGCAGGTCGAAGAGCGTCTTGCCCTGATCCTTTGCCCACGCGGCAATCTCGCAGATAAGGCAGATGGCGGCT
>JAEEGL013214127.1_pt1 | contig 18903 bp, 19 predicted proteins | sample 9134231 | NCBI WGS metagenome assembly JAEEGL01 (sample SAMN16246548, study PRJNA631951) | gut metagenome | biome: gut microbiome; feature: rumen; material: fiber-attached | host: Bos | place: Iran: Karaj | collected 2018-10 | reverse complement strand
GCCTCCTGCGCGCCTTAAACGCGGAAGCCCCCATGATCACGACCCCCTGGGACGCACTTTCCGCCGCTGCGGTCCGCCACGCTTTCGAACACAGCGATGTGGAAAACCTCCTGCTTCCGCTCGACATGCACGATCATGAAGACGAAGAAGATGAAGATGACGAATGCTGCTGCCACCACCATCACCACGACGATGAGGATGAGGAGCATGAATGCCACCACCATCACCACGATGAGGACGAAGAGCATGAATGCTGCCACCATCATCATCACGATGAAGATGCGGAACACGAGCATCATCATGAGCACGAGCACCACCATCACCATCACCATCATCATCACCATCCCGGTGAACATGATGCGGACGAAGTCTTCACAAGCTGGGGCCGTGAGAGCACCAAGAAGTTTTCAGAGGAAGAACTGGAAGGCATCCTGAAAGCCCTCCAGGATGAGAGCGGAGAATACGGTCAGATCATTCTCCGGGCCAAAGGCATCGTTCCTATGACGGACGGCAGCTGGAAGCAGTTCGATCTGGTTCCCGAAGAGAGCGAAGTCCGCAGCTGCGAAGCGGATTATTCCGGCCGTCTGTGCGTAATCGGCTGTGAACTGAAGGAAGATAAACTGGCAGAACTGTTCGGTCTTGCCTGAAGCGGAGGAGATAGTTTATGATCCCGGTCTATATTGTCGCAGGCTTGCTGGACAGCGGGAAAACAACATTTATCCAGACGACTCTGATGGAGCAGGACTGGATCAATCAGGGGACGACCCTGCTGGTTCTCTGCGAAGAAGGAGAGGTCGAGCTGCCGGATGATTATAAGCGAAAAAAGCGGATCGCCGCGGTACCGGTTTCCTCTCCGGACAGCTTTTCCGAACGCTTCTGCAATGAGCTGACTTCACGCCTGCATCCGGTCCAGATCATCATCGAATTCAACGGGATGTGGAACCTGCAGGAGTTCCTGCAGCGGGACTTTCCCAAGGACTGGGGCCTGGCCGGCATCTACTCGGTTGTAAACGGAGAAGATCTGGAGCTCGTCATGAACAACATGCGCAACCTGTTCATGAACCAGCACACCGAATCGGATCTGATCGTAATTAACCGCTGCACGAAAAATACGAACCGGGTGCAGTTCCGCAAGGCCATCAAGCTGCAGAATCCGGGCGCTCAGCTCATTTTCGAGTCGGTCACCGGAGAGATCATCGAATTCGGAGAAGAAGATCTGCCGTACGATATCAAAGCATCTGCCTTTACGGTCGACGACATCGATTACGGAACCTGGTTCGCGGACGCTTCCGAGTTTCCCGAGCGGTATCAGCGGAAGAAGATCACATTCCTGGCGCAGCTGTACCGCCCCTTTGGGATGGCAAAAAACGTCTTTATCCCGGGCCGGAAGGTCATGGCCTGCTGCCCGGCGGACGTGCAGTTTTACGGTTTTCCCTGCAAAACGGACAAGCCCTTCCGCTTTGCCAACAACAGCTGGCAGAAAGTGACGGTCGAATTCGGAATGGAAAAGAAAAAGGAACCGAGAACCGGCAATCCGGTTCAGGTCCCCGTGCTGCATCTGGTGTCCGCGGAGCCGGCCGAAGCGCCTGCGGAAGAGATTGTTACCCTGTAAAAATACCCAGGCTGCCGTTCCCTGCTTTTTGACGCCTAGCAAACGCTAAGCGGGTTTCCGCAAACAGGCTTTTGCCTTCCACTCGGAGGAGGCCTGACAGCCACCTGAAGATATAGGAGTCCCTGATGTCAAGATGTAGGTTCAAAAAGTGCAAGGTTATCGAACAGCCCAGGCATTTTCTATATAACACATTTCGCCCGAAAAGACAAGACTTTTGCGCACATTATACAGGAGGTTTAAAATGAGAACGATAATCACGATCGGACGGGAATTCGGCAGCGGCGGTCACGAGATCGGCCTTCGTCTGGCAGAAGAGCTCGGCATACCGTTTTATGACAAACTGCTGGTCTCCATGGTGGCAGAAGAAGGAGAATTTGCTCAGAAATATCTGGATGAGATGGATGAGAAGGTGAACATCCATATCGCGCCTTTCCTGGCTACCCGTTCCAACTATTCCCTCTACCATCAGCCGATGAGCGATAAGGTCTTTTTCCGTCAGGCGGAAATCATCCGAAAGCTGGCTGAAGAGGGCTCCTGCATCTTTGTCGGGCGCTGCGCCGATTATATTCTTGAAAACCATAAAGATCTGCTTCGTGTCTTTCTGTACGGCAATCTGGAAGACCGGGTGGCCCGGAAGCAGGCCATGAATATCGAGTTCGAAGAAGCCGATATGACCAAGCATGTCCAGGCTACGGACCGTAAACGTGCCCGGTATTACCGTCACTATACCGGAAATGTCTGGGGAGACAGAAACAATTACGATCTTTGCATCAACACCAGTGTAACCGGAATCGAAGGCGCGATCGAGATCCTGAAGTCTTTCGTCAGATTCCGTGAATCCGCCGAGACAGAATAATCTGATCCCTGCCGATAAGACCGGCCGTACGGGCCGGTCTTTTGCATCTAAATTTGTAATAAAAACTTGTCAATCCTCTCCGGAGGTGTTAGAATTACTGTGCTGAATCAGAAAATTTATTGTTTTCAAAAAAATCACAGGAGGATACGATGAAAACGATTAGTTTAAGAAGCCTGGGTATCATCAATACTCTGGCTGTCTACCGCAACATGACTCCCGCCGAGCTGACCGAAGAAGCGCTGCTCAGAGGGGAGGGCATTCTCAGCAAAACCGGTGCTTTAGTGGTTGAAACCGGCAAGTACACCGGACGTTCTCCCGATGATAAATTCATTGTTGACGTACCCAAGATCCACAAACAGATCGCCTGGGGCAAGGTGAACCGTCCGATCACGCTGGAAAAATACAAAGCCATCCGTGCCAAGATGATCGCTTATCTGCAGAACCGCGAGCTGTATGTGTTCGACGGGTTTGCGGGAGCGGATCCGGTCTGCACGAAGAAATTCCGTATCGTCAACGAGCTAGCCAGCCAGAACCTGTTTATTCATCAGCTGCTGATCCGTCCGACGGAAGAGGAACTGAAGAACTTCGGCAAGCCTGATTTCACGATCATTGTTGCGCCCGGCTTCCACTGCGATGCCAAAGTAGACGGCGTGCACAGCGAAGCTGCGATCCTTGTGAACTATACCGAGAAGGAAGTTCTGATCGCCGGTTCCGCCTATGCCGGTGAGATCAAGAAGAGCGTATTCTCCGTCATGAATTTCCTGATGCCTCTGGAGAACGTTCTTCCGATGCACTGCTCTGCCAATATGGATCCCGAAACGCACGAGACCGCTATTTTCTTCGGCCTTTCCGGAACAGGCAAGACGACGCTTTCCGCCGATCCGAACCGCAAGCTGATCGGCGATGACGAGCACGGCTGGTCCGAGCGCGGCGTGTTCAACTTTGAAGGCGGCTGCTATGCGAAGTGCATCAATCTGAAAGAAGAGAGCGAACCGGAAATCTATCACGCCATCCGTTTCGGCAGCCTGGTAGAAAACGTCATTATCGACAAGGAGACCCGTGAGCTTGATTTCGACGATGCGACCCTGACCGAGAATACCCGTGTCGGCTACCCGATCGAGTATATCGATAACGCGCAGATCCCCGGCGTGGGCGGCATCCCGAAAGTGGTCATCTTCCTGACCGCGGATGCATTCGGTGTTCTGCCTCCGATTTCCCGCCTCGACAAGAATGCGGCCATGTATCATTTCGTAACCGGCTTTACCTCCAAACTGGCCGGAACGGAACGCGGCGTCAAGGAGCCTCAGCCGACCTTCTCCACGCTGTTCGGCGAGCCTTTCATGCCGCTGGATCCTCAGGTCTATGCACAGATGCTGGGCGACAAACTCGACAAGTACGGCACCAAGGTCTATCTGGTGAACACCGGCTGGTCCGGCGGTTCCTACGGAGTCGGCTCCCGCATGAAGCTGTCCTATACCCGTGCCATGGTTACGGCTGCTCTGAACGGCGATCTGGACAAGGTGGAATACAAGCACGATAAGATCTTCAATCTGGAAGTTCCGCAGAGCTGCCCGAACGTCCCGAAGAACATCATGAATCCCCGTGACACCTGGGCTGACAAGAAAGCCTATGATGCCACCGCGAAGAAGCTGGCCAGCATGTTCCAGGAGAACTTCGCCAAGAAGTATCCGAATATGCCCAGGGAGATCGTTGAAGCCGGCCCCAAAGCCTGAGCTTTCCCGGAAATCTTCTCAAACTGAATACAGCTCCCCCGGACCTCCGGGGGAGCTTCCTCAGGGGTGCCGAAAGGCTGAGACTATACCCTTATTACTTGATCCGGATCATACCGGCGTAAGGAGAAAAAATGCTTGATTTTTTATTGAAATACCATGACGGCTATGCCGAACTGACATCAGCCGGCAAGGTGGTTGTTTATACGCTGGCGGCTCTTTGTCTTGTCCTGATCGGTGCTCTGGCGCAGGGGCGGGACAGCCGCAGAAAATTCACCACGAAACAGATGGTCTTTTCTGCTGCAGCCATTGCCTTAGCTTATCTGCTGTCCTGTATCCGGCTGTTCCGGATGCCTCTCGGCGGTTCGGTAACGCCGCTCTCTATGCTGATGGTCACGCTGGTCGGCTACTGGTACGGTCCGCGCATTGGCTTTACGGCCGCCTTTTCCTACGGACTTCTTCAGTTCGTGCAGGGCGGCGGTGATTATATGGTCAGCTTCTGGCAGGTAGCCTTTGACTATCTGTTCGCCTTTACGGCGCTGGGCGCTTCCGGCTTTTTCAGCTCCAGAAAAAACGGTCTGACAGTCGGCTACATCGTATCCGTTCTGTTCAGAGGCCTGTTTCACTCTATCGGAGGATATCTGTATTGGATGGATTATATGCCCGAGACCTTCCCGAAAAGTCTTTCGGCCGTCTATCCGATTGTATATAATTATGCTTACCTGTTAGCCGAAGCCGTTATCACTCTGATCGTGATCTCGCTTCCTCCCGTGGTACAGGGTTTACGTACCGTAAAAAAGATGGCAAAGGAACCGTAATTCCCTGCCTTAAGGAGTATATTACATGGAAAACGAACTGCTGAAATCCGTACACAAAATTTATGAAAACCATCCCGTCGCGACGGTTTATGCCGCCGACGAGGTTTTCGTGACAGTCGTCGGAATGGCTGCCTCCGATGTGGACGGCGTTCTCGGCCTGTCTGATCTCAATACCGGGGAACTGCTGACCAAGCTGAATATCAAAGCTCTGAGCCGCTGCCTTCGCTTTGATTTTACTGAAGATCAGACCTCTGTTCTGATCGGAATTATTATTGAAGCCGGCTCCAATCTGCTGAAAGTCAGCGAAGCGGTCCAGACCCGGGTCATGTCCGCCGTCAAAGACTATATCGGTACGGAACTGAATAAGGTCAATATTCAGATCTCCGATGTCAGGAACAAATAAACTGAGAGAAGCCATGAACAGAGAAAAGCGCAAGTTCGTTTTTGAACAGTTATTCATGTGTGAGTTCTACGGGCAGAACGAGGTGGACCGTCAGCTGGACAATCTGGCGGAAGACAGCGACCTCCTGCAGGAAATGGAATCTGACACCTTAAGCGAAGACGTCCGGCAGGAACTGAAGGAACGGGCAAAAGAGATATTTTCCCGCTGCGATGAACTGGACGCCCAGATCGATCAGGTCGTGACCGGCTGGAAAACGCATCGCATGGGCCGGGCCGAACTGGCCATTATCCGACTGGCACTCTATGAGATGGAATATGACGACAGCATCCCCTATCGGGTCGCAATCAACGAGGCGGTGGAGCTTGCCAAAATATACGGCGGGGACGATTCTCCCGGTTTTGTCAATGCGGTGCTGGGAAAGCTGGTAAAGGCACTTAATCCGGACGTATGAATACCAAGATATATTCCGTCAGTCAGATCAATACGTATATCAGAAAGCTGATTGGCTCGGATATTCTGCTGCAGTCCGTCTGGGTGGAAGGCGAGATTTCCAATTTAAAAAGACATCCTTCCGGTCATATTTATATGAGCCTGAAGGACAGCGGCGGAACCCTGCGGGCAGTCATGTTTTCCATGTACGCCGCGGGGCTTCGTGTCCCTATAGCAAACGGCACGAAGATCCTTGCACAGGGCAGTCTGAATGTCTACGAGCGGGACGGTACGTACCAGCTGCTTATCCGGACCATCCGCCTGTCCGGGATGGGAGAGCTGTACCAGGCATTCGAGCTCCAGAAAAAGAAACTGGAAGCGCTTGGCTACTTCGATCCGGCGCACCGGAAAGAAATTCCAGCCTACGCTTTCAAGATAGGGATCGTCACGGCTTCCAGCGGCGCTGCGATCCAGGATATCGTTAACATCAGCCGGCGCCGCAATCCCTATGTGCAGCTGATCCTATATCCGGCTGTTGTGCAGGGAGAAGCAGCCGCACCGAGCCTGGTGAAAGGGATCCGGGCACTGGATGAAGCCGGCCTGGATGTCATCATCGTCGGCCGGGGCGGCGGTTCCATGGAGGATCTCTGGGCTTTCAACGAAGAAAGCGTCGTTCAGGCGGTTTATGAAGCCCGTACGCCGATCATCAGTGCTGTCGGTCACGAAACGGATACCTGTCTGACCGATCTGGCTGCTGACAGAAGAGCCCCTACACCTTCCGCTGCCGCCGAACTGGCCGTCTTTGACTATCAGGATTATCTGCAGCGCACCGCAGAGCTTGAAAAGCAGCTCGGCCTTCGGATCAATGAACTGCTTCACCGAAAAAAGCTGCTGCTTACTGCCAGAAAAGCGGAACTGGAACGGTATCAGCCGGCCCGGAGGCTTTTGCAGCTCCGCGAAAAACTCGGTTATTTCAGGGAAACCGCACGGATGAGCCTGCAGCACAGACTGGCACAGGCAGAAAACCGGCTGAAACTGAAAGCAGCCGAGCTGGAGCGCTATTCACCGTTAACCCGTCTGTCAGGCGGCTACGCATTTGTGGAAAATGATAACGGAAAGGCTGTCGCATCCGTGCGGGACGTGCAGCCCCGTGAACAGATTCGCCTTCACCTGAAAGACGGAAAAATATCGGCCCGCGTTGAGGAGATTACAGAAAATGAATCCATCGGAAGATAATTTACAGGAAACACTCCGTGTCGAAGAGGCGTTTCAGAAGCTGGATGCCCTCCTGGCCCGCCTGCGTTCTGAAGAAATACCGCTCGAAGACAGTTTTTCACTGTATCAGGAGGGACTGAAGCTGATCGACTATCTGAACAGCCGTATAGACGGCTATGAAAAACAGCTGGAAATCTGGGACAGTGCGGCGGCAGATCAATGATATTAGACACGATTCAAAAACCGAATGACATCAAAAAAGTGAACCCGAAGGATTATCCGCAGCTTGCCGCGGAGATCCGTCGTTTTCTTGTCGAAAAAGTCAGCCAGAAGGGCGGACATCTGGCATCCAATCTGGGCGCCGTGGAGCTTACGATGGCTCTGCATATCGTCTTTACGCTGCCCCGGGACAAAATCATTTTTGATGTAGGCCACCAGTGTTACACCCATAAGCTGCTGACCGGCCGGAGAGAAGGGTTCGATACGCTGCGCGAATTCGGCGGAATGAGCGGCTTTCCGAATTATGAAGAAAGTGCCTGCGATGTTTTCGATACCGGCCACAGTTCCACTTCGATTTCGACGGGGCTCGGGCTGGCTCAGGCCCGCGATCTGCTCGGCGCGAAATATTCCGTCGTCAGTGTGATCGGAGACGGATCCATGACCGGCGGAATGGCTTTCGAAGCCCTGAACAATGCGAGCAGGCTCGAAAGCAATATGATCATTGTCTTAAATGATAACAATAAATCGATCGGAGACAATGTAGGCGGGCTTTCCGGCGCTTTTCAGAATCTGCGGACAGCGCCCAGCTACAACAAGCTCAAGCAGAGCGTAAAAGAATCTCTGGATAAAATTCCGGCTGTCGGCGAATCGATGGTCCGTCAGATCGGCCGCGCCAAAGACGCCGTCAAACAGATCCTGCTTCCCAACATGTTCTTCGAAAACATGGGGCTGACTTATCTGGGGCCGATCGACGGTCACAACATAAATGCGATCGTCAAAGCCCTTCGCGATGCACGGCGCGTGAACCGGGCCGTGATCGTGCATGTGGTGACCAAAAAAGGGAAGGGATACCGCTACGCGGAAGAGAATCCCGAACGTTTCCACGGGGTCGATGCCTTCAACATTTCCACGGGCCAGCCGCTGCACCGAAAGAAGAAAACCTACACCAGCTATGTCTCGGAGGGACTGCTGCGTCTGGGCGCGGCCAATCCCAATGTGGTGGCTATCACGGCTGCCATGGCCGACGGAACCGGTCTGAATGCGTTCCGCGCCAAATACCCGAAACGCTTCTTTGACGTGGGGATTGCCGAGCAGCATGCCGTCGGCTTCGCGGCCGGCCTGGCCAAAGGCGGTCTCAAGCCTTACGTCTGCATCTATTCGACCTTCCTGCAGCGGGCTTACGATCAGCTGGTCCACGACGTGGCGCTGCAAAAGCTGCCTGTTACCGTTCTGGTGGACCGGTCCGGACTTGTCGGTGCCGACGGGATCACACACCACGGGATGCTCGACGGCGGTTATCTTCAGACCATTCCGAATCTGACTGTCATGGCCCCCCGCGACGGGCAGGAACTGCTGGATATGCTGAACTTCAGCCTGGATTTCGGCGCACCGCTCGTGATACGCTATCCGCGCGGAGCGGCACCGCTTTCCCTGACCGAAACACATGAACCGCTTTGCTTCGGTAAAGCCGAGGTACTGGAAAGCGGAAAAGATATTCTGCTGTTTGCGGCCGGGTCAATGGTTCATGTTGCCCAGACCGCGGTACAAACGCTGAAAAAACAGGGCCTCGTTCCGACGCTTGTCAATGCCCGGTTCTGCAAACCGTTCGACAAAGAGCTTCTCCGGAGTCTTGCCGGCAGTCACCCTCTGTTAGCCGTACTGGAGGAAAGCAACCGCAGCGGCGGACTGGGAGAGCACATTGCTGAATTCTGCGAAGACGAATGTCTGCCCTTCCGTCTGCTCAATTTTTCGCCGGAAGATGCCTTTTATCCGCACGGTAAAACGGATCTGCTGCTGGAAGAAACCGGCCTGACCGGGGAACAGGTGGCGGAAAAGCTCCGGCAAACCTGGGAGGAAATCAGCCGATGAAAGAACGACTGGATGTATTGGTGGTGCAGAAAGGGCTGGCCGCTTCCCGGGAACAGGCGAAGGCCCTGATAATGGCAGGCCAGATCTTCGTCGGAGGGCAGCGGGAAGACAAACCCGGCTCCCAGTTTGACAGCAGCGAAGAGATCAGCTTTCACGGAAAAGCACTGCCCTATGTCAGCCGGGGCGGACTGAAGCTGGAAAAAGCCATGCAGTGTTTCCGTCTTGATCTGAAAGATGCCGTCTGCCTGGATATCGGGGCTTCCACCGGCGGATTCACGGACTGCATGCTGCAGAACGGAGCAAAAAAAGTCTATGCCGTCGATGTCGGCTACGGCCAGCTGGCGTACAAACTCCGGACTGACGAACGCGTGATCTGCATGGAAAAGACGAACGTCCGGTATCTTACACCGGAGCAGTTGGGCGAAACAGCCGATTTTGCCTCGGTGGATGTATCGTTTATCTCGCTGAAACTCGTTCTGCCCCCGCTTTCCGCGCTTCTTTCCGACGGTGCGCAGGCTGTCTGCCTGGTCAAGCCTCAGTTTGAAGCCGGGCGGGAAAAAGTCGGAAAAAAAGGCGTCGTCCGCGATAAAAAAGTACATGCGGAGGTCCTGCTGGCTGCCGTTACCTATGCCTGCGAAAACGGATTTGCGGTCCTTGGCCTGGATTATTCACCGATCAAGGGACCGGAAGGAAATATAGAGTATCTGATGCATTTGAAAAAAGGAGCAGGCGAGAATGCCGGCTCGGCCCCTGACCGCTTAAAGGAATCTATCGAAGAGCTTGTACTTCGCTCGCACGAGAACCTGGACCAGACGGAGAAAACAATATGAAAAGCTTTTATTTGATCAGCAACGAATACAAGGATGAAGGCTTTGTTCTGAGAGATCAGGTCAGACAGTATCTGACGGACCGGGGAGCCTCCTGCGCGGTTCATGAGGACGGAATGCGTCCGCCTTACGATACCGAATGCGTGATCACGCTGGGCGGCGACGGTACACTTCTGCGGGTCGTCCGCCGCTATGCCGACATGAATCTTTCTTTCATCGGAATCAATACCGGTACGGTAGGGTATCTGACGGAAGGCGACCGCGGAATGGTATTCGAGATTCTGGATGCCCTGCTGGAAGACCGGTACATCCGGGAAAAACGCATGATGATCTTTGGCCGTATCATCCGCGACGGGAAGGTGATCTCGCGCCATCGGGCGCTGAACGATGTCGTCGTCGGCCGAAACAATTCCATGAAAATGGTCAATCTGAATCTTTCCGTGAACGGTCAGTATCTGAAGGAATACCGCTGCGACGGGCTGATCGCATCGACTCCGACCGGATCCACCGCCTACAATTTTTCCGCAGGCGGGCCCATCGTGGAACCGACTGCCAGACTTTTCCTGCTGACCCCGATAGCCGCCCATTCTCTGAACAACCGAAGTCTGGTGCTGTCGCCTTCGGATCACGTGCAGATCGAAGTCCTCGAGCCGTCTTACGGCAATGAAGCGACCGGAGAGTATCAGGTCTGTTTCGACGGCGAAAAGCAAGAAACGCTTCAGGTCGGCGATATCGTCGAAGTAACCCAGGCCTCCACCTATATCTACATTCTGAAGCTCAGCGAACGCAGTTTTGTGCAGACGCTTCGCACCAAACTGCCGGATTAAGGAGTCTCCATGCTGATCCATTACCATGTCAAAAACTTTGCGCTGATCGACGATGCCGAAGTGGATTTCGGACCAGGACTGAATGTTCTGACCGGAGAGACCGGAGCCGGCAAATCGATCCTGATCGATGCCTTAAGTGCCGGACTCGGTGCCCGGGTCGGCGCCGAGATGATTCGCCGCGGGGCCGACGAAGCGCTGATCGAACTGGTTTTTGAGGTAAAGGATCCTTCTTTGCTGGATCGCCTGAAAGAGTTGGAGATCGAACCGGAAGACGGATGCCTTCTGATCGTCAGGAAAATCAGTTCGGGCCGCAGTATCCAGCGAATCAACGATGAAAGCGTCACAACAGCCCGTCTTCGTGCAGTAACCGAGCTCCTTCTCGACATTCACGGCCAGCATGAACACCAGTCGCTGCTGAAGCCCAAACGGCAGCTTGAAATCCTCGATTCCTATGCCGGCCAGAAAGCGCTTCGGGCTCTGGAGGCGGCAGAAGCCGCTTATCTGGCCTGCCGTCAGTCAAGGGAGGCCCTGCAGGCCTTTACGCTTTCGGAAGAAGAGCGGACCCGCCGGCTGGACTTTCTGAGTTTTGAGATCAACGAGATCGAAGAAGCCGCGGTTCAGCCCGGAGAACGCGACGCGCTCGAAACCCGTTTCCGGGAAATGTCCGCCTTTGAAAAGATAGAAGGCGGGCTGAACCGAAGCCTCGGCTATCTCTGTGAAGGGCGCGAAAATGCTGCCGACCTCCTGATGCATGCGCAGCGTGAACTCGCCTCAGCAGAGCAGTATTCCGACGGACTCGGCGATATTTCTTCCGAACTGGCCACTGCGGCAGATATTCTTTCGTCGGCAGAACATGAGATCAAGAATTATCTCGAAGAATCCCGTTTTGATCCTGAAGCCTACTACAACGCCGAAAAAAGACTGGACGAGCTGCACCGTCTCGAACTGAAATACGGAGATTTGAGCCAGCCCGGCAATCAGGCACTCAGAACCCGTTTAGCGGAACGGGAAGAGCTTGAAAACTACGAAATCAGACTGAAGCAGGCAAAAGAGCAGGCTGCGAGAGCGGAAGAGCAGCTGGATGCTGCCGCCTCGGCTCTGACGGCAGTCCGCCGGAGCGCCGCCCCGCTGCTGGATGCCGATCTGCTCCGCTCGCTGAAAGAGCTTAACTTTCTGTCTGTCCGGATCGAAACACGGCTGGAAGAACTCTCAGACTGCGGCCCCGACGGCCGCGACAGCGCATCCATTCTGATTTCCCTCAACCCGGGAGAAGAACTACGTCCGCTGCAGAAAGTAGCCTCGGGCGGCGAACTTTCCCGCATCATGCTGGCTATCAAAACGATCCTGGCCGACAAGGACCGGATCCCTACCGTGATCTTCGACGAGATCGATGCCGGCATCAGCGGACAGACCGCCAAACTGGTGGGGCAGAAACTGAAAGAAATTTCGCGTTTCAGACAGGTGATCCTGATCACCCATCTGCCGCAGATTGCTGCACCGGCCGACCAGCATTTCGGGATCGAAAAAACCAGTGAAGGGAACCGCACTTATACACGTGTCCGGCAGCTGACGGAAGAAGAATCGATAGAAGAGCTGGTCAGACTGATCGGCGGCGGATTAAAGAGCGAGAGTGTTTACCGGGCCGCCAAAGAGCTGAAAGCGGAAGCCTGTCTTCGTCTTCAATTTGCCGAAGAAACAAAAAAGACCGTATAAACGGTCTTTTTTTGATGTCTGAGAGAGCTGTCCGCTATGTTTTACCGGTAGCTGCGGATCAGTGCCACCGGAACGCCCAGGATCTGACATTCCGTAACAATGATCGGCTCCATCGTATCGTTTTCGGGCTGCAGACGGTAGTGTCCGTTTTCCTTGTAGAAGCGCTTCACAGTGGCAGAATCCTCTACCAGTACTATGGCCAGCTCGCCGTTGCGGACCACCTGCGCTTCACGGCAGATCAGCCTGTCGCCGTTTAAAATACCGATATTGATCATGCTGTCGCCGTGCACTTCAAGCATGAAGAGAGAAGCCTGATCCAGAGCAAGCTCACTGGCCGGATAGGGGAAATATCCTTCAATATTCTGCTCTGCCAGAATCGGCTGGCCGGCTGCTACCTGACCGACCATGGGAACGGAAACAAGTTCCTGACGGCCGGGTGCCAAACCTTCGCCGCAGATCTCGATCGTACGCGGTTTGCTCGGATCACGGCGGATATAGCCTTCATTTTCCAGCGTTGAGAGATGGGCATGTACGGAAGAAGTCGAGCGAAGCTTTACTTTTTCTCCGATTTCGCGAACGGTAGGCGGATAGCCTTTTGCCTGTATTTCCGCACGGATAAACTCCAAAATTTCTTTCTGTTTGGCGGAAAGACCGTTTCTTTTCATATTATTACTCCCCCGGATCTGTTCTGTTTTTGCTATTATAGCATGATATTCTCCGAATGCAAACATTTGTTTGCAAAAATTTGTTCGATTTTTTTGAAAAAACGCTTGACAAACATTTGTTCGGGTGCTATTCTTGCGGTGTACCGAACAAATGTTCTGTCACTGTAAAAGAGGTGAAATGAGATGAGAAGCAGAAGAGCATACGGAAAAAAGAAACTGATCGGGATGTGTCTGGTATTTATATTGGTATTCGGCTTTTGCACGCTCTGCTTCGGAGGCGTGGCCGCTTCCGCTCAGCCGGAAAAGAAACAGGCTTACTATACTTCCGTCACCGTGGAAGCCGGTGACAGTCTGTGGAGCCTGGCTCAGAAATATGCGCCGGAGTACAGTGATCTTCAGGAATATGTTGAGCTCCTGAAAAGCCTGAACCATCTGCGCCAGGGAGATCTGATCCTGGCAGGGCAAAAACTGATCGTTGTCTACTATCAATAAGCTTTCTCCTGGAGAACGGTTCCCCCGCCGTTCTCCTTTTTAAACCGTCAAAATCGCCTTATTCTAAAGTTAACAGGGAAATATGCAAATTAAGGCCCAAAATCGATTTACGGGCCAAATAAGCGCCTCACAGGCACATTCCGGGCAGAAGAGTGATCGAATGCCAAAAAGAATAAATACTGTGCTTCCGATTCAGTTATCCGACCGAGGCCATCCTTTCAGGTTCCCTCTGATAATAGCCCCGAACATTTTTTCGCTTACACCGTGATACGTTTTGTTCAGTTCCGAAATCATCTGTTTGATTTCTTCCCGCCGGGTATTCCCGTCCGCCGGACAGGGATTCTTCATAACAGGCAGACCGTTTTCCCGGGCAAAACCTATAATATCCGCTTCCTCGAGATACATCAGAGGACGGATCAGTGTCAGATCCATTCGATCCAGATAGCTGACCGGAGAGAAGCAGTTCAGACGTCCTTCAAAGATCAGCGACATCAAAAGTGTTTCGACAAAATCGTTTTTATGATGTGCATAAGCTATTTTATTGCAGCCGAGCTCTTTGGCACGAGTATTAAAAGCGCCTTTGCGCAGTTTAGCGCAGAGAGAACACGGGTTGGATTCTTTTCTGATATCGAAAACAACTTCGGCTATCTGTGAATCGACAATCTGCAGCGGGTGACCCAGCGAAGCAGTATAGGCGCTTAAGGCTTCGAAAGCAGAAACATCTTTATCGGAAAAGCCTAAATCGACGCAGATCGGTATCAGCTTAAAAGGGACAGGATAAAAACGCTGCAAGGCACTCATTACATGAAAGAGTGTCAGACTGTCCTTGCCGCCTGAAATACCGACAGCGATGCAGTCGTTTTCCTGTATCATATGATAATCGTCGACCGCTTTTCTGGTTAAACTCAATAGACGCTGAAGATTCATAACAAAAACCACCTCTCCGAAACGCTGAACATTATAACATGCATGCTGCAAAATAACACCAAAAAGAAAAACGATTTTAGATTAATGCAGGTTCCGGAACTTTAAGCCGGGATTTTAGAATCTTTATTTTATCTTTTTTATTCAGACACTTGACAGAGGAGAGTGTTTGCGTTAAAATATATTTATGCGTTAAATGTATGTTTAATGCATAATTAAAGCGTTTTTTCAGCCATTTGGGCTTTCAAACGCCAAAACCGCTTTCGACCGACCGGACTGTCGAAAAGCCCCCTGAAAGGATCCCTGTTATGCCGAAACGTTTTAAATCCGAATACTATGCCGAAAAAGAAAAAAACTATTACAGCAAACTGCATGATCTCCAGAAGCAACTGCCTTCCTATATGAAACCTTATCTTTCCAACATCGAGCTCAGCAAACGCGTCCGTACATCGATCGCCTACACACGCGATTTGATCACTTTCATGAAATACATTCAGGAAGTCAATCCGCTTTACAGCAATACGGACATTAAGGATATTCCTTACGAATGCATCGAGTCGCTCACCTATGACGACATCAACTACTTTCTGCAGTATCTCAGACAGAACAACGGACAGAATGCGCATTACAATGCAGAAAACGCTTTAAACCGTATGATGTGTACGCTGCGGGGCTATTTCGGCTTTGAAGTCGCCCGGGAGCACATCGTCAAGAATCCCATGCTCGGCGCGGCCAAACCGCAGGCTCCAAAGGACAAGCCGATCGAACGCCTTCGTCCCGATCAGGTCCGGCAGCTGCTGCAAGGTATTGAGGCCAGTGAATCCGGCTCAGAACGCTCACGGGCCTTTACGGTCCGCACGCAGCTGCGCGACACGGCCATTGCGATGCTGCTCCTTAATACCGGTATCCGTGTCTCGGAATGCGTGGGTCTTGACCTTAAGGACATCAATTTCGAGGAAATGTCCGTCTGCGTCGTCCGAAAAGGCGGCAAGATCGAATACGTCTACATGAACAGCGAAACGGCCCAGGCCATCGACGACTATATCAAGAAGGAACGGCCTCATTTTCTGCCTTCGCCGAACGAACCTGCCCTGTTTTTATCAAACAGGCGCAATCGAATGGCTGTTCGATCCATTCAGGCCATGTTCGAAAAATACGGTAAATCCATCCTAAAAAAGGACAATTTGCACCCTCATACGTTGAGAAAAACGTACGGAACCATGCTTTATGAAGCCACTTCCGATATCGGCCTGGTCAGTGAAACGCTAGGACATAAAAGCGTGGATACAACGCGGAAGCACTACGCTGACATCAGCGAAAAGCACAAACGAATCGCCGGGACCCTGCATGTATATCAGGAATCTCCTGACGACTTGAATAAAGGTTCGAATTCTGTTCCGTAAACGGACGATCCGACAGTGAAAAATTATGTTACGGTGATAAACATGAAAAAAGCAAAACGAATCGAAAGCAACTGTGATGACTGCATGAATTACGAATACGATGAAGAATTCGACTGCTATACCTGTGTGATGGATCTCGATGAGGACGAAATGCGCCTGTTTATGATAGGCGAGTTCCCGGCCTGTCCTTATTACCGCCCCGGAAACGAGTATACGATCGTGCACAAACAGATATAAAAGCAAAAAAACAAAGAAGCTGTGAAATTGTCCAGTCACCTTTTCACAGCTTCTTTTACCGTATAACCAAATTATACCGCTGCCGCTCTTCTGCCGTTATCTCCCGGAAGTGCTGACAGAGGTGCTGTCTTTCTGGATCACGTCATGCGCGCCGCCTTCCACGATACTGACGGAGGAAACCAACGTCAGTTTGGCTTTCTTCTGCAGTTCCGGAATCGTCAGCGCCCCGCAGTTGCACATGGTAGAGCGCACTTTGCTCAGCGTCATCTGAACATTGTCCTTCAGCCGGCCTGCGTACGGAACGTACGAATCCACGCCCTCTTCAAATGAAAGCTTCTTGTCACCGCCCAGATCGTAGCGCTGCCAGTTGCGTGCCCGGGCCGAGCCTTCTCCCCAATACTCTTTGTAATACGTTCCGCCGATGCTGACCTTATTGGTGGGGCTTTCGTCAAAGCGGGCAAAATAACGGCCCAGCATGACAAAATCGGCTCCCATGGCCAGGGCCAGCGTAATGTGGTGATCGTAAACAATTCCGCCGTCCGAGCATACAGGAACATAGATTCCGGTTTCTTTGAAATACTCGTCGCGGGCCTTGCAGACCTCGATCACGGCTGTTGCCTGGCCGCGCCCGATGCCCTTCGTCTCCCGCGTGATGCAGATCGACCCGCCGCCGATGCCGACCTTTACAAAGTCAGCGCCGCAGTCGGCCAGATAACGGAAGCCGTCCGCATCCACCACATTTCCGGCTCCGACCTTGACCGAATCGCCGTATTCGGCTCGGATCCAGTCTATCGTCCTCTTCTGCCATTCACTGAAGCCTTCTGAGGAATCGATGCACAGCACATCCACCCCGGCCTCCAGCAGGGCCGGAACACGCTGTTCGTAGTCTCTCGTGTTGATGCCGGCGCCGACCACGTACCGCTTGTGCTCGTCCAGCAGTTCGTTCGGATTCTGCTTGTGCATATCGTAGTCCTTGCGGAACACGATGTAGCAGAGACTGCCGTCCTTCGCCACGATCGGAAGCGCGTTCAGCTTGTGATCCCAGATAATATCGTTGGCGTCTTTGAGCGATGTGCCTTCCGGTGCCCAGATCAGTTTCTCAAACGGCGTCATAAACTCGGAAACAGGCGTATCCAGGCTCATACGGCTGACACGGTAATCGCGGCTCGTTACGAGACCGACCAGTTTGCCTTCGGGCGTCCCGTCTTCGGTGACCGCTATCGTGGAATGCCCCGTTCTTTCGGTCAGTTCGACGATATCCGCCAGCGTCTGTTCGGGACGGATATTGGAATCGCTGCGGACAAAGCCCGCCTTGAAGCTTTTGGCGCGCTTCACCATTGCCGCCTGAGAAGCAATGGTCTGCGATCCGTAGATAAAGGAAATACCGCCTTCCATGGCCAGCGCTACCGCCAGCCGGTCTCCGGAGACCGACTGCATGATGGCTGAGACCATCGGAATATTCATTGTAATGGCTGGTTCTTCGCCTTTTTTGAAACGCACCAGCGGGGTGCACAGTGAAACATTGGCGGGAACACATTCGGAGGAGGAATAACCGGGGATGATCAAGTACTCGTTAAAGGTTCTGGAAGGTTCTTCGATAAAAACTGCCATAGACTCTCCTTTGATTTGATCTGCGGCTGGCCGCTGAAGATGGTTCCTGAGATTTGTTATCTTTTATATCGCAAATCCGGCGAAGTGTAAACATCTTTTTCAATTATTTAACACGAATTTATAATTTCGGCCGTGTTCCAGCCTCCGTCATCCCATACCGTCACTTCACGGAAACCACAGTACGAAAGAAGCCTCAGGGTCTCCGGAAAGGCAAAAAGGATGTCCTGCCTGCGGTGCGCATCGGAAGAAAGCATGATCCGGGCCCCGCGGGCCCGAAGTTCCTTCAGGATCGGAATATCCGGATAGGGCCGTGTACGGTACCCTTTGGCCATGGCTCCGGTGTTGACTTCGAAGATGAGGTCCTTCGGCAGCAGTGCGTCCAGCGCCTCCCCGACAGCCCGGCGGTAGCGGACGGAATCTGTATCGAACAGCGGATCCCTTTCGTTGTACTTTGTTACAAGGTCAAAATGTCCGATCACGCCGCAGTTTGTCTCCTGTGGCAGCTTCGCTACGGTCCGGTAGTAGTCCTCTGCAAGCATCAGCGGATCGTTTTCGTAACAGGTCCGGATGATCCGTCTTGTCTCCCCGGCTGAGATATCCACACTCACGAATTCGTTCCCGGGGCAGACATAATGGACCGATCCGATAATATAATCATAGGCCTGTTCCGGCTTCGGTGAATAGATATCCTGCTCCAGTCCCAGAACGATCTCCATCTTTTCCGCATACCGTTCACGGCAGGCCAAAACCGCCTCCCGATAGGGCTTTACCGCTTCGGAAGGCATCCCGGCCGGCGGATCCGGCGGAAAAGGCGAATGCTCGGACAGGCCGAAACTGCGGCAGCCCAGCCGGAAAGCCTCTGCCGCCATCTCCTCCACCGTATGTCTGCCGTCCGCAAAGCAGGTATGATTGTGCAGGCTGCAGCGAAGCATCAGATCATTCTCTCCTGTTTCAGTGTCAGGTCATCTTCTCCTGTTTGACTTTGTGATCGATCACTCGCCGCGAAGCCAGCTCCTTACGGATCTCTTCCGGCGTGATCCCCATCTGGGTCAT
>JAEEGL012451621.1_pt1 | contig 18903 bp, 19 predicted proteins | sample 9134231 | NCBI WGS metagenome assembly JAEEGL01 (sample SAMN16246548, study PRJNA631951) | gut metagenome | biome: gut microbiome; feature: rumen; material: fiber-attached | host: Bos | place: Iran: Karaj | collected 2018-10 | reverse complement strand
CCTCGGCGGCGAGGGAGACCCCATCGTGTTCGCGGCGCATCTCGACACTCTCGGAGGAATGGTGGCGGAGGTCAAGGGCAACGGCCGTCTGCGGCTCACCCGCATAGGCGGCATGAACCCGAACAACGCCGAGTGCGAAAACGCGAAGGTCTACACGAGGGACGGAAAGATCTACGAGGGCTGTTTCCAGATGAACGACCCGAGCATACACGTCAACGGCGAGTACTCCAAGCAGGAGCGCAATTGGGATAATATGGAGCTCGTGCTCGACGAGGCGACGAAGAGCCGCGAGGATACCGAGAAGCTCGGCATCGCCACGGGCGATTACGTCTGCTTCGATCCGCGCTTCCGCGTGACCGAGTCCGGCTATATCAAGAGCCGTTTCCTCGACGACAAGCTCAGCGTCGCCATACTGCTTGAGTTTGCCAAGAATATCGCGAAGTACGGCGCCGATCTCCGCCGCAAGACGTATATCTACATCACCGTTTTCGAGGAGGTAGGCCACGGCTGTTCGTCGGGTATCCCCGATGGAGTTAAGGACATCGTAAGCGTGGATATGGGCTGCGTCGGTCAGGGCCTTGCCTGCAAAGAGGAACAGGTCTCCATCTGCGTCAAGGATTCCGCGGGTCCGTACAATTACGATCTCACCTGCGAGCTTATCGATACCGCAAAGCGGCTCGGGCTCGATTACGCGCTCGACGTATACCCCTTCTACGGCTCCGACGCCGACGCCGCGCTCGACGCGGGCTACGATCTGCGTCACGGGCTCATCGGCGCGGGCGTCTACGCTTCCCACGGCTACGAGCGCTCCCACGTCAAGGGCGCGGAAAACACGCTCAAGCTCATCATGGGCATGACCGCAGAGGATTAATAAGGCAAACGGGATCATCGATCCAATCCGCATTCCGCGGCCCGTGAAAGGCGTTCCGGCAGTATGAAGAGATCGACATCAAGTATAATAGTTGCGGCTGCGCTCATAATAGTCGTCGGCCTCTTTGCGTTCTTCCTCAAGGATATCCTTATCCCGTACGTGAAGCTGGAGCTTGCGAACGATCTTGAAGGCGCAAAGGAGCTCCTTTTGTCCAAGGGGATATTGGGGCTTCTCACGGTCGTGCTCGTAGAAGGGCTCGAAATGGTGGTCGTGTTCATATCCGCGGAGTTCATACAGATCTCCGCGGGCATGAGCTACCCCTTTTACATAGCCATACCGCTCTGCGATATGGGCGTATGTCTCGGAGCCACGATAATATTCGTACTGGTCAGAGCATTCAAATTCACCAATAGAACGTTTGAAAAAAACGAAGAGAAGATAGTCAGGATCGCGTCCGCCTCCAAGAAGGAAAGGAGCACGGTGCTCCTGATGTACCTTCTTTTCATTATGCCGCTGATCCCGTTCGGCGCGATCTGCTATTACGGCAGCCGGTCGAACGTCAAATACGGGAAATACATACTCACGGTGGCTACGGGGGTCATACCGTCCATAGTCACCTCGATATTCATGGGGACGGCGGCGAAGTTCTTCCTCGGAAGGGATCTGCCCCTGCCGCTTCTCATCCTGATAATCGTCGCCCTCGGAGCTGTACTGTTCGTGATACTTGCCATATTTCTCGACAAGGTCTATTTCAAGGAGAACGACAAGACTCCCGATTCCGTGATCTATTCCGCGACTTTCCGCCTTGCGGATCTTCTCTGGAAGCATAAGCGCAAGCTCCATATCGACGATACCGGGCTCCGCGAGCTGAAGCCGCCGTACATTGTCCTTTCCGGACACCCTTCGTTTTACGATTTCCACTACGTGCACGATCTCGTCAAGACGAACAATCCCGCCCTCGTGGTCAATCGCCATCTGATATCCGCGCCTGTGATCCGCACGCTCGGCAAGAAGGGCGGATTCATACCCAAAAAGCTTTTCAATCCGGACTTCACGGTGCCCAGGAGCATCATGAAGGCGATCAAGAACGGCTATTCCGTCGTTATCTTCCCGGAGGCGAGGCTTTCGCTTTCGGGCAGGGAATACCCCGTGATAGAGAACGGCGGCGCGCTGTATAAGAAACTCGGCGTCGATATAGTCATCGTAAGGCTTCGCGGAGCATATCTCGTCAAGCCGAAGTGGAGAAAGCGCACGTTCAGGAACAACGTGTATGCGGAGGTCGCAAGGATAATCACCAAGGAGGAGCTTGCCTCGCTCGGGCCTTCCGAGATAGACGATATCATCAATGAGAACATCTCCCGCGACGATTCGGAAATTGTCTGTGACACTTACAGGCAGAAGGACAAGGCGAAGGGGCTTGAGAACGTGCTCTATCGCTGTATCGACTGCGGCGAGCTCTATTCGACTTCGGGCAAGGGAAACGAATTCATCTGCACCGCCTGCGGAAGCAGGCGCCATATCAACGAGAGCTATCATTTCGACGAGGAGCCCTACACGATAAACGCCTGCTATGAGAGGATAAAGGAGCTTGAGAGGAAGGAGCTCGCGTCTCCCGATTTCAAGCTCGGAGAGATCGCCGTAAAAACGGTGTTATTCAGCGAAAAGGGCAGGTACAAAACGAAGAGCAGCGGCTGGTGCACGCTGACCCGTGAAGGCCTTTCCTATCGCTCGCAAACGGAGAGCTTTACGATCGGCGCCGACTCGCTGCCTGCGCTGCCGTTCTCGTGCGGCGAGGAGTTCGAGGTGTATCACGATGATAAGCTTTATTACTTCTATCCCGAAGAGAACCGCCGTCAGGTCACGCGCTGGGCGCTCTTTGTGGATCTGATGGAGGAGGAGAAGCGTGAAAAGAAATAAGGGCGCTCTGGTAGATATCTCTAAAAAGACCTTTATCGAGGTCACTGTCTTCCTGCTCGTTATACTCGCCGCGGCAATCGTTTTGACCTACGTCATCCCAAAGGGCGAGTTCGGCGTACTGCCGGACGGCGGGACGGATTACCTTTCGTACACAAGGCTCGAGGGGGCAAAGGGGATCGCCTTATGGAAGGGCATACTCGCTCCGGTGCTCGTTTTCGGTTCGGAGAACGGGCTGACGCTCATAATGCTGTCCCTCTTCCTGACGATCGTTTTCGCGTCGTTCCAGGTAATGAACGACGTCGGCGGCATACGGGTGCTCGTCGGCGCTGTCGCGTCGCGGTTCCAAAAGAGAAGGATGATGCTTCTTGCGGCGCTCACGCTGGTATTCATGTGCTTCGGCGCATTCCTCGGCCTGTTTGAAGAGATGCTCGCGCTTCTGCCGATAGTGACCGCGCTGACCGTGCTCGTGGGCTTCGACTCGTTCACGGGCTTCCTCGTAAGCGTCATAGCCTGCGGATTCGGCTTCGCGAGCGCGATAACGAATCCGTTCACCGTGCTTCTCGCTTCCGAGATAATCGGCGCAAATCCCATGGAGAACATCTGGTTCAGAATAGTGATATTTGCCGTGATGTATCTCATAATGCTCGCGTTCGTGCTGCTGTACGTCAGAAGGATAGGCAAGGATCCGTCGAAGAGCTACACGCTTGCGCATGATGAAAAGCTGCGCATGACTAACGCAGAAGCTTCCGGCAGTACGGACGCCGGGCAAGAGAAACGGATCAGGATAGAGAAACGGATCAGGATAACCTATATCGTCTTCCTGCTCGTCTGCTTCGCGCTGCTCATCACCTGCTCGGCGGCAGAGGCCCTGAGGGACTATACCGTCGTGGTGCTCATAGCGTACTTCCTCATATTCGGCATCGCCGCGGGGCTCATCTGCACGCGCAAAGCAAAGCCCGTTTTCAAAAGCTTTTTGAAGGGCGTCGTCGGAGCCCTGCCGACGATAGTATTCGTCGCACTCGCTTCGTCGGTCAAATACGTGTTCGACGAAGGGCATATCATGCCGACGATGGTGCATTGGATAAACGGTCTCGTAGCGGACAAAAACCTTTTCGTGATAGCGCTCGTGCTCTACGGGATAATACTTGTGCTGGAGTTCTTCGTCTCATCCTCGACCGCAAAGGCCATACTCGTTATGGGCATGCTCACCGTGGTCAACGTGGGGCTTTCAAAGCAGATGCTCGTGCTCATCTACACCTTTGCGGACGGTTACACGAACCTCATTTTCCCGACCTCGCCTGTGCTGCTCATAGGGCTTTCCATGATCGAGCTGGATTATTTCAAATGGATCAGGAAAAGCTGGCCGCTGTTCATCGTGAATCTCGCGGCGGTGCTCGCTTTCCTCGCCTTGGGTTTGGCGATAGGGTATTAATCGGGGCCCGATCGGCATATCATCTATCATAACTCCGCTTTGAAAAGGGTGAAAAATGCCGGCAAAGATCAAAAAGCAAATGAAGGCGCGCTCACTTGACAGGGTGGGCGGCGCCTTTTCTTCTGTCGGGATACCGGCGGACGCGGATTGCCGAACTCCGGTAGTTACCGTTACGGGAAAAAGATACGTAAAGATCGAGCATCACTGCGGGATACTGCTCTTTACTGACTGCTGCGTGCGGCTATTTTCCTCCCGGGGCATTATCCGCATTACCGGAAAGGAGCTCGCATCTGCGAGTATGGACTTCGATACCGTCATGCTCGAGGGCGAGATCGAGTCCGTATGCTTTGAATAACGCACGGTTTTCGGAGAAATAATAATGAAAGTATGGAAAATCGATTCGGGATATGTTAAAATAAGGATAATGGGGAAGTATCCGGAAAGGCTGGTCAATCGCTGCATAGAGAACGGCATCCGCCTTTCCAACTGCGAGCGGTGCGGCGACTGTATAAACGCCGATATCCGCACCCGCGATTTCAAAAGGCTTCGCCCGATCGTTCGCGGCACGGGGCTTTCCGTGCGCACGGTCTCAAGACGCGGCGCGCCGGTCATAAAAGCCGCGCTCTCACGCAGCGCCGTCTTTGCGGCTTCGCTGCTGCTTATGGCCGCGGCGGTCATCGCCGCCTCGCACAGGCTTTGGTTCATCAAGGTCGATACCGTTTCGATCCCCGAAGCCGAGATAAAAAACCTTCTCGGCGATATGGGCTTCAAACGAGGCGCTTTGAAAAGGGGGCTTTCCGCATCAGCCGCCGCCGATAAGATCGAATCCGATCCGAGGGTCGTCAACGCCAAGGTCGCCGTCAAGGGCGTCACACTTACGGCGGAGATAACCGAGGCGCGGACGGACGTCCCGGAGGAGAAGAGCGACAGACCTGCGGAGATCGTAGCGGACAAGGACTGCGTGATATCGTTTATCGCCGTCTCGAAAGGCCATGCGGTCACCCGCAGCGGAATGGCAGTCAGAAAAGGCGAGACCCTTATTACGGGGGATCTTTCTTCGGAGAAGGAAGGCTACATGGTCGGAGCGGACGGTCTCGTGCTCGGCGAGGTCTCATACTCGGCTTCCGCGACCGCCCAGAGGTGCGTCGTTAAAAAAGTGAGAAGCGGCCGATCCCTCACCGTGCTTGCCGTAAGGCTGTTCGGACGGGAGCTGATGCTCGGCGCTCCGTTTGAGGATTACGAGCTCGAGCCCTCGGGGAGCTTCGGCTTCGACGCGGCGCCGATACCTCTCGGGATAAAGCTGTACGTCTGCTTTGAGAGGAAAGCGCTTCCGTTCATCGACACGGACGAGGGCACGGTCTCGAGAGCGAGGCTTATGGCACAGGAGAGGCTTTTCGGGCTGTTGCCCCATGACGCGGGAATAATCGCGATAAACACAAGCTGCAAAACGAACGGCGACGGAAGCGTTACCGCGGTAATGACCGTGACGACCGTTGAAAGGATAGGTTCCCGGAGGGAGTATTGATGGAATGCGGATCGTTTGAAAACGTCGTGCAGGTCGAAAACATGGACGAGCTTATCAGGCTCTTCGGCGTGTTCGACGAGAATCTGAAGATCATAGAGGCGGAAACGGGGGCGCACATTGCCTCCGACGCGGATAACATAAGGATCACGGGAGAGGAGGAGCCTGTCAGCACGGCGTCGAACGTCGTGGAAAAGCTCCTTATGCTCATCAGACGGGGAGAAAACGTCGACCGGGGAAGGATCAGGTACGCCATAGATCTTGCGAGAGAGGGCAATTCGGAGCTCATTCTGGAGCTCGCGGACGACGTCGTGGCCTTCACCAACAAGGGCAAGCAGATCAAGTGCAAGACGCTCGGGCAGAAGAAATACGTCAATGCGCTCAAAAAGCACACCGTCGTTTTCGGCGTAGGCCCGGCGGGGACGGGCAAGACCTATCTTGCGGTCGCAATGGCTGTGCTCGCGCTCAAAAACAAGGAGGTCTCGCGCATCATCCTCACAAGACCCGCCGTGGAGGCGGGGGAGAAGCTCGGCTTCCTTCCGGGAGATCTGCAGAACAAGGTAGATCCCTATCTGCGCCCGCTTTACGACGCTTTATACGAGTTCCTCGGTTCGGAGAACTTCAGGCTGCTCTCCGAACGCGGAGTGATCGAGGTCGCGCCGCTTGCATACATGCGCGGCAGGACCCTGAACGACGCTTATATCATACTCGACGAGGCGCAGAACTGCACCGTCGAGCAGATGAAGATGTTTTTGACCAGGTTCGGAGAGGGATCGCGCGTCGTCGTTACGGGCGACATAACGCAGATAGACCTTCCTCAGGACAGGAAGAGCGGCCTCGTGCACGCGATGCACGTTCTCGCCGACGTGGAGGGCATAGCCATGATAAGGCTTTCCGCACGGGACGTGGTCAGGCACGAGATGGTACAGAGGATAGTCCGCGCTTACGAGCTTGCTTCACAGAGGCAGAAGGAGCGCAGCAAGGAGGATCGAAGTGGAGAACAGGGAGAACAGTAACGCCGCCGTGAAGATCGACGCCGGCAGCTATCCGAGGAGCAGCAAGCCCAAGGCCGTGAAGAACACGGGCCGATCGGGACGAAAGCTGGGCAAAGCCGAAAAGCAGAGGAAGCCGCTTCCTCTCTGGCTCAGCATCCTTATGCTGATGCTGACGTGGATGCTGACCGGGGTTTGTCTCGTCACTTTCCTTATGTCCTTCGGACAGACCAAGTTCCAGATAGCGGGAGCAAGCGTGACCCTCTTTATGAGTTACGCCGCATTTGGGCTCTACGTTTTTCTCAGAAAGCGAGAGATCGTCAGCAGCTTCAAGCAGATGCTCTTCATCTGCGTATGCCTTCTTGCCGAGGTTTTGCCGCTCTTTATCACTATGAAGATCGACATAGGCTTCATGCCGTTCATGCTTGCCGTGCTTTTGATGGGGCTCATGTCGAACGAGAGGATCGCAATACTCGCGCTCCTGCCCGCGGCTGCTGCGGCGGGCGTCATATCCGGGGCCATCGCAGCTCCGGACAGCGCGCCGGAGGCGCTTATATTCGCCGTAATGATATCCGGCCTTGCGGCGGTCCTTTCGCTTAATATCGGCAAGACCCGAAGCTCTACCGTGATCGCCGCAGGCATCGGCGGTATAGTCGGCGTCGTGTGCTTCACGGGCGTTATGTTCGGCGGAGGCGAATTGTTCAACCATTATTGGAGCTCACTCCTGTGGCTCCTGGGCACCTGCCTCGTTTCCGGAGTGCTTACGGTCGGTCTCATGCCTGTATTCGAGGCGGCCTTCGATATCGCGTCGGAGGCGAGGCTCAACGAGCTTCTGAATAACAACAACCCGCTCATCAAGAGGCTGATGACGGAGGCTCCGGGCACTTATCATCATTCCCTTATCGTCGCAACTCTTGCAGAAGCCGCGGCGGAGGAGATAGGAGCGAACGCGCTGCTCTGCCGCGTGTGCGCCTGCTACCATGACGTAGGCAAGCTTCGCGCGCCTTTATACTTCAAGGAGAATCAGCACGGGAGGAACATACACGACGAGCTCGATCCTTACGAGTCCGCAAGGGCGATAACCGCCCACGTTACCGACGGCGTGACTTTGCTTGAGAAACACAAGCTTCCCGGCGACGTAGTCAGGATCGTATCCGAGCATCACGGCGATTCGGTAGTCGTGTTCTTCTATGACAAAGCCAAGAAACTCGCTCCGGAAGGCACGGAGGTAGACGAGAGTCTTTTCCGATATCATGCAAACAAGCCTTCGTCCAAGGAGAGCGCGCTGCTCATGCTCGCCGACTGCTGCGAGGCGGCGGTAAGGAGCATGAACAACCCCACGATGAAGGACATCGAAACGAGGATCCGCGACGTCATCACTCATAAGTGGGACAAGCGGGACAGCATGCTGTGGAACTCTCCGCTCACCTTCGTGGAGATCAAGAAGATAGAGAAGAGCTTTCTCAACACGTTCGCGGCGCTTTACCATGAGAGGATCGAGTATCCCGATCTTGAGGAGATCGACGTGCGATGAGGAGAGTCGAGGTTCTGGAAAACGGCATTGAGCCGAACGAGGCGTATTCGGAAGCCGCAAGGCGCGGTTCTTTGGCGGTTCTCGAATACGAGGACGCGAACGGCGAAATATGTATCGAGCTTACGAACGATATCACGATCCATGCCTTCAACCGTGATTACCGCTCCGTCGACCGGCCAACGGACGTTCTGAGCTTCCCGGTATTCGAGGGCGAAGAACTGATCGCCATTCCGGACGGACATCTGGGGGACGTCATGATATCCGTCGAAACGGCGGCGCGGCAGGCAGAGGAGCTCGGTCACAGCACGGAGAGAGAGATCACGTTTCTCGCGGTGCACGGGACGCTCCACATACTCGGGTATGACCATATGGTCCCGGAGGATGAGGAAATAATGACAAAGAAGCAAAGGGAGATCTTTCAAACGATCAAGGAGGGAATATGATACAGCTTCACGAATATGAGATCAAGAAGATGATCTCCTACGCCGCAGAGGCAAGGGAGAGGGCTTACGTCCCGTACTCAGGCTTCCGCGTAGGCGCATGCCTCAAGACGGCAACCGGAGCGTACTATCTCGGCTGCAATATCGAAAACGCGGGCTTCACACCCACCAACTGCGCCGAGCGCACCGCGATATTCAAGGCGGTGTACGACGGCGAGCGTAATTTCGAAGCCATCGCCATAATCTCCGACGGCGTGAACTATATCGCTCCCTGCGGCGTTTGCCGTCAGGTGCTTGCGGAGTTCTGCAAGCCGGATATGCCCGTGATATGCGCTGACAGAGACGGCAATTACATCATCCACGAGCTTCGCGTACTGCTCCCGATGGCGTTCACCGCCGCCGATATGGAGGATAAATAAGTGGGCTTCAAGTCGGGATTCGTAACGATAATAGGCTCTCCGAACGTCGGGAAATCCACGCTCCTGAACCTTATGGTAGGACAGAAGATCAGCATTGTCTCAGAGCGTGCTCAGACCACGAGGAACCGGATAGCGGGCGTCGTTACGAGGAAAAACTATCAGATAGTGTTTCTCGATACTCCCGGCGTGACCGGCGCCAAGAACCGTCTCGGAGAATACATGCTCAAGGTCGCCTATGATTCGCTCGCCGACGTCGAGTGCGTGCTGTTCATGCTCGACGCGTCGAAGGGCATACGCGCCATGGACGAAGCGCTGATCGAGGATCTGAGAAGACGCGTGGGAAATACTCCGGTGATCGCGGCGATCAATAAAACGGACGCCGCGTCCTTCGACGGGATAGAGACCGTTCGCGAAAGGCTCGAAAAGGAAGGGTTTATAAAAAAGATGCTCCCGATCTCCGCCGAAACGGGGAGGAACGTGGATAAGCTCGAGGAACTGCTCGAGGGATATCTGGTCGAAGGGCCGAAATACTATCCGGACGATATGGTCACCGATCAGCCGATGAGGGTCATCACCTCCGAAATAATCAGAGAAAAGGCCCTCAAAAGCCTCCGGCAGGAGATCCCGCACGGCATTGGCGTGGAGATAGAAAGGATATTCCTGCGCGAAGACGGCATAAACGACATTTCCGCAGTGATCTACTGTGAACGCGAGTCGCACAAGGGGATCATAATAGGCGGAAAGGGCGCTATGCTGAAAAAGATAGGCTCCGCCGCGAGGCCGGAGATAGAGACCCTTTTCGGTACCAAGGTCAATCTTCAGCTCTGGGTCAAGGTCAGACCCGATTGGCGGAACAGCGCGAACGCTCTTCGCGAGCTCGGCTATAACGACGACTGATCCGCTTCATCGTCCCTGCGCCCGTCGGTTCGCAGGTTCTTCTCCTGCCTTCTCTTAATGCAGAAATCTATGTAATCGCGGAGCTTTCCGCTTTTTTCAAAGCGGTCCCAAAGCTGTCTGGATTCTTTCACGCCTTCATCGCCTCCCGGGCCTATTTTGCCGCAAAATGGCCGGGAGCGATACTCTGTAAAAAATGCCAAACGATCTTTTGAACGGAATAGTGCTCAGGACCACGGACTACCGTGAAAGCGACAGGATACTGAACGTTTTTACAAAGGAACGCGGTCTTGTCGCCGTCACCGCAAGAGGATCGAGGAAGCCGAATTCAAAACACGCGGCGTTCGTATCACAGTTCGTTTACGGAGAGATGGAGGTCAACGAGAGGATGGGAAAGCTGCAGCTCTCGTCGTCCTCGGTGATCGAGAGCTTCTTTCCTATCAGGGAGAGCTATGAACAGCTCCTCTCTGCGACGAGGATAGTCGGCGCGGTCGAACGCATATCGGAGAAGGACGTTCCGAACGACGCGCTGTTCCTGCTCCTGTATCATTCGCTTTCGCTTATCGCATACGGTGAAAACGACCCGAAGGATATCGAGCTTTGCTTTCTCGCAAGGCTTCTGAAGCTCGAGGGCGTCGCTCCTGCGCTCACGTACTGCGTGAAATGCGGGAAAGACCTTCGCGGCGACAAGGAGATCCGCTTCTCAAACTCCGCCGGCGGCTCCGTATGCGGTCGCTGCGGCAGCGCGTCGGCAGTCGTCAGCGCGCTCGCGATGGAGGCGCTTCGCCGCATGATGCTTTTAGACCTTGCGGATATGAGAAAGGTCAAGCTGCCCCCAGAGGTGAGGACCGAGCTTGACCCGCTGATCTATAATTACGCGGAGCAGGTTTTTGAGCTCACGCTAAAAAAATAGACCGAAACGAAAAGAGGCCGGAAAAACTTCCGGCCTCTTTATTAATTTGATCAAAGCGCCTCGACGATGGTCGCAACGCCCATACCGCCGCCTACGCAGAGCGTGGCAAGACCGGTCTTTAAGCCGGAATGCTTGAGCTCGTAAAGCAGGGTGACGAGTATGCGGCAGCCGCTCGCGCCGATGGGATGGCCGATCGAGATCGCGCCGCCGTTGACGTTGACCTTGTTGATGTCCCAGCCGAGATCCATGCCGACGGCGATGGACTGGGCGGCAAACGCCTCGTTGGCCTCGATGCGGTCGAGCTGGTCGATGGTCATGTTCGCCTTCGCGAGAGCCTTCCTGGTGGCGGCAACGGGGCCTACGCCCATGATGCTGGGCTCAACGCCTGCGCTCGCGCCGACAACGAACTTCGCCATGGGCTTGACTCCGAGGGCTTCGGCTTTCTCGGCGCTCATGATGACGATCGCGGCAGCGCCGTCGTTGATGCCGGAAGCGTTGCCGGCGGTAACGGTGCCGTCCTTCTTGAAGGCGGGACGGAGCTTGGCGAGGGCCTCGATGGTGGTGCCGGGACGGTTGTGCTCGTCCTTCTTGAACTCGACTATCTCCTTCTTGATCTTGACGGGAACGGGAACTATCTCCTCGTCGAACTTGCCCTCCTCCTGAGCCTTGGCGGTGTTCGTCTGGCTGCGGAGCGCGAATTCATCCTGCATCTGGCGGGTGATGCCCCACTGCTCGGCGACGTTCTCGGCGGTGATACCCATGTGGTAATCATTGAAAGCCTCCCAAAGGCCGTCCTTGACCATCATGTCGACGATGTTGGCGGTGGGCATGCTCATGCGGTAACCGTAGCGTGCCTGCGGGATGGCGTATGCGGTAGCGGACATGTTCTCCATACCGCCGACGACCATGCAGTCGGCTTCGCCGGCCATTATCATGGCGGCGGCAAGGTTGACGGCCTTCAAGCCGGATCCGCAGACGTTGTTAATGGTGAGAGCGGGGACCTCCACGGGTATGCCGCCCTTAACGGAAGCCTGACGGGCAACGCTCTGGCCGAGACCGCCCTGGAGGACGCAGCCCATGATGACCTCGTCAACGTCGGCGGGGGCGATGCCTGCGCGGCGGACGGCTTCTTTGATGACTATAGCGCCGAGATCGACGGCGGGGACGTCCTTGAGGGAACCGCCGAAAGTGCCGACAGCGGTGCGGACTGCGCTTGCGATAACAACTTCCTTAGACATATAAGATATACCTCCGATCAATTATTTGAGGGCAGGAGAAGACTCCTGCCCGTTGTTTATCAGTCTATGATGTCCATTGCCTTGAGGTTCACGGGGACGATCAGCCTTGCGTCGGTCGCGGCGAGGACCTGCTCGACGGTGTAGTTGGGGTTGATCTCCTCGAGAACGATGCCCTTCTCGGTGACGCGCATGAAGCCCATCTCGGTAACGATAAAGTCGACGACGCCGGCTCCGGTCAGGGGGTATGTGCAGTTCTCCACGATCTTGGGATTGCCCTTCTGAGTGTGCTCCATTGCGACGACGACCTGCTTTGCGCCGGAGACGAGGTCCATGGCGCCGCCGATGCCGCCCATCTTATTGGGGAGGCACCAGTTGGCAAGATTGCCCTTGGAGTCGACCTGGTAGGCGCCTAGGATGGTCATATCGATATGGCCGCCGCGGATCGCGCCGAAGGAATCGGTGGAGATAATAAACTGCGCGCCGGGCTTGGTGGTGACCATCATGCCGCCGGCGTCCACGACGTTGGGATCGCCTTCGCCTTCGGGAGCATAGCCGCCTGCGCCGATGATGCCGTTCTCCGCATGAACGATGAGCTCAACGCCTTCGGGAAGCCAGTTGGCTACGAGCTGGGGGATACCTACGCCGAGGTTCACGACTTCGCCGTCATGAAGCATCTGGGCGATACGCCTTGCGATAATGTTCTTGTTATCCATAGTTTTTCACCTCATTAGTCCTTCTTGGGAACGGGCACGACGGCATTGACGTAGATGCCGGAAACGGTGACGAGCTCGGGATCGATCTCGCCGACGGGAACGATCTTGTTTGCCTCAACGATAACATAATCGGCAGCGGTCGCCATGGCGGCGTTATAGTTCTTGGAGGAGCCTTTCATGAAAATATTACCCATTTCATCGGCGATCTCGGCATGGATGAAAGCGACGTTTGCGCGGAGCGCAGTCTCCATGATATACTTCCTGCCGTTGAACCAACGGGTGTCCTTGCCTTCTTCGATGATGGTGCCAACGCCGGTGGGAGTATAGAATGCGGCAATGCCGAATCCGCCGGCGCGGATGCGCTCGGTCAGCGTGCCCTGCGGATTGATGTGCAGGCACTTGGGATTGGCTTTGTACATCTCCTGTGCGGCGGGGTTACGAACGATCCAGGTGCAGATGAGATCGGTAACGCGGCCGGAAGCCAAGAGGGGAGTCAGGCTGGATCCGTACTCGCCCATGTCGTTGTTGACGATGGTGAGGTTCTTAGAGGGATGATCCAGGAAGGTGTGGATGAGATACTCGGGGCTGCCGCACATAAGGAAGCCGCCCACCATTATGGTATCATGATCCTTGATGTGGGAGAAGGCCTCTTCTACGGTTGTAACTTTGTTCATTCTGTCCTCCTATTTTTTCGCCAATGTGATAGTATGCACACTGATACCAATAACAACATTTTATACAAAATGCGGTAGTATGTCAATGTAAATAATGAAAATCGTTAAATATATTAGAATAAAGAAGGAACGGGCCGAAGCCCGTTCCCGAAGTGCGCGGACGCTTATTGATTGTCTGCAAAATAGATCCTGACGTCGCCCGTGGTGGTCTTGACGACGAGCTTCTTTTCGCCGTTGCCGAAGCTCTCTGGCAGGCTGTTCTTTCCCGTCGACACGCGGCTTTCGATCGTGTAGTCGGCAATGCTTCCGGGAAGAGTGCCGCTCACGCTGCCGGTCGTTGTCTCGATACGGATATCGTTCGCCTCGAATCCTTTGAGACCGACGTGGCCCGTGGTCGCATGAAGGAACGCGGACGTGGCTTTAACGGTATCGAAATCGATATTCCCGGTGGTGCAGCCGACTTCGAGCTCGCCGGTCACGATATTCGCAAGCTTCGTGTCGAGAGTGGTTCCAGAGATAATGAGGGATCTCGATTCGACCGTCTCGATATTGATATCTCCGGTCGAGCCTTTTACAGACAGCGGCCCGTCGAAGGCGCATCTGCCCATTTTCATGTCGCCGGTGGTCAGCTTAAAGTCTGCGCCGAGTATGCTGAGGTCGTAGATTATAATGTCGCCCGTGGTGGAGTGCGCCTCAAGCGAAACGGGGGAGGAGATATTGTCGATCCTCGTCTCGCCGGTGGTGACGTGAGAGACGATATTCCCTTCAAAACCGGCGGGGATCGTGACTATCGCCTGCCTGTTTTCGTAGAAACCGATTATATTGCGGAACGGCTTGTTCTTCTGGATCAACGAGACGCCTTCGGCGTTTTCCGAAACTTCGAAGCTGATCTTCTCGTTTTCATAATAGGTCATGTGGACCATGTCGTCCTCAGAGGTCCCCCAGAAGATATCGTAGGCTTTGAGATCGGCCAGTATGGTCTTTCCGTTTTCGATCCTGAATTCCCTTTTCACCTCGCGCCATTCGCCCGAGCCGGAGTTGAGATCCGAGAAGCCGAGGCCGATAGCCTTGGTCAAAAACAGTCCGCCGGCGACGAGCACCGCGGCGATCGAAACACAGATAAGTATTATTGCAAGAACTTTCACAGCGCCGCCTCCGTTTTCCTTTTTAAGCTCCACGCCGCGCTCCCTCGCGTCGGCGATTATCTCGTTCGCGATATCGTTTATATCGCCCATAGCGGCCACTGCCGCCTCCTCGGAAAGACCTTCTTCGATCCTATCCTCGATAAGTTCGTCGTAATAGGAGAGAGTCTTCGCCCTCTCGTCCTTCGGAAGGGAACCGAGCGCCTTCCCGAGCTTCTTCAAAAATACCTTTTTAGACATGAGAAACCTCCCTCTCGATATAGTCGTAGACCTTCATGATATCCTGCCATTCGCCGATGAATTCCATTATGCGAGCCCTGCCTGCATCCGTTATCTCATAATACTTCCGCAGCCTGCCGTTGTGCTCCGCGCTCCTCACGGTCACGCAGCCTCCGGCTTCCAGCCGCTTCAGGATCGGGTAAAGCGTCGACTCGGATATCTCCATGTACGGCGAAACGTCCCTGATGAGCTGGTATCCGTACGTCGGCCCGCGCAGCATAGCGGCGAGCACGCAGATCTCGATCAATCCTCGCTTCAACTGTATGTCCACGTGAACACCTCCTAACGCGTTATACTATACAACACATAGTATAACGTGTCAAGGGGTATGAAAAAATATATTAAACAAAAAAGCGCCGCTTAAAAGCGGCGCGGAATGATGAGGAAAAGCGTCAGTTCCCGACGTAGATCCAGAGGGCGGGCCTTACGCCAAATCCCGCCTGATCGACGCGCATGGTATGCAGAGGCGTTCCTTCAGGATCGACGAACACGACGGTCGACTGGGCCATGCCGGGCGTGCGGCACCAGTAACTTGCCGTCAGATAATCCGGGTTCCTGTAAACGCCGTGGCGGTAGGCGTAATCGGTCGGGCGCGCGTCAAGGGAGAACAGATCGAGGCCATCGTCCATGCTCCTTGCGATGGACAGAAAATCGCCGTAGCTGAGTATGAATATCCTGTCCCTCGTGGCTTTTCCGCCGACGGTATTCGACTTCGAAGAGATCGGGTTAGCTTCGTTTTCAAGATACGTCCTTGCGATCAGCAGACGCTCGGCGGGGGAGAAGGCGTCGTTTATGAACTCCTCGTTGAGCAGCTTGCGAAGCGTGCAGGTCTCCCAGGTGACGTCTTCCTTCTTTTCGTTGTATCTGGCGTTGAACAGGACGTATTTGGAGAGCAACAGAACTCGCCCGTCTTTTTTCATCATGACGATCCATTCTATGGGCTCGAGACCTGTGCCGGTGCGGTTGTCCTGCTCGTACTGGCCCAATGTCACTACAGAACCTATTTCGGCGTTCCGCAGGGTCTCGATGAGCCCGGCGTCCTCCTGCAGCCCGGCGGCGATCTCCGCGGCGCGGGTAACGGAGTCCTTATATCTGCCAGCCGCACCGAAATAATCTACGGCGCTCGTTGCGTCGCCCGCCTCAAGGGCGGCCTCGGCCTTTTTATACTGATCGGCGGGGATGATAAGGAACTTGATCAGACAGAACGTGCCTATAAACAGCGCGACCGCGGCGGCGGCGATAAGCAGCACGTTTATCCTTATGCGGACTTTCCTTTCCCATGCGGCTTGATCTATGTGAGCGGCCATTATGCTTCATCCTTTCTGCTGCAAACTGCGTAATTGTTCACATGCATATTCTATTCAAACGTGTCACAAGAGTCAATATGACGGATGGTTTTTTTACAAATTCTTTACATTGATCTGCGCAGGCGGGAAGCTTCCGCGGCAGCATCCGAACGAAAAACGCCCGGGCGATAAAGCCCGGGCGCAAACGGGAATACTGCGCTTATTTGTTCATCGCCTGAGCGACGGCGACGGCAACGGCGACGGTCGCGCCGACCATCGGGTTGTTGCCCATGCCGATGAGGCCCATCATCTCGACGTGAGCGGGAACGGACGACGACCCCGCAAACTGAGCGTCGGAGTGCATGCGGCCCATGGTGTCGGTCATGCCGTAAGAAGCGGGACCGGCCGCCATGTTGTCGGGATGCAGGGTGCGCCCGGTGCCTCCGCCGGAAGCGACAGAGAAGTACTTTTTGCCGTTTTCAACGCACCACTTTTTGTAGGTGCCCGCAACGGGATGCTGGAACCTGGTGGGGTTGGTGGAGTTGCCGGTGATGGAGACGTCCACACCCTCGTGACGCATAATGGCTACGCCCTCGTTTACGTCGTCTGCGCCGTAGCAGCGGACCTTTGCGCGGTCGCCGCTCGAGAAAGCACGCTCGTAAACTATCTTGAGCTCATCCTTGTACTGATCGTAGTCGGTCTCGACGTAAGTAAAGCCGTTGATGCGGGAGATGATGTAGGCGGCGTCCTTGCCGAGGCCGTTCAGTATGACGCGGAGAGGCTTCGTACGGACCTTGTTGGCGGTCGTGGCGATCTTGATCGCGCCTTCCGCGGCGGCAAAACTCTCGTGACCTGCGAGGAAAGCGAAACACTCGGTCTCCTCCGAAAGGAGCATCGCGCCGAGATTGCCGTGACCCAGACCCACTTTGCGATTGTCCGCAACGGAGCCGGGGACGCAGAACGCCTGCAGACCGAGGCCTATCGCAGAAGCGGCCTCAGCCGCGGTCTTCACGCCCTTCTTTATGGCGATCGCCGCGCCGAGGGTATAAGCCCATTTCGCGTTCTCGAACGCTATGGGCTGGGTCTCGGTGACGATGTTGAACACGTCGAGACCCATATCCTCGGTGATCTTCCTTGCTTCCTCAAGGCTTGCGATGCCGTATTTTTCCATCTCGGCGGCAAGCTTTGCTTCTCTTCTCTCTTTACCTTCAAAGTTGATCATACTGCACCTCACTCTTTCCTGGGGTCGATATAACGGGCGGCTTCTTTGAAACGCCCGTAGGTGCTCGTGAACTTCTCGTAAGCGGCATTAGGCTCCATACCGTTCTTAATGGCGTCCATCATCTTGCCGAGGCTCACGTACTCATAGCCGATGATCTCGTTGTTCTCGTCGAGAGCGAGCCTCTTAACGTAGCCCTCGCTCATCTCCATATACCTTGCGCCCTTGGCCTTGGTGCCGTACATGGTGCCGATCTGGCTCCTCAGACCCTTGCCGAGATCCTCGAGCCCGCCTCCGACGGGAAGCCCGTCGTCGGAGAAAGCGCTTTGGCTCCTGCCGTAGACGAACTGCAGGAATATCTCGCGCATGGCGACGTTGATCGCGTCGCAGACGAGGTCGGTATTGAGCGCCTCCAGGAGCGTTTTGCCGGGGAGGATCTCAGCAGCCATGGCTGCGGAATGGGTCATTCCGCTGCAGCCGATGGTCTCAACGAGAGCTTCTTCGATAATACCGTCCTTGATATTCAGCGTAAGCTTGCAGGCGCCCTGCTGAGGCGCGCAGCGTCCGACGCCGTGGGAAAGGCCGGATATCTGACCGATCTGCTTGACCTTGACCCATTTTCCCTCCTCGGGAATGGGAGCGGGATCATGCACTGCGCCCTTTGTAACGCAGCACATATTCTGGACATCAGTTGTGTATTGCATTGTTACTCCTTCCGAAAGCCTTGCTTTCATGATAAAAGCTGAATGATCGCAAATAGTATATCAACATTCATCTAAAATTACAAGCTTTTTTTATAAAAGAAGAGCGACAAATAATCTTAAGTGTGATATAATAAACAATAACCGGGCGAAAGGAAGACTATAAGGTGTTGATGCAAACGATTTTCATCGCGCTTGACGGCGGCGCCGGTCCCGGCATGGGAAAGCTCAGAGCGGTGCTTATACCGGTCTTTGCGGCGCTCCTTGCCGCGGACGCGGCGATCCATCTTTTCGCGTGTTTCAAGCATAAGGACGGACTGCGCAAACCTACCAAGGTTTTTCTCGTGCCGCTCATCATCTGCCTTCATATTGCGATATGCGGATTTAAGTATCCGTATCTTCTGATAGGTCTTTTGTGCGGCTGGCTCGGGGACATATTCCTGATACCCAAGGACAGGAAGCTCACATTCGTGATCGGCGCGCTTTTCTTTATGGCCGGGCATGCGTTTTACGTGATCAATACGTTTTCGCTCGGTCTTCCCGCCAAGGTGTTCGCAGCCTATGGCAAGATCAGCGTGCTTCTTGCGGCGCTGGCTGTGGTCGCGGTCTGCTTCCTTGCGTTGTGGTTCATGAGGAAGAGGCTTTCGGACAAGATGCTCGCGGCGTTTATCGCATACATGACCGTGCTCGCGCTGATGGCAGGCACGCTCGTCTATT
>JAEEGL011743237.1_pt1 | contig 18903 bp, 15 predicted proteins | sample 9134231 | NCBI WGS metagenome assembly JAEEGL01 (sample SAMN16246548, study PRJNA631951) | gut metagenome | biome: gut microbiome; feature: rumen; material: fiber-attached | host: Bos | place: Iran: Karaj | collected 2018-10 | reverse complement strand
TTGAGCATGTGTTGGTACATACCCCCGGGGTGGAACTGGAAAACATGTCCCCCGAAACCGCTCGTCATTATTTGTTCAGCGACATCCTCAACCTTGAGGTCGCACAAAAAGAATACAGTTACTTCAAAGGTGTGCTGCAGAAAGTGGCCAAAGTCCACGAGATCGGCGACCTCATGACGGATATACTTCGCAAACCCAGTATCAAGAACAACCTGATCGACCGTATCTGCAAGGCAGAGAACGTGACCTACCTCAGCGACTATCTGAAATCGATTGAAGCCGAGCCGCTGTCGAAGATGCTCATCGAGGGTGTCCACCTGAAGGACATCTCCTCCATCGACGACAACTATTTCTCGCTGCTGCCCTTGCCGAACCTGTTCTTCATGAGGGACGCCTCCTTCACTATGTTCGACAACATCATGATCAGCAACATGGCCACCAAGGTGCGCGCCCGTGAGACGATGATCCTGGAGGCGATCTACACCTACCACCCGTTGCTGGAGGCCACGGTGATCAACCCAGCCATGAAATACAGCAACCTGGAGACTGGCATCATGGAAGGCGGCGACATCCATATCGTCCGCGACGACATCGTGCTCAGCGGCAAGAGTGCCCGCACGAACATGCACGGCATCCAAGCCCTGGTGGACCACCTGAAGACGAAACCCGGCGTCAAGCACCTCATATTCCAGGAGTTACCGCTTCAGCCGGAGTCCTTCATCCACCTCGACATGGTGTTCACCATGCTTGACGTGAACCGTTGCATGGCCTACAAGCCCGTGATCATGAGCAGCGAGTTCAAGACCTTCCACATCACCATCGACGGACAGAAGGCCGTCGGCCAGGAAGAGCCGAACCTCGTCGTGGCCTTGAACAAACTCGGCGTCCCCGTGGAGCCTATCTTCTGCGGTGGTGGCGACGATGACTCCTTCTATCCTGCCCGTGAGCAGTGGCACAGCGGAACCAACTTCTTCTGCTTCGCCCCAGGCAAGTTCCTCGGCTACGCACGCAACCGTCACACCATCGAGGCCATCAACGATGCTGGATACAGCGTCCTGACCGCCGCCGACGTCGTGAACGGCAAGGTCAACATCAATAGTTACAAGAAGTGTGTGGTGACCTTTGAAGGCAATGAGCTCTCCCGCGGTGGCGGTGGCGCCCGTTGCATGACTATGCCGGTGCAACGGCAAGCCGTTGAGTTCTAAATGGTTCAGCCGCATTTGTAATGCGGCTGAAGTGAGAACATTATTGGAAAACATTATTGGAGGTCAATCTCGTCGACCATCATCCAGGCTTTCTCGCCAGCATAGGGATGCCACTCGGGAAGGACGCCTCGGTTTTCCATCTTCACACGGATGAATTTAACGTCAGTGACGTCAGTTCTGAGTCGCGCCTCAACACGGCCAAGGCTCGCCATACGGTCGGGCGTATTGTATACGGGCAAAGCTGCCAGTTTCCAATCCGTGTAGGTGATTCCATCCGTCGAGAACGATACCAATACTGACTTTGGCCACATCACCCATTGCTGCGGGGCGTGCAGGATCCCTATCTTCACCATGCTGAGGTCGACCTCTTCCGTGAGTTCGATGGTGGCTTCCAGGTCATTGCCGCTGAAGCCGATCCAATTCGCCCAACTGTCGCCGTTCCCTTTTTGGCCGTCCATCAACGCGATGTCCGCATTCTTGGAGTAACGCTTCTCCGGCGCATTGACAAAAGTCGTGGTCTTGATGTAGCGACGCTCGAAAGCCCGAGTGGCTGTAAACGATTCCTCCTTGCCGTCCGCAAAGGCTTTCACCTTCAGCAAACCACTCTGCTCTATGGTGAGTGGCTTCTGGTATTTCTTGGATTGCTCCGTCGGTTCCGTCCCATCCAAGGTGTAATGGATCTTGGCATCAGGATCCTCGCACGACAAGGTGACCTTCAGCGGGCTATTGAAGATCCGGAAGTCCTCCTTGCCGTCCATCTCCACCTTGATTTGCGGAGTGGCGACCATGGCTGTCGTATTATCCGGACAAGCATAGTGATACAGGTTCTCAGGGGTCTCCTTTCCGATAGGATAAGGTCTGAGACAGAGGTCATAGTCGTACGACTTGAGCGCGATACGATAGGGTTCGGCGACACCGGGACCACAGGTGGCGGTGCCAAGACCCGCCTGCAAGGCATCCACATTCAAGGTCATATAAGGAGTCTCTTCCAACTGGTTGATACGCCTCGCTTGGGTGAGGTTTTCGTCGCTATACGGATACATACTGAAGTTGAACGGCTTGGTGGAAGTCACATAGAGACCATAGGGATTCTTATCATTCTCCACCGCCATCCAATATACATCACTATGATTGCCATTATCTTGTGGCACAACATGTTGTTCAAAACTATCTAAAGCGTTAATTGAATATACACCATAGGTACCAGCGGCATTCCTGTCGGGGTAGTTTTCTGCGTCTTTGCCGAAGTATTTGATGTTCTGATATCCCTTGGGAAGGTGCATCTGCATACCAATCTTGGGCAGATAGGTCACATCACCCATCATCTCCACATGATTGGAAACCACCAGTTCCCCGTTCGAGGCGATGGTATAAACCTGATTGACGACAAGTTGCAGTTTCCCTTTGCCATCCTTGAGATTCAGCGTCTTACGGATCATCTTGCGTCCATCAGGCAAATCCTTCTCGGAGGAAGCCACACATTCAGAGATCAGTTGATCCAATCCAGCCCGCTGCCAGACGGGACTTCCACAGGGATCCACCTGGTCGTTGAGCGTAGGGGCGCGCCAAAAGTTTGGCTTTAGGTAATCAATTATAATCTCTTGACCATCAAATTGATATGAATTGATAAATCCTGTAGACTTATCGAAGTCAGGTATCGTCTTCAACGGAGGCATCTGGGTATAGTCCGCCGCCATCTGCTCTTGCGATGGCCAATCCAGAAGGAAGCAGTCGTAGGCGATCTCCGTGCCGGCAGGCATAAAAGGTTGGTCTTCCTTGAGTTTGACGCTGAAACGCACGAAAAACTTCTCTCCCGGATTGCCATAGATGCGTAGACGTTCGATGTTGAACTGCTTCGTCTCGAAGGGTTTCAACTCCAGATCCAACGGCTCTTCCAGCAGCGTCTTCTCATTGGAATAAACCTTATAACTTACTTCAAATGAATTAAGATTAGTAAATGTAAACCAATTTGTTACCTCAAACAAACCAACCTTATTATCAATGGCTTTGAACTTGAAAGGCTGATACACTTTCTTGACCTCTGCGGCATGGTGATGAGGGGTACGGTCGGAGGAAACCACCCCGTTGGCGCAGAAGGCATCGTCGTCGCCGACTCCGTACTCGTGACCGAAGTCACCACCCACCGCAAGCCAATCCACATTTTTCACGCTGTCATGGACGATGAAACTCTGATCGACCCAGTCCCAGATGCAGCCACCTTGCAGTTGCTCATGGGCCTCAATCACATTCCAATAGTCCTGCATACCACCCATGCTGTTGCCCATGGCGTGGCAGTATTCCACCATGATGAAGGGGCGATTCAAGGTGTCCAGATGCTCATCGACAAAACGTTTCAGATAGTCAACGCTGCTGTACATCAGGCCAATAGCATCGGTGTTTCTATCATAGATGGCCCTTTCATAGGTCACCGGCCTCGAATGGTCGCGGTTCTTCATCCAGTCGTAGGTATATTCGAAGTTGACGCCATTGCCGCATTCGTTGCCCATAGACCACATGATGACCGACGGATGGTTCTTGTCGCGCTCCAGCATGTTGCGGTTTCTTGACCAGATCATGTCACGGTATTGCGGATCCTTGGCGAGACTCTTCTCCCCGTAACCTTGGGCATGCGACTCGCAGTTGGCTTCATCCCAGACGTAGAGTCCGTAGCGGTCGCAGAGCTCGTACCAATACGGATCATCCGGATAATGACAGGTACGTACCGTGTTGATATTCATCTGTTTCATCAAGGCGATATCCTTTTCCATCGATTCACGGCTGATCACGTGACCGGTATGGGGATCATGCTCATGGCGGTTCACACCTTTGATTAATACATACTGGCCGTTGATCAGTAGTTTGCCGTCCTTGATCTCGGAAGTGCGGAACCCGATGTTGGTCTCCAGTTGTTCCAACACCTTCCCTTTTTTATCCAATATCTTGATTTTCAATGGATAGAGATTGGGGTGTTCGGCCGACCAAGGCTTGATGCCCGGCAGCGTATGATCCAGTTCCAAATGGTTCTTTCCCACCGCCTCTTTCAATTCCCTCTCCAAGTTAACAATCTCATGATCACCATCATACACCGAAACCACAAGCTTTCCGTTTTGGATAGTCTTCCCCGTTGGGTTGTCAACCGTCACGTCAATGGCAAAGGTGCCGTTCTGGTAGGTCTCGTCCAAGCCCGCATGGACCTCATAATCATAGACATTCACCGAGGGTTTGGAATAAAGAATGACATCGCGTTCGATGCCGCTCAGGCGCCAGAAGTCTTGGCACTCAAAATAAGAGCCGTTCGAGAAACGGTACACCTTCATGGCAATCTTGTTCAAACCAGGTCGGATATAGTCCGTGATGTCGAAATCGGAATTGGTCTTGGCGTCTTCAGTATAGCCGACGAACTGGCCGTTGATCCACAGGTAATAGGCCGACTTCACCGCACCGAAGTTGAGGTAGATCCTTCTATCCTTCCACGATTTAGGAATGTTGAATTCCTTGATATAATATCCCACAGGGTTATCTACCGTAGGAGCATAAGGCGGATTGTTGGGACGGAATTCGTTATCCACGTTGACATAAATGGGAGTGCCAAAACCAGGATATGAATTTCCCCATGGTTTTACCCATGGTTTGTTTAGGTCAAACACTTCCCAGTTGAAGGGGACGCTGAAAACAATGTCGAACATTTCCGTATTAGGAAAATCCTTTGGCTCCTGATTGGGAGTGGGATACCAATAAAAATTCCAACCCTCATTGAGGTTTTTCGACCACTTCTCGCCCACCGGAATCACATTGGTTCGAGGATAGCATTTGTTGATCTCATAGATGTTGACGTCGTTCCAGGCGTTGAGTTCGGTCTCGGTTTGGGCGAAAAGGCTGGCCAGAGGGAGGCACAACAAGAGCAATAATAAGCGTTTCATGGTTACAGATAGATCATCCCTACGGGATGAGGATAGGTTAATCAATTATGTTCTAGAGCGATATCATCCGCGATTGCGGAGGCTAATTTTTGACGATCATGATCAGGAATCCTTTCCGGGGTGTTGGTTGCGCGGTCGTAATACACCACCACGGCGTGGCAGAGCGTCTTGACCGCACCGGTATTCCTGTCCACCAGCCGTTGCAGCATCTTGAAGCTGGAGTTGCCCACTTCGAGGACGGCCGACTCACAATACAGATCGTCGTGGAACTGAACCGGCATCTTGAAGTCGAGATCGACATGCACCAGCACGTATTTGAAGGTCAGCCAGTCGATCTTCTCCTGGAAGGCATGCTCAAAGAAACGGCTGCGACCCATATCGAAATAATTGCATTGCGACCCGTTGTTGGCGTGGTTGTACGGGTCCAGGTCGCTCATTCTGATTTGGATGGGACAAGAAAACATCATAACAAAGAATTATGGATGCGAAGATACGAACAAATTCCAACAAAAAGTGTATATTTGCAACACAAAATCATCGTCTATGCTCGAAAAACTCCGTCAATTCAAGGCCAAGCATCCTTTCACCTCATTGATGCTAGTGGCCATTGCCGTTAGGATTCTCGTCGTGATCTTCGTCCCGGGATTCGGGTCGAACCACGACATACAACAGCCCACATTGATCCAGCACTTCCTGGAGTGGCTGAAACGCGTCATCGGCATGGGCGACAGTCAGGGGATGATGTTCCTCAGCAGGCTGTTCTATGCCGTGATCTCCCTGTTCACGGTGTCGATGGTCTACCGGATCTGCGACTTGCTTTCCAACGACCGTTCCAAGGCCTGGAACATCGCGTTGCTGCCCGCTTTCGCCGTGGTGATCCCTTCTTTCGGCATCATCGACAACATCAGCTTCTTCCTCGCCTTGCCTCTGCTGCTCTACGGCTCCAACATCATCCTGCGACAGCATGTGCTTCGTGAGGCCAACATGAACGAGAGCATCCACCGTTCTTCCTTCATCATCGCCGGCATCATGCTCGCGCTATCCATCTGCGTATGGTACGAGAGCGCGCTGGTCATCCTAGTCATCCTCCTGATGCTCTGCATGAAACGCAATTACAAAGGCGCCCTGATGACGCTGATCGGCCTCCTCGTCACCCTGTTGCTCGTGTGGGTCTTGCTCATGATCGTGAACGTCAACCCTTGGAGTTACATCAGACTATGACCAAAGAGGAAGCCCGGCAGCGCATCGCCGAGTTAAGCGAGACGCTGGAACGTCACAACTACAACTATTACATCCTCGCCAAGCCCACCATCAGCGACTATGAGTTCGACATGATGCTGGAGGAGCTTTCACGGCTGGAGCACCAGTATCCCGATTTGTTGCTGTCCTCCTCGCCTACCCAACGCGTCGGCGGCGGCATCACCAAGGAGTTTCCCAGCGTCCGGCATCGTTATCCCATGCTCTCCCTGGCCAACTCCTACAGTAAGGAGGATATTGAGGAGTTCATCCAGCGCATCAAGAAAAGCATCGACGACGAGGTGGAGTTCTGCTGTGAGTTGAAGTTCGACGGACTGAGTATCAGTCTTCAATATGAAGACGGCGTGCTGGTCCGGGCAGTCACCAGAGGCGACGGCACCCAAGGCGACGAGGTCACGACCAATGTCAGGACCATCCGCACGGTGCCGCTGAAGCTACGGGGCGACTACCCTGCCTTCTTCGAGATGCGTGGGGAGATCGTGATGCCCTTCGAGAGCTTCGACCGACTCAACGAGGAACGTGTGGCCATGGGCGACGACCTCTTCGCGAACCCACGCAACGCGGCGGCGGGCACCCTGAAACTACAAGACTCCCGTGAAGTGGCTCGACGGCGCCTCGACAACTACTGCTATTACATGATGATGGACGACCTCCAGGAGCGCTACCAGACCCATTACGAGAGCCTGATGGCCGCACGGCAATGGGGATTCAACATCTCCGACCACATCAGGCTTTGCAAGACTGTGGAGGAGATCTTCGACTTCATCAACTATTGGGACGAGGAGCGACATCACCTACCCTTTGCCATCGATGGCATCGTCTTGAAAGTCAATAGTTTCGCCCAGCAAGAGATCTTAGGCTTCACCGCCAAGTCACCGAAATGGGCCATCGCCTACAAGTTCAAGGCCGAAGAGGTGGAGACCAAGTTGCTGAGTGTCGATTTCCAAGTCGGCCGTCACGGCACCATCACGCCGGTGGCCAACCTCTCTCCCGTCCTGCTGGCAGGCACCACGGTGAAACGCGCCACCTTGAACAACGAGGATTTCATCAAACAGTTTGACCTGCACTACGGCGACACCGTGACCGTAGTCAAGGGCGGCGAGATCATCCCCAAGATCATCGGGGTGAACCTGGACCGCCGCGAGGCTGGAAGCCGAGCGGTGGAGTTCGCCAGGACCTGTCCCGTGTGCGGCACCGAGTTGGTACAGAAGGAGGGCGAGGCCGCCTGGTTCTGCCCTAACCTCCTGGAGTGCCCCCCTCAGGTGAAGGGACGCATCGAGCATTTCATCAGCCGTAAGGCCATGAACATCGAGAGTCTGGGCGAAGGCAAGGTGGAACTTCTTTACGACGAAGGGCTGGTGAAGGATGTCGCCGACCTCTACAGCCTCACTTACGACAAGCTCTTCGGCCTCTCGAAGGAGATCCCCATCCTCGACGAGAACGGCATCGCCACGGACAAGAGCCGAAAGGTCAGTTTCAAGGAGAAGACCGTGCAGAACATTATCGACGCCCTGGAGAAGTCCAAGACTGTGCCGTTCGAGCGAGTGCTGTTCGCCCTAGGCATCCGTAACGTCGGCGAGGTGGTGGCCAAGACCATCGTGGCGGAGTATCACGACATCGACGCCATCATCAACGCCTCCGTGGAAGACCTCAGCGCCATCAACACCGTGGGAGAGGTCATCGCCCAGTCGGTGAAGAGCTTCTTTGAAGTGCCGCGCAACTTGGCGCTGGTGGAACGCTTAAGGAACGCGGGATTGCAGTTTGCCAAAATGGTGGAGGAAGACACCACCAAGAGTCAAGTGCTATCCGGCAAGAGCATCATCGTCAGCGGCAAGTTCTCCATCGAGAGGGACGCCCTGAAGAAGATGATCGAAGATTACGGAGGGAAGAACGTCAGTTCCATCTCCTCCAAGACCGACTATGTGTTGGCCGGGGACAACATGGGACCCGAGAAACGCAAGAAAGCCGAGGCCTTAGGGATTCCGATCATCAGCGAGCAAGATTTCTATGCCATGATTGGCAACGCAACGCAGGCGTCAGAAGAGCCAACAGAAGAGAAGCCGACAACTGATCCTCAGCTATCCTTGTTTTAGAACTAAGTCCTAAACTCCAAAGGTCATAGCCAGCCTCTCCATGGCCGTCTCCACGGTAGCCCTCGGGCAAGCCAGGTTGATCCGGAAGAAGCCACTCCCCTCCTGGCCGAAATCCTTGCCACGGTTTAGGCCGAGAGCCGCCTCTTGCGTCATCTTGTGCCACAACTCTTCCTCCGTGAAGCCCAGTCCATTGAAGTCAAGCCACATCATATAGGTCGCCTGCGGCTTGAAGAACTTCACCTTGGGCAGGTGCCCGCTCAGGAAATCCGACACGTAATTCACATTACCCTGCACATAGTCAAGGAGTTGCTTCAGCCAGCCATCCCCCTGCTCCATCGAGGCTTGCGTCGACACCTTACCGAAGATGTTACCCAGTTCCGCCTCCATGGAATGCACAAATTGATTGAAGGTGTCACGCAGTCCCTTGTCAGGGATGATCGCCGTCGAGGTAGCCAATCCGGCGAGGTTGAAGGTCTTGCTGGCGGCATGGAAGACGATGCAGTGTTTAGCTGCCTCCTCGTTCAGGGTGGCGTAAGGCACATGCTTATAGCCCGGCAGCACCAGGTCGCAGTGGATCTCGTCGGAGACCACCAGCACATCGTTGCGCAGGCAGATCTCGTTCACCCGAAGCAGTTCCTCTCGCGTCCAGCAGCGTCCCACGGGGTTGTGAGGGTTGCAGAGGATCAGCATCTTGGCGGTCTTGGCTTGCTTCTCCAGCAGTTCGTAGTCCATCTCATAGCCTTGTTCGCCCACCTTCAAGGAGTTGTAGACCAACTTCCTGTTGTGTCCCGTCGCGGCGGAATGGAAAGGAGGATACACCGGCGACTGGATGATGATCTCATCCCCTTCCCGGGTGAAGGCCATCACCGCCATGTTGAATCCGCAGACGACGCCTGGGACGAACGACATCCAGTCCAGGTCGACCGCCCATTGATGGTGTCGCAGGAGCCAGGCCTGGATCGCTTGGAAGTACGGCTTGTCCTTGAAATGATAGCCATAGATCGGGTGCGCTGCCCGGCGTTCCACTGCCTCACGGGCGAAGTCGGGAGTCTCGAAATCCATATCCGCCACCCACATCGGCAACACGTCGCGGTTGCCGAACACGACTTCTCTCAGGTCATATTTTACGCAATTGGTTCCTTCACGAGGTGTGATTTTGTCAAAATTGTATTGCATGGTCGATTTGTTTTGTCTGTTTCTGATGCAAATAAAGTAAGTTTTTTAAGAATGTGACACTTTTTTCGCTTTTTTGTTCGTTTTTTTCATCTTTTTTTGATAGTTAAAAAAAATTTGCTATTTTTGCGAGATAATAATCAAGATACATGAAGATTTTCGTAGCAAGGTTGGCGTTCAGGACTCGTGCTGAGGATCTGAGAGCTTATTTTGAGCAGTTTGGGCAAGTTGATGAGTGCAAGCTGATAATGGATCACGAGACGGGTCGTTCGAAGTGTTATGCCTTTATTGAGATGCCCAATGAGGCTGAGGCATACAAGGCCATCGTGGAGACTGACGACATGGATTTCCAGGGCAGCGTCCTCCAGGTGAAGAAGTCACGTCCGCAACCCGAGAATTCAAACTTCTCCCGTCCGAAGCAACAGAATGCCCGGCCACGTTTCAACAAGCGCAACGACACGGAGGAGTCTTGATCATTTTTCCGTGAAAAACACTTGACAAATCGAAATTTTTCCGTAACTTTGCAGCGCAAAAAAGATGGTCTGGTAGCTCAGCTGGATAGAGCAACAGCCTTCTAAGCTGTGGGTCTTGGGTTCGAATCCCAACCGGATCACATACAATCCCTAATTGGCGAGAGCGTCGGTTAGGGATTTTGCGTTCCGTGATGGAAGGCTACGGCTCCTTCAGCCCCAACCTGCTCAAGGCGAAATACTACGCCGACAATGGCATGATGGAAGACACGGTGCATCTGCGATATCAAGACAAGAAATATGACGACATCACCCGCATCAGTGCCATCGCCATCACCGATGACCGCATCTGCTTGATCGATGAAGCGGCTCTTTGAGACAAAAAAAGCAAATGCTATCAATTCGGCACATTTATCATTTGTATTTAAAAAAAGTATTATCTTTGTATCATTCAAATCATTTCAAGAATGAAGAAGATCACCGAACAAGACAAGGCCTTCATGAGGGAAGCCATCCATATGGCCGATGAGAGCGTCCGCAATGGCGGCGGTCCTTTCGGAGCAGTCATCGTGAAAGATGGTGAGATCATCGCCAAAAGCTCCAACAGCGTCACCCTCGACAACGACCCCACGGCACATGCCGAGATAAACACCATTCGGTTGGCTTGTCACAGGTTGGGCACCATCGACCTATCGGGATGCGTCATCTATACCTCATGCGAGCCCTGTCCCATGTGCCTTGGCGCCATCTACTGGTCGCATCTCGACGCCGTGTATTACGGCAATGACCGGAAAGACGCTGCCAAAGTCAACTTCGACGACGAATTCATTTACCTGGAACTGGAGAAACCCATCGGGAAACGCACCATCCCATTCAGGCCTATGCTGAAACGTGAAGCCCTGAAGTCTTTCAAACTATGGAGAGAAAAAGAAGATAAAACAACCTATTAAACAAACCCATATGAAAAAGGTCGTACGTGTCGTTTGGATCAGTCTGCTGACAGGACTCGCCTTCCTGATTGCCTGCACCACGCAGGGAAGACTGTCCAGAAGCGAAAAGAAACAACTCAAGCAAGAGAGGGAGAACATCGAGATGACCCTCAAAGACAAAGCGGAGCTATCCCCCAACAATCCTCGCACACTTTTGGAATACAAGCAGTGGGAGATAGACCAACGCACACGACTGGACGAAATCAACGCCCTGCTGCTCGACGAGGAGGCCCGAAGCGAGAACCAAGCGATCATAGAGCGTGTCAAGTCCGAGATTGAAGAACTGAAAGCGGTGATCAGTCAACCGCGCCCCTTGGTCTATGGTCCACCGACCAAAACGCCAAGGCCATCAAGGAATGACGACCCCCAACCGTAAACAAAAGAGCGACCAGAACCTGCAGGTTCTGGTCGCTCTTTTCGTAAACTTCTACAAAAATGCCTATTTCAGACCCTCCCACTGGCCTATGATGTTCTTGCACTGCGTGTAGCATGACGGGCAGTTGAAGACCTTGTAGAGATTGCTGCCGTTGGACATGATGATCTCCACTTGGCGCTGCTCGGTATCCCATCCCTTGGCGAGGATGTAGACAAAGGTGTCCAAGCCATAGGTGGTCTGCTGGGGAGGATTGGCTGAGGCGCACATCTCCACCGTGTAAGGCTCGATGGGCTTGTAAGCGTTGCTGGCCGTCGCCCCCTTGAGCAATGCTGCCGCCATGTAACGCTGGATGTACGGGTCATTGACCGGACCATACTGCGAGGGAACCAGCTTCGTGTCCAGGATGCGGACAATGTTGCTCACGGTAGTATCCGCGTAACACACCAAGTTCAGGCAACGCCTGCCCTCGGATTTGTCGCGAGCATACATCTCCAACGCCATGGGAATCATGGCCGCCGTGCCTTGGATGGATTTGCCTAACAGGCCCGTATAGACCGCCTCAAACTCTTCGTAGTTGGAAGGGACATTCGTGAAAGTCACCTTCGCCGTTGGGGTCCCACGATAACCCGTGACCCGTGTCTTGTCGCCAATGTAACCGCTGACGGTGTAGATGTGATCTCCATAGCTCATCGACTCGTTGACGTCCTGGATGCCCTGTGAGGGATTGTTGAACATGGATCCGGCTTGCTCCTTAGGGTTGTTGCCACCCGTAGCCGAACGGATGATATCGCCCAAGAAATTGGTTAGTTTACTCATAATAAGAATGTGATTTAGTGATTGTTCTCGTGATTTCCGTTGTTTTAATAAGAGCAAAGATAAAGAAAGCTGACTAAAAAACAAAGTTTTTTCTTCATTTTGCCCATTTTTATGGTTCTTTGCTCCTTTTCAAGGAATAAAAAGCCTATCTTTGCATCCCTTTTAATAATAAAAATGGAAAAAGAATACCTGTATTGCACGGAGATGGAGACTCGCGACTACGAGTGCGACATCCAAGGCATCGTCAACAACGCCAACTACCAGCATTACCTTGAGGCCACCCGTCACAAATGGCTGCAACAGGAAGGCTTCTCCTTCAGGCAATGGCACGACGAGGGAATCGACATGGTGGTGTCCGAGATCACCTTGAAATACAAGACTCCGCTTCACGGCCAGGAGACCTTCCTCTCCTGCTTCAACCTCCGTCGCGAAGGTGCCCGCTTTATCTTCGACCAGGACATCTACCGCAAGAGCGACATGAAACTCTGCGTCTCAGCCACCATCTCCTGCGTGACCATGGTCAACGGGCGACTCACCCGTGGCGACGAGATCGCAGCCTTGTTCAGCAAATATCTTGAATAATAACAATCTCTATATTATTATTTAATTTTTTCTACAAATGAAAAACAACAAACATTTGAAAGGCAGCACGATCCTGACTGTGGTCATGGCTATGTTGATGCTGCAATGCACTGTGTTCACCTCCTGCAAGAAACAGGTGAACAAGTATCCTTATGAGACCGTCAAGGGCGACCTGACCGAGTCCCGCATCTACACCCTCGACAACGGCTTGAAGGTCTTCCTGAGCGTCAACAAGGAAGAGCCCCGCATCCAGACCTACATCGCGGTGCGTACCGGTTCAAAGAACGACCCTGCCGAGACCACTGGTCTGGCCCACTACCTGGAGCACTTGATGTTCAAAGGCACCGACAAGTACGGCACCATCGACGCCGCCGCTGAGAAGCCTTACCTCGACGACATTGAGGCTCGCTACGAGAAATACCGCACCCTCACCGATCCCGAGGAGCGCCGCATCGCCTACCACGAGATCGACTCCGTGAGCCAACTGGCCGCCCAGTATTTCATCCCCAACGAGTACGACAAGCTCATGTCGGCCATCGGTGCTGAAGGCACCAACGCCTACACCTCCGACGATGTGACCTGCTACACCGAGGACATCCCTTCCAACGAAGTCGAGAACTGGGCCAAGATCCAGGCCGACCGTTTCCAGAACATGGTCATCCGCGGCTTCCATACCGAGCTTGAAGCCGTGTACGAAGAGTACAACATCGGCATCGCACAGGACAGCAGAAAACTCTGGGAAGCCCTGGCCTCCATGCTCTACCCCACCCACCCCTACGGCACGCAGACCACCATCGGAACTCAGGAACACCTGAAGAACCCGTCCATCACCAACATCAAGAACTACTTCAACAAGTGGTATCGTCCGAACAACGTGGCTATCTGCATGGCCGGCGACTTCAATCCTGACGAGGTCATCGCCATCATCGACAAATACTTCGGTGGCTGGCAACCTGGCGAGGATGTGAAACAACCCGAGTTCGCTCCGTTGGCTCCCATCACCAGTCCCCGCGACACTTCCGTCTATGGCCTCGAGGCCGAGAACATGGTCATGGCTTGGCGCTTCGACCGTGGCAACTCCATGCAGCAAGACACCCTTAAGATCATCGGTGAGATGCTGAACAACGGCACCGCCGGTCTGATCGACCTCGACATCAACCAACAGATGAAGACCTTGGGCGCCTATGCCGGTCCTCAAGCCCTCCGCGACCACAGCGCCTTCATCATGGGTGGCACCCCGAAGGAAGGCCAAAGCCTCGACGAAGTCAAAGAACTCTTGCTGGCTGAGATGGCCAAGATCAAGAGCGGCGACTTCTCCGACGACCTCCTGCCCTCCATCGTCAACAACAACAAACTCGACTACTACAACGCGCTCGAAAGCAATGCCGCCAGAGCCAACATGTTCGTCGAGAACTACATCAACGAGATTCCTTGGGAACAGGAAGTGGGCTACCTCGACCGTATCTCCAACATCACCAAGGAACAGATCGTCGACTTCGCCAACCGTCATTTCAATGACAACTACGTGGTAGTTTACAAACGCCAAGGTGTGGATCCGAACCAGAAGAAGATCGACAAGCCTGCCATCACCCCGATCCCGACCAACCGTGACATGATGAGCGACTTCGTGAAGGAAGTCCAGGAGACTCCCGTCCAACCCATCCAGCCTCGTTTCGTCGACTTCAAGAAAGACCTGACCCTCGGCAAGACCGAGGCCAAGCTGCCTTACGTTTATGTCCAAAATAAGGTGAACGGCCTCTTCATCCTCGCCTTCCATTATGAGTTCGGCAAGGACGCCAACGTCAAATACGACTACGCCGCCAACTACCTCGACTACCTGGGTACCGACAAGCTCACCAACGAACAGATCAAGCAACAGTTCTACAAGCTCGCCTGCAACTATTACATCATGACCGGCGACCGCGACATCAACATCTTGGTGAGAGGTCTCAGCGAGAACATGGGTGAAGCCCTTGCCCTGCTCGAGGACGTCCTCCAGAACGCCCAAGTCGACATGGACGCTTGGAACATGTATGTGATGAACGTGAACCAGTCACGCGCCAACGCCAAACTCAACCAGAACCGCAACTTCAGTTCCCTCGTCCAGTATGGCATCTACGGTCCTTATAACTCGACCCGTAACATCATGAGCATCGCCGATCTCCAGAAACAAGATCCCCAAGAGCTCCTCGACCTGCTGAAGAACCTGTCGAAGTATCAACACGACATCCTCTACTACGGCCCGATGACCGAGCAAGAGATGTCCAAGGTCGTCACCGAGAATCATCCCACCGAGGCTGAGTTGCTGCCCGTTCCTCAAGGAAAGCATTATGAGATGCAAACCACTCCCGAGAACGAGATCCTCATCGCTCCTTACGATGCCAAGAACATCTACATGCGCATGATCCACAATGAAGGTCGTCAGTGGAATCCCGACGAGGCTGCCGTGAAGGCCCTCTTCAACGAATACTACGGCGGCGGCATGAACACCATCGTCTTCCAGGAGATGCGTGAGGCCCGCGGTCTGGCCTACAACGCCTTCGCTGCCTACATGGAGCCCAGCTTCAAGGAGATGCCCGAGTATTTCTTCACCCATATCATCACCCAGAACGACAAGATGATGGACTGCGTGACCCATTTCCATGAGATCCTCGACAACATCCCGGAAAGCGAGCAAGCCTTCGGCATCGCCAAGGAAGCCCTCACCAAACGTCTGGCCAGCCAGCGCACTACCAAGTTCAGTCTCATCAACGCTTGGCTCACTGCGAAATACAAAGGCATCGACTACGACCTCAACGAGAAGATCTACAACGCCCTTCCGAACCTGACCTTGAAGGACATCGTCGAATTCGAGCAAGCCCAGATGGCCAACAAGCCCTATCGTTACGTCATCCTCGGCGACGAGAAGGAACTCGACATGAAGAGTCTGGAGAAGATCGGTCCTATCCGTCGTCTCAGCACGGAAGAGATCTTCGGTTATTAAAAAAGGAGCCCCATAGGGGTGAAAAGACCTTGAGCCCCGAAGGGGCGACAAATCATAGCCAGGGGCTCAGGCCCCTGGCTTTAATAATATAACCGAACTGTAACCCCTACATCGACAAGAAACAGGGCAGCTGCTGTCACTAAAACGACTGTGTTCTCGGGGATTACAGATCCCCGAGAACCACAAACTCCAAAGATAACAAAAACCGTTTCACCGACAAGCCACCGCCGTAACCAGTTAACTTGCCGTCACTGCCAAGGACACGGTGGCAGGGCGCGATGATGCTGATGGGGTTGGCGCCACAGGCGTTGGCTACGGCCCGGACGGAATGCGGCATACCAATCCTGCGTGCCAGTTCGCCGTAGGATATCGTTTGGCCATAAGGAATGCTGAGCAATCCCTCCCACACCTTCTTCTGAAAAACCGTCCCAGCGAAAAGCAAGGGCAAATCGAACTCTCGGCGTTGTCGGTTGAAATACGCATCCAACTGCTTGACAGTTTCAGCCATCACCCCTAAAGAGCAGGAAGCCTCAGCGACCTCAGCACCCAACAACTTTGTCACCCGTCGCACCGTCCGTTCCCGATGTCTTCCGTCCAGCCAATCACACAGGCAAAGCCTCCCCTCGAACGAGCCAATCAGCATCGTCCCGCAGGGTGACTCATAGGTCTGCAAATCAAGCCGTTTTTTCATAGGAACAGTCCAATGATGATCGTCTTCATAATTCATTGCAATAATACAGTATTTTGACTAAGGAATCATGATTATTTTTTATATTTGTCTCATCATTGATAAAGACGAATCTATTGAAAACAAACGATAACAAAGTCATCCTGATCACCGGCGCCAGCAGCGGCATTGGCTTCGATGCTGCTTCTGCCCTCGCGGAGCAAGGACATAAGGTATATGCCGCCGCACGCCGACTTGAGAAGATGGAACCCCTACGCTCCCAAGGCGTCACCCCCATCCGCATGGACGTCACCGACGAAGCCTCCATGACCGAAGGCATCAAGGCCGTCATGGACGCCGAGGGGCGCATCGACGTACTCATCAACAACGCCGGCTATGGCTATTTCGGCGCCATCGAGAACGTACCCATGGAAGACGCTCGCCGACAGATTGAGGTCAACGTCTTCGGGTTGGCAAGGCTGTGCCAGATGGTGCTTCCCATCATGCGTCAACAAGGCTCGGGGCGCATCATCAACACCTCCTCCGTCGCCGGAAAGGCCGTCCTCTACTATGGCGGCTGGTATCACGTCTCGAAATACTCCGTGGAGGCCTTCAGCGACGCCCTACGTATGGAGATGAAGCCCTTCGGCATTGACGTGGTGATGATCGAGCCAGGCGCGATCAAGACGGACTGGGGACACATCGCCGCCGACCATCTGGCGGAGTCCTCGAAAGGAACGGTCTATGAATACACCGCTAGCAAGGAAGCCAACGCCATGCACTGGTTGTACAACTCCAAACATCTATCGAAGCCCTCTGTGGTGACCAAAGCCATCAGCAAGGCCGTCAACCGACGCCATCCCAAGGCCCGTTACCGCATCGGGCTGTTCTCCGGAATGATGGTTATCCTTCCCCGAATGATGCCCGCCCGTTGGTGGGATGCGCTGGTCCGCAAGATCCTCACCACTAAGGTCCCGACATAATCAAATCAAATCAACAATAAAAAACATGAACAATCGTCCTTACCTCCTTTTACTTCTGGCCTTCTGCCTCACCATTTCCTCTCTCTTCGCCAACCCCATCACCCTCAACAGTCCCGACGGACAGTTGAGATTATCGTTCGATGTCATTGATGGCGTTCCTCAGTATTCCCTCGACCGCGCCGGCAAACCCGTGATCCTACCCTCCAAACTCGGCTTCACCTTGGAGTGGCGCGATGACCTGGCTCATGCCTTCGTCCTAAAAGATCATGCCTACGATAGCTTCGACGAGACCTGGGAACCCGTCTGGGGTGAAGAGGCCTCCATCCGCAACCATTACAACGAATTGCTGGTGACCCTTGAGCAACCTGCCGGCAGCGTGGAGAGCATGGACGAATCGACCAAGACCAAAGCCACCGTCATGCAGATCCGCTTCCGCCTCTATGACGACGGCCTCGGCTTCCGCTATGAGTTCCCCATGGAGAACGCCTTGGTCTATTTCTGGTTCAAGGAGGAACTGACGGAGTTTGCCATGTCTGGCGACCATACCGCCTGGTGGATCCCCGGCGACCTCGACACGCAAGAATACAACTATACTGAGTCTCGGCTCTCCGAGATCCGCTCATTATTTAAGGACAGTCATAAGAATGGAGGTTGGCCTTGGACGGCATTCTCCGACACGGGCGTGCAGACCGCCTTGCAGATGAAGACCGACGACGGCCTCTACCTCAACATCCATGAGGCTGCCACCCTCGACTTCCCCACCATGCACCTCAACTACGACGATCAAAACATGGTGTTTCGCGCCTTTCTCTCACCCGATGCCACAGGCTACAAAGGCCGTATGCAAGCGCCTTGTCATACACCCTGGCGCACTGTCATGGTGACGACCTCCGCCACCGACGCCCTCGCCTCGCGCCTCATCCTCAACCTCAACGACCCCTGCGCCCTTGAAGATGTCTCTTGGATTCACCCCGTGAAATACATGGGCGTGTGGTGGGAGATGATCTCCGGGAAGAGCAGCTGGTCCTACACCAACCAATATCCTTCGGTGAGACTAGGCGTGACGGACTTCGAGCACGCCACGCCTAACGGCACCCACGGCGCCAACAACGCCAACGTGCGCCGCTATATTGATTTTGCCGCCAAGCATGGCTTCGACGCCCTCCTCATCGAGGGCTGGAACATTGGCTGGGAGGACTGGTACGGCAAGCAGAAGGACTTCGTCTTCGACTTCCTCACGCCCTATCCCGACTTCGACCTGCCGGCTTTGAACAAATACGCCCATGAGAAAGGCATCCGCCTCATCATGCATCACGAGAGTAGCGCTTCGACCATCAACTACGAGCGCTGGATGGAGAAGGCCTACAACCTGATGAACCAATATGGCTA
>JAEEGL016035255.1_pt1 | contig 18904 bp, 5 predicted proteins | sample 9134231 | NCBI WGS metagenome assembly JAEEGL01 (sample SAMN16246548, study PRJNA631951) | gut metagenome | biome: gut microbiome; feature: rumen; material: fiber-attached | host: Bos | place: Iran: Karaj | collected 2018-10 | reverse complement strand
TAATCGAATCCAGATCCACATGATACCATGTGTCAGCACCCGCCGGGTTCACATTACCGTGCTCCCAGTCGAATGCCATCGGGTTGGTACACTGGTCACCGGTGATCTGCGGTACATTCAGTTTAACCTTCAGGTCGTTATCCGTCTTGATGCGGATATAGCCGGTGATAGAGTCGCTGGTAATATAACGGTGCAGCATACTATCCACAAAGGCCTCTTGGAATGTAGATACATCAAAATCGCGGTTGGTGACACGCTTAATGGCCTTATTAACCAGTTCGCTGAGCGGCTTGGAGCCTTTGTGGTATCCACCGCTCTTGTTGATTGTACGTTTACGAACCGGCATCTTGCAATCCATCTCATCCTGGAACGTGAAGGTGCCTTCGATCGTTGCTGTGCCGTTCAACTCATAATCAAGCGAGCTGGCAGCGGTGTAGATATAGTTATTCTGGATCATCGGGATACATACCATATACCAGTGTTCCTGGTTGTCACCCGGAACTACGTACTCTACGTTCGGAACCAGCAGTTTGGCTTCTGCCTGAGCCGGATCAACGGCTTGAGGCGCATACTCACCATTGAATTTGGTAGCGAAATAGAGCGAGTCGGTAGTGCGCACCTTGATATAGAGTTCTACATCACCGAGGCCATATACAGCCTGAGCCGGTACGTTGTGCGTCTTGCCTTGACCCTTCTTAATCGTGCGCTCGCGATAGTCGCTCAAACCGAATTTATCCACAAGGTCAGTCTCGGAGAGCAAGCCTTCGTAAACAGCCACACTCACTTTGGCGTCGCCGTTGCCGGCGTTCTTACCCGTTACTCGCAGTACTTTGTTGTACAGATCCTTGTCTTTCTTGAGGTCTGCGGTATTCAGTTTGTACCACATCTCCGTGTTCGCCGGTTGTCCGTATTCCTCACCCAGAAGGATAGGAAGTGCTTCTTCACGCGTGTTACCGGTAAATGCGCTCACGAGTTCAGCCATGAACTGGAAGTTACCGGAACCGACAGGACGGGTTACGCGAACAATGATTGAGTCTTTCTTCAGGAACTGCTCAAACGTACTTGCCGGAACGGTATCCGAGAAATGTTTGCCAGCAGCCAGTTTCTGGCTCTTGGTCATCATGTTCTTCACAATCGGGAATGCGAAAGCAGCCTCTACTTTGTAGGTATTCTCAGCGGTACCGATATTCCACAAGTGCGCTACCGGTTTTACTTTCTCGTCGAGCTTACGTACTTTCTCTATTTCCGATTTCGGGATAATATACCATACGGTATCTTCCGTCTGGGTATAAGTAGTATCCCATTTCAGCACCTTGAGCGGCGAGACAGCGAAGATCGTGTCAAACGGCGCAAGAGGCAGCGTGTCCGCCCAGAAACGAAGAGCAGTGGTACCCTGTACGTTTACATACACGATACTGTCTTCCAGTGTCTCAAGCGCACTGTTCTGGATGGTAGCCGATTTTTCTCCATGAGCAGCAAGGTTGAAGTTCCTGATAGAAGGAGCAGCCATTACCGGGCACTCATAGGAGAGTTGGATAACGCCTTTGCCTGCAGCATTGTCTTTGTTCTCCAGATGGAGACGGAGATCGTTGCCGCGTTTCATTACGTCGCGCAGATCAACGGAATACCAGAGGTTGGCGTTAGCCGTCTGCGTGTTACCGGAAACCCAGTTGAACGGAATAGCAGACGAGCAATCGCTACCTTCAGCTGCTTCGGTCAAACGAACCTGCAGCGAGATTTGCTGGGTAGAATGAACCTTAAGGAACACTTCGTCGCTCTTGATATTCTCAAACAGGTTACGCGAGAGTTGTTTGCTGTACGATTCGTTAGCAGCAATCGTTTTAGTGCGGACTTCGTTCTTGATTGAATCCGGGCACTCGAGCGACAGTTCAGCCGTGATGGTAGTAGCCGCAGAGCCCAAGTTCTGAACGAATACGGTCGGGAACTTAGCAGCCAGATCACGCACTTCCGTCATGTCGATACGATACCATACGGTAGTATCTGCTTTCTGGAGCACTCCCTCTTCCCAGTTGAAATCAACTGCCTGTAGACAGAGCGAATCCACTACTGCCTGCTTCTCAGCATCTACGGTGTCTGCCCAGAATCTGATATCCTGGTTGGTCTCGATCCCGAACCATACGGTGTCGGACATCATCGCATAGGTCGAATAAGCCAAGCGATGGTTGAGCGTGGCACCTGCGGCTACCGAACGCGTGATTTCCTGGAGATCGATATACGGGCAGGAGAATGCTACCGATCCTTTCACTTGGGCAGCAGCGGAAGCATTCTTATTCTCTACGTAAACGATCACGTCTTTCATGCCGGCTTTGGCGGCAGCAAGATCGATAGCATACCACTGGGTGGTACGTGCTTCCTGGGTATGACCTGTCTCCCAGTTGTAATCGATATTGGTCTTACAAGCCTTACCTTCACGTACGTGTTTGTAACGTCCGTAGAAGTTTACATCACCCGTTACTTCGGTTACCAGGTAGATGTACTCTACGCCTTCCATACCCTCGAGCATGTTCTTCTTGTACACCACGATCTCTTCCTCGCCCGGGGCGAGTTCGTAAGTAGCGTCACTGGTACCATAGGACGGCAGTTCGAACGCCATCTTGATGGAAACGGTAGCGTTGCCGGCACCTGCGTTGCGGTAGGTGAACTCCGGTTCATACTTGTTGAGCGCATCCATCTCAGATACCTTGACGCGGAAATAATGAGTTCCTGCGCTCAGAGGCTCAATAGTGTCTGTTACGCTCAGATCAGTCCAACTGATGCCGGTGCTCGGGATAACCGGTACCGGCGGCTGAGCCACTTTCTCCACCTTGATAGAGATCTCCGACTCCACGTTCTCGATACCGAAATAGAGTTCATCAGGTTGCACCGAAGCGATCATGCTGCGCGGAATAGTGTTGATCACTGATTCGCCGGCAGCGAGTGTGTACTCACGCTTGGTTACACCGGATGACGGGCAGTCGAGAGACTGACCTACTTTCAGGTTCACAGTCTTTGAGCCGGTGTTGGTGATTGTGATTTTGGCATCCTGATCAGCCGCATCCTTGATGGGCTTCAGGCTCACTTTCCACCATGCCGAATAACTCGGAGCCTGGGTTGTTACAGTACCCCATGCGAGGGTACGGGCATCCTTACAGGTCTCATCCAGATCGGCAGTCTCAAACACTTTTGCACTCAGTTTGATCTTTCCGGTGGATGTAAGTGTCAGATAGATCTCCGTCTGTTTCATACGAACCAGCGAAGTAGCATTGGCTGTGTAGGTCTTGTACTGGCGCGCGGCAATCGTGTAGTCTTTCGACTCCGACTGTCCGGCTACAGTAGCCTGCATACTTACATCTACCGAAGTACCAACTGCGTTGCTGGGATTAGTCAGATACAACGTAAGAGAGGGGCTCTCTTCCTCGTAGAGAGGAGCGAGGTCCACCCGGTACCATTTGGTACCGCTTACATGCTCTACCCCATTGTCCCAATCAAAGTCAATAGCATTGGCTTTGGTTGAGCCGTCGTTACGGCCGATAGCCATCGATGGGATGACCATTGCCATCGCGACAACTAATGTCAGAAATTTCTTCATAGAGTTGTAAATTAGTTAATAAATTGGGTTAATTAAAATTATTGTTTTCTATTGATTGGACGACCAAACAGGTCGTAGTCATTCTCGCCTCTACGGATATACAATACTCCATGACGGATATATTTGTATGCTCCCAGGCCCGGTGCCGTGGTGTTATCGATTGCTTCGGTTACCACCACGTGAGTCATGAGCCATCGTGTACATTCATTCTCCTCGGTGATGACGATCAGGGTATCTCCTGCCGCCATTCCCTGCTCCGGAGAGACAAAGAGGGTGTCATATTCCATCTCGGGCTCCGTGAAACGGATGGTGATATCGCGGATAGTCCAGGTGTCGGGAGCTGTCATAACCGTATCACGGAAGGTAGTGTCGGCCGAATAGGCTGTCTCACCGAAGACGACCGACTTACCCAGACAGAGAGCAGTGTCTATCTCCGTCACCGGGATAGCGGCAGTATCGACATGCAGGCTTATCCAACGCATACACATGTCCTCTTCCGCTCTCTCAATCAGCGTATCGCCGTATGTCACCATAACTCCCAAGGCTTCATACAGATAGCCTTCCTGCCCCATCAGCATCGGCACAACAGATATTGTGTCGTATTCCGTCTCCGGCTCCGTAAAATGTATCGTGATATTGCCGGCTACCCATTCGTCGCCGTCCAGCATGACGGTGTCGTACACCACGGTGTCGGAGTAATATATCTTCTCATTGATTCTCATCGCCTTACCCAAGCATAGGGTAGTGTCTATATCTTGTTCAATAATCGTGATATTCTTATCTACATGGAGTTGGATATAACGGGTGCAGGTATTGTTCCGCTTCTTGACAATCAGCGTATCGCCGTAATGTACCTGGGCTGCCAGAGCGGAATAGTAGTAATAGCCGCGTTTAGCCATCTCGGTGGGCGGCACGGCGATCGTATCATATTCCGTCTCCGGTTCTGCAAAATGGATAGCTATATCGCGGATGGTATAGGTATCGGGGGTGTTGTTGGTAGCCGCAGCATAGGTCCATACGGAATCGCGGATAACCGTATCCTGCGAATAGGGTATATTGTTGATTTTAATGGTCTTACCCAGACAGAGGGTAGTGTCTATCACGGTAGTCGCAGTCACGAAATTATGCTCCACATGCAGCAGATAGCGCTCGTCGCATTTGTCCGTCTGGCGGACGGTGAAATCATAATCGCCCCATCCGTTTTTCGGGATGATGTTGTTGCGATAGGTATATGGCAGTTGTTTCGCCTTGAGCCGGAGGGTGTCATATACCGGCGCGGGTGCCTCGATAGTAAGCCGGTAACCGGTAAGGGCGAGGGTGTCCGCTTTTCTCCAGAGCGTGTCGCCTCCATACTCGGTGGACTCGCGAAGAACCGTATCCGCCAATTGGAGAGCCTTACCCTGGCATATCACCGTATCAATAACCTGGCTGTTCCACCGGATAGCATTATGATACATGACACGTCCTACATAACCCGAGTCATGGCTTACATGGATATAGATACTATCGCCTGCCAGACGGAGTGTTTTCATCGTATCGGCATTGAACACATGGACGCGCACCGAGTCGGAAAGGGTGAAGCGGGCTATCTCCGGACCGTTGCATGAGTCTTTGGTCACACGGAAGGTACCGGGCAGGTTTTTCTTTTGTGTCCAGCGGATGAAGCCGTTGCCTGTAGCAGAAATCTTCGACGGCTGAAGCACATACACCTCTTCGGGTTGATCGCATACATAAGTCATTCGCGGCAGCACGTGAAGGAAGGTATCGCAAGTGGACTCCGGACCTTGGTCATACGGATAGCAATAGACGGTACCGGGACGGCCGTGGTTAGTATAGACGCGGATGCGGGGAGTCAGAAGCTGGCCTAACATCTGCGCCTGCTCGCCCATGCTCTCCAGTTTGGCGTTTATCGCCTCGACACTCATCTCGCGCATCTGGTTCGGTCCCACCGACATCGTGATGGTAGGGATATCCGAACTGCAGAAAGCATATATCTCAAAAGTGATCGTATCATCGGAGATCCAATAGGCAGAGAGCCCCTGTTTCATATCATCGATGGTAGTGGAGAACCAGCGCGGAGTACTGATTTCCTCTTTGAGCGGGAATTGGAAGGTCTGGGAAGTGGTACGGCATTCGCAATAATGATCCGGCAGACCGGGGAACCACCCTTCGCAGGAGGTATCCACCATAGGCATATGCTGTTGCGCGAAACAGCAGACAGCAGCCGTCATCAGAGCGAATATGTACAGTACTTTTTTCATTCTATTCTTGTGCCGAAGATATTATACTTGATGCCTCCGCGGATGATATAGATCTGTCCGTCGATCAGCACTTTGGTCCATTGCTCTTTTCCGTCCTCCGTAACCTCCACGTCCTCTGTCGAGCGGACGATGACGGTCTTCTCCTGATAGGAATGGCCGCAGGTGAAACGCACGTATATCACCAGCTCACCGGCATCTATCCACTGTGGTCCTGTGCCCGGTTCTACCGTCACGGACGAGGATGAGCCATAAGGCTGATGACTCCAGGTGATGGTAGTAATCGGCTCGAGTTCACCTACATAATGGTTATACAGATTCTTCTCCACGAGGCGGAGATCCATCCGTGCGCGGTCGCGTTGCTCCTCCACAATCATACCGTCTTTGTAATCCCATTCCGCCGGCGACTCATATACATAGCGGCGATAGCGGCGCACGAGCGATTCGCTTATCTGCTCTTCATGCTCGGTATTGAATCCGGCGCAGAAATAGACCGTGTCGTACGACAATACGGGGCGGTCCTTTATCGTCAGATGGAGGGTTGCCACCGAGTCGCATCCGGCGGCATTGGTAGTAGTGAAGGTATAGGTACCGGAAGCGGTATAGGTCTTGCCATTCCAGGTATAGCTCTCGTATTCCGTCCGGGTCTCCTCGCTGGCGGTCGGAAGGTTAAGCGTCAGATGGAGCGTAACGACAGAGTCGCATCCGGCAGCGGTCTTACCGGGATAGGTGTAGGTTCCGCTTTGGGTATAGGTCTGTCCGCGCCATACGAAGGACGTGCCGCACAGCGCAGCCGTAGTATCCACTGCATAAGCCTGATTGACCGTCAGAACGAGTGTGAAGATCGTATCCACTGTTGCTCCCGGGACGGTATCGAGGGTGTAGGTATTGCCCTCGGTATAGGAATTACCGCGCCAGAGGAAAGGCAGGTCGTTGGAACAAACGGTCTCGCGGATCGTATCTTTGCGCAGATGTTTGATCGTCAGGAAGAGGTTGACCACCGAATCGCATCCGGCGATATTCTTCCCTTCCCAAGCGCCGACATAGCCTCCGTTGCCGGAGGTATAGGTAGCGCCATGCCATACATATTTGTCATACGCCGTAACACGGATATTCGTCGGGTCGCTCGCCTCATTGATTGTCACAGCCAGAGTAACGACAGAGTCGCAACCGTTAGCAGCTACGAAATGACGGGTATAGGTGTCGGAATCATAGATCGTTGTATCTCCGGCCACGGGGTCTGACCATTTATACTCGCCGCACACCGATACCGCAGGCAGCGTGATATCATACACCGGACAAGTGAAGACGTACGGACGTATCTCCGCCGTAGCACCATTCTCATGGGCGGAGAAGTAGAGATAGCGTACTTCTTCGTCCTCCGCTGCAACTGCCAGCGTCCATTTCCATCCCATGCGGCAGTTCTCCGAAACCATAATAGCCGGAAGGGTATCATTGACGGAAATCAACTCGGGAATAGGACCGAATGCCGTGTCCGGGAAATAATATACAGTAGCGGGCAGATGCTCCGCCTCTATCTTGAAATAATTCTCCACCCCGTCAGATACTGATGCCGTCGCAGTATCCGCAATAAGGGTAGCATTGCTATAATTGGTGCCCAGGCTCACATGTGACGCCTGCGCGTAAGAAAAAACGGGTACGAGCAGACATAGCGACGCTATCGCGCATGCCAACACGTACCCTATTTTATGTTCACTCTCCATTTCCTCGCTTATGTACATACTTAAAAGCGTGCAAAGATACAATTTTTCTATGATATATACAAATATTTTTATTCTTTTTTCGCTTTTTTCGTATAAAATCACCTTTTACGCATAAAATAAATATAAAATATTCTATTTTACTGCACCTCGATTTGTATTGTTTCGTTCGGTCCCATGAGGGTATAAGTGCCCGTCTGGAGGGTCAGCGGATGTGTTTCTCCGGGTGTTTGCGACCATGTCTCGATGGGCGTCCGGGAGGCGATATTATCCGCCGGACCGGAGTACAGATTGAGCGTCTGCGGGACAGATACACGCACAATATAGGCCTGTCCGGCAGATGTTTTTTCTCCGTCGCAGGTAACCGAAACCGTAGCGGACGGATAAACGATCGGCGCCGGATCCACCTCCTCGGGGGCCGTAGTGGAGATCACCATTGTCCCGGGATCTCCCGGGGTAAAACGGATATAGAGATAACCATCTTCGTCTGTCTCTTCTGCCCATCTTGCCAAGTCTGCCGCAGGGATTGTAAAGGACCCGGTTTTCTGTATTGTAATTTTTCTGAGATATCCACTGGTGGTTCCGAACGAACAGTTACTGCCAAAAAAGGTAGGGCATGTGCCGGATGCGTTTCTCCATTGGAAAATCATGTTACCGTCCTTCCATTCGTCATAATAAAAACGGTAATATACTGCACCATAAGACCCCTTTTGTACCGATACAGAAGTTCTCGGCCTCATGATCTCCGTAGCATTATTCAAGCAATTCGAATACTCCCATATCCGGGGTGTGACAGTGGTCTTTACGGAACATTCAAACCGGATATAAAGATACTGCGATGTTGCCTGTGCCCATAGGGTTTTCATCTCAGAGGGAAGGATTCCATACCAATGGCCAGATTCTTTTTTATGGAATTGATACGATGCGATAGCGTTCTCCTTGGTGAAATCATGTGTTGTACCGATATACATCCGGAAGATATGATCGGTAGGGGTCGTGAAAATCACTGCAGTATCCCATGTATAAGGAATAGCATACAATGCTTCGTCAAAACCGTTGGCAGGCACCGCTGTTGCCTTATCATAACGAAGCAACGTAGCTCCTCCCTCCGGTGGCGCCATCGGGACACGTTCAATAGTCAGTACACCGTCGCTTTCGCTTTCCCATTTGACGAAATACATACCTGCCTCATTCTCATATTCTGGATTAGAGACATATTCATGCAGTAAAGAACTGGATACTTTCAATGTATCATGACCGGCATTTAACAGAGCGGCATCAATGATACTGCCATCAGTAAGATCCGTAGGGTCAAAATCACATTTATTAGCAATAGCTATGCTACATGTACCGGTACCGCTCCATACATAGCGGATTGAGTCATCCTGCCATTGTACGTAAGGTACGACCACATGCCGGTTTGTATCGTGAGCCTTAACCTGTATTGTATCGCCCAGATGCATGAACTTGGCATTCATACAATTGGTAAACATATCATCAGGTGCGATACTGATTGTTCCTGCGGATTTATAGGTTACCTTTACAAAAACCTGCACGTTGTAGTCTATGCCCGTCTTGAGCAACAAATCGCGATACTCCTTGCCTATCGCCAGATAGTAGCAGAAATTGTCATTATCATCCTTCCCTGTTTTCAAGGCAGGTTTGTGAGGCATATCCAGTTGGATGCCACTTCCTGAATTAGGACAGAAGAGACTACATAAGATAGAATCCTCATACACGCCGGATGTACAACTGAAATCCATCTCCACCTCCGGTTTGGGGTCAGAAGGCGAACTGGGAATAAAATACACTGACAGCGGCAGATCGTAGGTCCAAGCTGTGTACCAAACGGTCTTAGGGAAAGGACCCGTGATTGTTTCCTTGAAGTTGTCCCCAAGCGGTTTAGCCGTTGCACATGTCGTACCCGGCAGGGCAGCATAAGCCGCTATGCCGAAGAGGGTAAGCCATACGGACAAAAATATTTTTCTCATTGTATTGTGTTTTGTTTTCTTAGTCTCATTTTAGCGATACCGTAACCGAGGGCGAGGAGGAGCATCCAAAGCCAAGGAGCATCGCCGAGAGGAACGCCGGGGTTTGACCATTCTTCAAAAGAGACCCAATCATGGTCATTCCAATACTCCATTTCCCCACTAATGTCATTATACCTTGTATCTCCGTAAGCGACATATCGCCAATCTCCGTAGTCTCCCTTATTAGGATCCCAAACCCACCATTTACTTTCGCTTGGATCCCACACCGCATCTCCTTCTTCTTCATCCCCTCCTATAGAGGGTTTTGTTCTTCTAGGCCCCATGCCAAAACGGGCAGGAGCCTCCATTGTAGCAGAAGAAGAATACACGGGTGTTACCAATGCCAAAGTAGGTACTGATACCGATGCACCACCATAAGTAATGCCGCGGGAAGAGTTTCCCTGTCCTCCGGAAGCGGAAGAACCGCCGCCGCTTGCGCCTCCACCGGAACCAACGGTATGCACAGTTGCGGATGAAGAGGTGTGCATCTTAAATCCAGAACCTACTGCACTACTCGGCATAGAGGCATGACCATAATGCGCATAACTGCGTACCGCACTGCCGCTAATCATTGGAGCAGAGGTATGATGAGCCGGTGCCGACACCATCGGTATGGTTGCGGACGAGTGGGTGCCATAAGACACCGCACCCGGACGTACACTCACATCGTATTTCTCCTCGTGTGCATCTTGGATTGTATCGTAAATCGCCAGCATCCAGATGGCAGCGATTAGGACACCAAGAGCCACTATCATCCCCATATGGGGAGTTTTAGAATCATTTTTCATTTTCTTAAGTAGCAGCCTTCACAGGCTTCTTATATCAAACTAATACCTTATTATCTTTTTACTTCCTTACCGGTTGCATCATACAGGCGGCCATTTATCTCGATGAAGATCTTCTGATTGATCATCAACTTGCGCGCCTTGGTACTTTGTACTTCGCCACTTTGTCCGTTCTGGATGTCTGTCGCAACCTGCGGAGCCTTGAATTGTCCCTGAATGAAGAACCGTCCGCGAGTCGTGCCTTCAGAAGCATTAAAGGTATAATACCCATTCAGCAAATCGATCCGCATACCTTCTTCCTTATCAATGAGCCATACAGACTCCATGCGGTTGAGCCAATCGTTGTCTCGCATAGAGATGGTCAGCTCTTGCGCAGACGGGCTATACACCGTGAGAGGCACGCCTTGCTCAAGTTGCGCATCAGCCACACCGGCAAATGCCATGTCTCCGTACGCGTGCGAACTATATAATATCGCGTGCGTAGAGGTAAGAGCCTGTTTTGCCACATCTATTCCGGTCTTGTAGGTCTGCTCATAACGCGTCGGGTGCGAATAGATAGAGGTCTGATCGCCGACACCGTTTGCTTCTTTGACATCCAAACGAATCCATTGGATACGTGTCGGTTCTTCCGCCGCAGCTACACGACGACGCGCAGCAGCTATATTGGTACCGGTGAAGGAAACAATAGACTGTCCCTGCGAAGCCTGATAAGCAAATAGTTTGGAAGGCGGAATGACGTCAGGGTTATCCTGCTCTCCCCAAGTATTTCCTTCCAGCCAGCAAATCGTTATATTTTCCGGCTTCGAGATCTGATTATGCGTCCATGTCCAAGGAGATACGAGCACATTCCATCCCGCATGCTTTTCGCCCGCTGCGCCATTTTCCGTATAGGATACAGGAACCGTGGATTTCAATTTTGAGTGGTCTATCGGGAAATAGAACTCGCGATAATAGTTCGATGCGGAGAACATCTCATATCCTCTACCACCAACTATCTTAGTCGGGAAGACAGCCGGATCACCTTCTTTAGAAGTCATGTTGTTAGTTGCACCGCCATTGGCTGCGCGACTGCTCTCGTCATACCAACGCAAGAGCCATCCGGAACCATATTTCGGTCGTGCACTTCCGTCCGACATGGTTACATCTTCTATATCACAATCCAATGGCAAGCCAAACGGATAATAATTGGCTTTGCTATCAATAATCCGTGTATAATATAACTGCGCATCAATTGAACCATTATTCAGCATCTCAGCTGCGGCAGTAGGCGTAGTACGCAAGTAGATACCTTCTGCGGTTAGGGCCTCATTGATAACCAATTTGGCATCTGCACCTACATATATTTTCCCGGTTGCTATATCATTATCAACCGTGAGCGTAGCGCCTTTTACAAAGATAGGCCAATTTTGGTCCTCCGTAATAGCCGTATTGGAGGTGATTACTCTCGGTATGGTATAACTATGGCAACTATACGACTTTGCCTCGCCAGACTTCCTCACATCGATCACGAACGATTCTCCCGGTTCTTTACCGGTGTAATTGATTACGATGGTGCGGTTACCCGAACGCGTGCATAGCACTCCGTTAATATAATATCCGGCAGCACTATTAGGCCAGCTGGTTGCATTAAGCGTCAATGTTCCATGATCGCCATCATTGGTAGCGTCCACGATATCCAACACCGGTCCCGTCACCACTACAGAAGAAGTCCATTTAGCATAGAGAGTCGGCGAAGCGGCATCAACATCCCAAATATGGGCACTTGTACCATCAGCGTTGTAGTACTGCGTGCCACCGCCATTGGTCTCGGAGAAGTACCCACCGAACGCATATCCCGTTTTTGCAGGCAGATTAGCGGCAATAGACGGCATTGCCTCATTATATGTAGCCGTTACGCTTGCCGCACCGGGAGTCGTTGCCGATTGGTTATCCAAAGTAACCGTATAAGTCTTGGCGGCAAAGTTAGCAGTGATTGTCTTGCCTGATGCTGTTGCATGGATATGAATCGGATTGCTCTCCGATGTATAACCATCAGCTGCTGTCACGCCGGTAGGTAATGTCCAGTTGTCAAATCGGTAGCCAGTATTCGGAGTAGCCGTAATATCGACCGATGCCGTCACACAACCTATACCGCTCACCGATGCCGGACTAACCGAGCCGTGTTCTCCTGCTGATACATTTACAGTGTATTTTTTCTCTGTTTTACTATAGTGTGCAAAATAGGTAGCATCAGCAGAAACCGCAGGCAATGATGCCAGTTTATCACCGCCGTCTGTCGTAGACCAGCCATCAAAGGTATAGGTATATTGAGCATCTGCATCTTTGGTAGGCGTGCCTGTATATGCCGGAATAGAACCAACTTCCATGTCTTTTTGTTGCAACTGCGTAGTACCATTCATGAACACAATGTTGTAATGCTCAGCAATCTTATAATAATACGGGTTATAATGTTCATGGGTAGTGGGCAATGTCCACACGGACTTCGGAGCAACAGCGTAGGTAGCGAGGTTGGTCGGGTGTACGAAATAACCGCCTTTCAGTTGCATGTGTCCTACGATACCGGCAGTTCCGACTTCTGCGGTAGAACCATTAAAGAAGCCTCCATTTACCAACACTTCTGGTTGGGCAACCGCATCACCTTGGATTTGCTGTGAACCAAGCGAAATAACATATGCCGAACCAGATGTATTAAATTTGGCATTATAAGTTCCGCCATTTATAGTAGCACTGGCAGCTGTTGCGTAATCTCCATCAAAAGCGCCTCCGGTTGCGATATTAAGTTTTGCCGACTTAAGGAATATGGTATATGCCGTTTTTGCTTTTGTTTTAGCTTCAGCCGTGACTATCGTGTTTCCCGCTTCGCTGAGATCAAATTCTCCATGCCAGCAATAGCCATGTGTGGCATTAATTTCAGCGCGTCCTTCCAATCCATACGCTGCATCAGTAGCGGTGGCAGTAATCGTAGAATTTTTGATAGTTGTCGTTTTATCTACGTTTAGAACACCCGAAGCAGTACTCTTATATGTTGGATCTCCCGCTGTGGCGGTAATAGTACAACCATCAATAGTCGTAGAACCTCCGGAATATACACCATACGCTGTTGTATTTGTTCTTGTTTTGGATGTTATCGCCACATTCGTAAGAGTCATCTCCGGCGATGCCATTGCTCCTTGCGTATTAGTAATTGCTGTTTTGGTTGAGAATGCACCATACGCATTAGCTCTACCAGCAGTTACCGTAAGTGATCCGCCGGTAACTTTTGCTTTAGCTGCCACAGCCCGACTTGTATTGTCACCAGGGAACACGGCTTGATATGCTGCCCACGTCGTTGCTTCATCCCACTTTCTCTTTGTTTTCTCTGCCTCATAATTAGCTTGTGTTAATAATGCGCTTGTCGCGTTTACAGAAATTCCTCGCGCATTGTCATATGTAGTCGCTGTTGCAGTGACCGTACAGTTATTTAGTTCAATTTCTCCAAAATATGTAAATCCAGTCCATGCCTGATTGCCCGAACCAACAATTCCGCAATCGGCTAATGCTCCGTAGGCATACGCGTTGTTATCACTACTCTTAACTCTTCCGTTAGCAGTTGCATTGATGATGGAATTCGTCGCTGTCAGTTTGCCTGATAACGCATACAAAGCATACGCATAGTATGTTCCTGCAGTAGCATTGAACGTTCCACCGGTAATTGTCGTATAGCCGCCGGAAGATACAGCACGTGCGGTGGTTGTAGTGGCTTCACCGATAAATGTACCGCCATCTATAATGAGTGTCACATATCCTTCGGCATTACCTCCAACTGTGCGGTCTGCTTCAACCTTAGTATCTGTACCATATATTGTTTTGGATCGAGTATTTGTACATACAGCATATGCTGTAGTAGTGGCGGCTTTAGCAGTATAAGTACCACCAACTATTTTAATTTTTGCACCTATTGCATACTCTCCAGTAAAACGAGTTTGAGAGATATTTGTTTTTGATGACGTATCGTATTCGGTTTGGTCAGCAAAAATTGTTGCATAGGTGGTATGCCCGTACACAGCATAGGCTGTTGTACCAACCGTTGCTTCTGTATAGACTGTACAATTGGTCAGTTCTACATCGCCATAACTCATCGCAGCAAGATTACGAGTGCTAGAACTACTTGTTGAACCAATTGAAGCATTCGCATATATGCCATACGCCGTTTGATATGCTTTAACTGTTATATCACAATTACTGATTTTAAGAATATGACTTTTGCTCTCATACGAATTGTAATTCCCTCCATGTAAGATGCCATATGATAATAATCCTTGGTTTTCTACATAGATACTACCACCTGTAATAGTCCCTTTTCCAGAACATTTTTGAGAGTATGTTCCATCAGCAGCAGTACTACCTGCCGGCACGTTCGTATAGGTTGCTCCGAAATTGATACCATAAGTATGGAGATTTTGGCCTTCCGTGTAATTGTCGTTATACGATTCAATGCGACCAGCTGACATAGTCAGAGTTCCACCATAGTTTTCCGAAGCAGTTGCACTAACTACCGGTTCCACATAGACTCCATATCCATATCTATGCAACGTATAGTCGTCTTTCTTTTTAGACATGTATGTCTCGTTACCATTTGTCAAAGAGGTATTAAGTCTCGATTTGATAAGTCCGCCAGTAATATTCAGTTTACCTCTCGCCCTAACTCCATATGCATATCTTGCTGCCTCAGCATAAATTGTTCCGTTCGAGATATTCAAATTGGTATTATTATTTTTACTACTCAATTCAAAAATACCATGAGCAGCAGATGATGATTTCGCATGAATGGTACCACCTTGAATATACGTGGTCGTCCCAGCAGACAAATACACGCACCTTGTTCCAACATCCGTTGCATTTGTTGCTGTTCCTCCTACGCTTGACGTGCCATAACTATACTGCTTAGGATTCTCAGCATAAATATAACCTGCATTAATATACAATGTCCCTGCCACTAAACGAACGGTGTAGGTCACCTGATTCTGTTCACAGATATTTTCCAAGCGACCGTTCTTATCTGTTGTGTTGTCGGTAATCGTGAATGTAGAACCGGATGCATCAATGACAAGAAAACCGCCTATGTTGTTTTTATCGGTATAAGGAACAGCTCCGCGCATAGTATGCCCATTCAAGTCAAGCGTACAGGTAGTGTTCTTTGCAGAATAGGTTAATGAGGTTGCAACCATCGGAATATCCTTCAAGAGAGTAATCGTAGTATTCTTTTTGCCATTTGCCACAGTAAACGCCTCGTTTATAAAGTAGAAATCACGCGTTTCTATTGCATCCACTACGCGGACACGCGGAGATGCCAGTACCCATGCGCCATCCTCATATTCATAGTAGCGCCTTACGTTCTGGTCGTTATAGTCGAAGAAGAACGGATCTTCACGCTCTACCAGCAACCAGTCGTTGTTATACCAGATATAGTCACCTTCTTCTACTATATAGGCCTTCTCTTCGCCGGCATATTTAGTAGCCGGATGCCAGGTACAGCCAGCAAAGCTGATATAGTAATTAGTCGGGTTAGCCACATCATGCCATGCTTCGTCTTCCGTATTCTTCTCAAGTGTCACGAAATGACCATCCACCAAGGCTTTCTTTACACCTCCAATGGTGTATAAGCAGTTCTCATCTACCGATCCGAGCGAACTAACCGCACATCCTTCCACCGCATACAGACTGTTATCCGAACCGCCATAGACGCCTTCCGTTTCTGTCCTGAGCAACTGCAGCCAACTATCCGACGGATAGGTATAGCGAATATCGCTTGCCGGCGTTTCGTTAAGTGTCTGCGTAGCATTAAAGATATTGCTACAGGTGCCATCTTGCACCACATTGCACCATTTCATACCAGCGACGAGACCTGTTTTGTCCGGAGCATAAACAGCATTATGGGTATTGGGGGAGACATCTGTTCCACCTGTACCACTAACGGCGCCACTTGCTATATATGTGAAGTTGTAGGTATGGTCGGCATTGATTGCACTTGCACCATCCGTCTGATTGAACCAACGGCCATGAATATTCAAGAAAGTTTTGGAAGCAATAGCCTTGGTATATGATTCGTCTTCGTTACACAGGTTAGCTACATTTACAGCAACGGTACCAGTTTCGCCGTCACCACTTGTCGTCGTGCTTTTATACCATCTAAGGGAAGTAACTGAGCCGGTAAGACTTGATGAATAAGTAAGATGTCCACCATCATTACCCATAATATTGGCGCCACCGGCTGTTGAATATAATTTTCCTGAAGAACCTATCGTAAAAGAACCATCAATGATAAATTTAGCATCATCCAGAAATTCATTGGAAGCTCCATTTCCGCGATTTTTATGGGTTGTTAGATTGCCCCTTGATTTAAAGTATTTACCATTAACCCAAGGTCCCCAATCATCTTTATCATATAGATAGATAGAGTTAGTTAATGTAACCGTTGCATTATTCTTGATTTCTACAACAGCCCCCGGTTGTATTATCAATGGTTTTGTCAAATTCATAGTGCAATCTGCTAAAATCAGATGCATATTGCTCGTAATAGGCAAATCAAATTGGGACGAATTGATATCAATTGTCCCTATTAAAGGTAGACCTGTAATCTTTATCTTTAATTCATCCAATATTGCGCTTCCACTCAACTCATAACACATCAAATCAGTAGTTGGATCATACCATGTCCGCACCTTTGACTGAGCATCCGTCAGTTTGAACAAACAATTAGAACTACCAATAACCGCAAATTGAGTATCATATGGACCACCGGTCGCGTTCAATGTAAAATAACACCATTCCGACGAACCATGCCAAAAGGTAGTCGGCACTTCGATGTTCTGCATAAAATAACTTTGGAAAGGAAAGAATCGAGTGTCTACGATACTGGAGGTTGCAGAACCTCCTCGCCAGTCACCTACGGAGAATGGCTCCCATACGGTAGCACCAGAGTTGACCGTAATCGTACCAACCCCAACAGTATTGTTGCCTTGGTCCATATCTTGACCTTTAACGAATCCCCAACAGTAGAGTGTGGATCCGTTATTCAGTTCCAGATGTCCGCCACGGCTCATATCTAACACACCACAAGCACCCGTCGTATAACCCGTAGCACCATCAGATGCACTTCCACTAGCAGCCATTGCTTGACCACCAATGCATATTTGCGCACCGCTACTAACTACAATATCCACGCCATCCATTAAGATTAACTTCTTATACGCAGATAATGTAGCGGCAGTTGTCACCACCTTTGGTAATATTTGCCAAGTATTTCCCGATTCGTATGGTATTAACAATTTAGCCCCGGCAGGGAGAGTATATTTTCCATTATCACTGGGCAGTAAATCCGAACCATCCACTACAGTCTCTTCCGCTACTGGAATAATTATATCGTTTGCAGAAGCTGCCATAGTCGCCATTTTCAGTCCATAATACTCTACATCCTTTGTTATATTCTTGAATTTAGGCGTAGATGTAGATATAAACCTGGCGCCAAGCGTTACATTCTCAGAAAACTTGACAGTTGGAGACTCCGATGTGATATCCATCACAGTACCAGATTCGTCTACTTGGTACCAACCGGCAAAAACATAGCCCGAGGCTGCAACCGGATTGGAAAGTTTGGCTTCTGCAATATGCGTCTTAACAACATTACTGGTGCTTACCGTTTGTGTACTGCCTCCAACCGTAATATCGTATGAGCAACCTTCAGGCACCGATGCAAACGTTACGTCAACATAGGTTATTAAGCCGAAATACGCATAGTATACCGTCCGATAAGGATTCGAAGAAGACTCATATTCGTTATTTTGAGCTGTTCCTTTTTCTCCATGAGGAATAGTTACCGTTATATTCCATGGGTTCTCCGATGATGTTCCGGCATTACTCGTATTTGAGGTACTCCAACCTGCGAAATAATATCCATCATCCGGAGTAGCAGTCAAGTCAAAACTATTCGTATGGCCACTCGTGCTACTATTACAATTCCATGTAATAACAGCCTCATTGCCAGCCACATTTGTAGATGTCTGAGTAGTCGTGGATGTCAAACTACCGTTTTTTGTGGTATTTTTGATAGACACCTTTCCGTGACCCATTGTAACTACAGACGTTCGAGCATAGTCCTTGTTGTTTTGGTCGGAAGCACCACATTCTCCCGTATTCCAGTGACTTCTTCTCGGACCAGTGACATAGGTAGAGTCGTTGGGATCTCCGATATTGTCGCCCTCGTCCGCGGGGGTAAAGGACATACCTATTGTGCAGAACACAGCCAACAACAGACCAATAGAAATGGCTGTCAGTTTTGCACTACTCATAAATAAAATTTTCTTGCTCATATTGTTTTGTATCTTAAATTATCGATGTTATTTATCGCTGTTCTCCAATAACTGCTTTACTTCTTTATCGAAGTCTGATTCGATTAGTTGTGTCTTATTGAATATCTCATATTCTTGCCCCGCTTTCTCTTCTGCCTGCGCCTTGGACACGCGCCCTTTGTTTGGCAGAATCT
>JAEEGL013397507.1_pt1 | contig 18904 bp, 17 predicted proteins | sample 9134231 | NCBI WGS metagenome assembly JAEEGL01 (sample SAMN16246548, study PRJNA631951) | gut metagenome | biome: gut microbiome; feature: rumen; material: fiber-attached | host: Bos | place: Iran: Karaj | collected 2018-10 | reverse complement strand
CTTACCCGCATTTGCTGCTTCCTCACGTCCTTTATCGCTGAGATCCACATCCATCCAGCCGGTAAACAGGTTGAGCTTATTCCATTCGCTCTCACCGTGTCTCATCAGTACCAGTTTCATCATAATAATTCTTCTCCTTTTCCCGCCGGACCGGCGCGGTATTATTGATAATGTAGTTAGCGTAGTCTAACCTATGGTCATTTTTTTACTCCGCTTATGGCGGAGTAAAAAGTGAGTGGTTTAGGCCGTACGGTTAGTTTGTGCTAACCCAAAACATAATACCATTATATTATTCAATTATCAACATATTTTTATATAGCCCAGTCCGCTGCCTGCTCCCTCATATGCACAAATCTGCCATATATGGCGTTATTACTCAGCAGTTCACTGTGTTTTCCCGTTGAAACGGAACCGTCACTGATAACAGCTATCTGGTCGGCATTTCTGATTGTCTCAAGCCTGTGTGCTATCATTATGACTGTTTTATTCATAGTGAGCGCATCAAATGCAGCTTTAAGCTTGTCTTCATTTTCCGGGTCCACATTTGCGGTTGCTTCATCGAGAATTATTATGGGAGCATCCTTAAGTATCGCCCTGGCTATCGAGATCCTCTGTTTTTCTCCACCGGAAAGCGTAGCACCGCCTTCACCGATCACGGTATCATATCCGAGCGGAAGGGATTCTATAAATTCATCGCAGCATGCCATTTTCGCCGCCCTGATCACATCCTCCCTGCTCGCATCCGGACATCCAAACCTTATATTGTTTTCAATCGTATCCGCAAAGAGATAGACATTCTGGAAAACGATACTTATCAGGGACATAAGCGATTCGAGGGTATATTCCCTGATATCCCTGCCGCCTATGGATATGCTTCCCTGATCCACATCCCAGAATCTTGATATAAGCAGTGCGAGAGTTGTTTTTCCGGCACCTGAGGGACCGACAAAGGCTGTCATGGTCCCTGCAGGTATTCGGAGCGAAACATTATGAAGTATCTTCCTGTCACCGTATGAAAAGCTCACATTTCTGACATTAATATCCGTACTGCCCGGGGTGAATTCCTCACCGATATAATCCATTTTCGGAATATCGTCGATTTTTTTAACCTGGTCGATAGATCCGGTTACCACACGAAGCATCGAAAGTCCCGAATCGGTCTGCTCTATTTCTGCGAAAACCTGATAAGCAACCACTATCAGAATAAGTGCAGTGATCATGTTCATTGTGCCGTTCAGATAAAAATATACCGAAAGCAGGATTATGAGCATCTTGAAAACACCCAGAATTATGTTCTGTACGATGGTAGTGGGAATAAACATCTTCTCAAGAGCCATATTGTTATCACGGTATTCCTCGATCGTTTTTCTGAGTCTGTCATCACCTCTTCCGGCAAGATTAAAGGATTTGACCACACTCATTCCCTGCAGGTTCTCAAGCACTTCGGACACTATCATTGTCTTACTATTTTCCCTGCGGGGGGCGAGTATTCTTGTCCTTCGTTCCATTGAGGATGTAAACAGCAGATAGATCACGATCCCCGCAAATACCACGCAGGCTATTCTCACATCCAGAAACGGGATCATAAGGAAGAAAATGATCGTATTGATAAGACCCCCGAGCACAAGCACAAGAACCGTCGCACCCAGATTTTCTATCGTGCCCATAACGGTAGTAGTGATGCCGGTAATCTCTCCGACATTGTTGTCATTGAAAAAGCCCATCGGAACATGCTTAAGTTTTTCGGCAATCTCCATTCGCTTATTAGCGCTCATAAAGAAACCCGCATGTGTCTGCTGAAGAAGTGAGACATTTCTGGTATATGCATTTCCCAGAATGCTTATGATCATCAGCGCAAATGCGTAATAAGCGGGCTGCTTTGAAACATCCCCGTCTGTCAGGGCAACAATAATGTAATATATCGCACCGATCCTGAGCATGGAAAAACACGCCCTGAAGAAACTCACAACAATTGAGTTATAAATGTTTCTTTTTTCAATTCCCGAAAAAGATATGATCTTATGTAATGCTTCTATCATGCCGCACCATCCTTTTCCCTGCCGATATGTGCATTCCACATATTACGGTACAGTTCGCTCTTTTGAAGAAGCTCATTATGCGTACCCGATGCCTTGACGGTTCCGTCATCCACAACGATTATTGTGTCGGCATCCTTTATCGTGGAAAGCCTGTGTGCGATCACTATGACAGTTTTATCCTTGATCAGATTTCCGATTGCTTTCTGTATAACTGCCTCATTCTCGGGATCTATGTATGCCGTAGCCTCATCAAGAATGACTATCGGAGCATCCTTGAGCATTGCTCTTGCGATGGCAATACGCTGCCTCTCTCCGCCCGAAAGATGAGTTCCGCCCTGACCGACAACCGTATCAAAGCCTTCGGATAATCCATCTATGAAACGCTTACATCCGGATTTTTCGGCAATTGCAATAATCTCTTCATCGGTTGCATTCATCCTTCCCATACGAATATTATTCATCACGGTATCATTGAACAGATAAATATCCTGTGAAACAAATGCAACCTGGTCGTACAATTGTTCAAGAGGGATATCATTCAGATTAACGCCGCCCATGGTTATGCCGCCATCTTCAACATCCCAGAATCCGGCGATCAGCTTTGCGATTGTTGACTTGCCGCTTCCGGACGGCCCCACAAGTGCCGTCATACTCTTATCCTTTATATCCAGCGATATATCGTGAAGGACCCGGGTTCCTTCATGATATGAATACGACACATTGGTCATACTTATTCCGTGATCGGATATATGAACCGGTTCTTTTCCATGAATCTGTTCGTTGCCGTTCAGTATCTCATCCACGGTTCCGAGTATAGTCTTTACTTTTGTGAAAGTATCTGCGAAATCCAGTGCCTGTATTATCGGACCGACTATGCACATCGAAAGCATTATCGAAGTAATGAACTTGCCCATATCAATGGAACCGCTTATGTACATAAGCCAGCCTATGGGTAACACGGTGACAAGAGTCGCAGGTGCAACGGAATACGTAAGTGACCACTTATACTGGATACGCTTCATCCAGTCGTAATAATACTGTGCCGTAGCCATTACCCTGTCTCTGAATTTTGAGTAGGATTTTTCACTCTGGTTATATGCTTTAATAACTTCAATTCCGTGTATGTATTCCACTATGGAATTGTTCATCCTCTGGATCGTCCTGACGGATCCTTCATAATCCTTCGCATATCCGATAAGTACCGTAACCGCAAAAAGAAGGCCGACAGGCACTGAAATGAGTGCAACAAAGCCCATTCTCCAATCAACAAACATAAGATACAGCCAGATGGTTATTGCTCCGAGAACATTTGCCGTCATTTCGGGGATCATATGAGCGAGAGGACGTTCCATATTCTCCACTTCATCCACTATTATCTGTTTGAGTTTTCCGCTGGAAGAATCAATGATGGTTCCGAGAGGCATTTTGGGAAGCTTATCGAACATAGCCTTCCTTATATCGGCAAGTGTATTGAAAGCCGATCTGTGACTCAGCGCAAGACCAATGCCGTAAAACACCGTCTTTACCGCAAAGCCGATCACACCGATGACACACCAGTTAATGTATATGTTGATATCCCGTATGCCCGACAGAAGCATTTCAATAACCTTTGCCGCTGCAACATAGGGAATTATATTTCCGAGGACGCCTATGACCGCACATATTATGGCAACGATCAGTCTTGCATGTTCCTTATGTGCAAGCTGCCACAGGCGCTTCAAAGCGGTCATACGGTCATCTGTTATGATTCTTTTTTCTTTGAGAGTATTTGTCCTGTATAACCACCTGTCATACATATCCTGAGTAAGCTTGCCATACTCAAGGACTTTTCCGTCCTGCATATAGATCAGTTCGTCACAGCATTCCAGGATCAGCTCCGGATCATGGGTTACAATGAATACGGTTTTACCTTTTTCCTTAAGATCCTTGATAAGCGATGATACCGCCTTCATATGTCTGTGGTCCAGACCGCTTGTAGGCTCATCAAAAACAATGAGTTCTCTGTCAGAGATCACCGCACTTCCGATAGCAACGCGCTGTTTTTCACCGCCCGAAAGAGACTGTGGATGCCTTTCAGACTTATCGGCAAGATGCAGTTCATTTAATACCGAGTCGATTCTCTCTTCAGAGGTTTCATCTTTCTTTTCCAGACTGAATGCCATTTCCTCGTGAACTTCGTCAGTAAAAAGTTGATGTCCGACATCCTGCATTACCATAAAAGCTTTCTTTAATCTTTTTCTGCGTGCAATTATCTCTCCGTCAAGCTCTATGCTTCCGCTGGCATGTCTTTCAAGTCCGCAGAGTGCCCTTGCAAAAGTACTCTTTCCTGCCCCGTTATCCCCGACAATTCCTATAATCGCATTTCTGGATACACTGATCTCAGGTACGGTAAGAGATTCCTGCAATCTTCCGGGATATGTATAATGGAAATTTGCAAGTATTATCTTCTCACAATCATCAAACTGTCTCTCACCGACTTTCAGGTTCATAATGTCAGAACTTCTGAGTCCCATGATCTCAAGTTTATCCCTGCCGAAAGATATAAGCTCATCGGGAGTGCACTCTGTCATGATCTTGCCGTCACGAAGATAAAGAACCCTGTCGGCTATCGGAAGCGCATAGTAGAGTCTGTGCTCTGCTATGACAACAGTTTTTCCTTCCTTTTTCCAAAGGCTGATGATATCGGAAAGCTCGCGTATCGTATGAAGATCAAGATTTGACGACGGCTCGTCAAGTACGATGATATCGGCATCGGATGTATCCGCGCAGGCGCATGCTACCTTCTGTTTTTCGCCTCCGGACATCTTAAACAGATTTCTGCCGAGAAGATTCTCCATCCTGAGTTTTCTGACAGTCTTCCTAAGCCTTTCATCCATCTCGTTTCTGTCAAAGCCACGGTTTTCGAGACTGAATACCATCTCCTCGGTGGAGTCGACATTATAGAACTGAGTTTTGGGATTCTGAAATACCGATGCTACATGTTCGGAAAGCTTGTACAATTCGGCATCAGCCGTATTCAGTCCGTCTACAATGACCTCACCCGAAAGATTGCCCGGATAATAATTGGGTATAAGTCCGTTGATCATCCTGATAAGAGTTGATTTACCGCACCCGGATTCACCGCACAGAAGAACCACCTCTCCGTCATTTATGTTAAGATTCAGATCCGAGATGATCCCGGTACCATCCTCATATTCAAAAGAAACATTTTTAAATTCGATCATTTATAATCACCTGTCATCTTCCGTACATCTCATGCATAAGTTGAAATGAAATATACCGAAGTCAAAAACAAAACAATCATGACTGTCACGATCAGATCCTTCCTTGTAAACCTGACATCCGTGTAATTGGTGTGCCTGACCGGATTATCAAGTCCTCTGGAGAGAGCCGCTGCCGAAAGATCGTCTCCGATATTGGCTATGGAGATCATCAACGGAACCATTCTGTATTCGAAAGCCTGAAGGGGATTTTCCCAGAATTTTCTTCGTGTGATCACGATCCCGCGCATTGCCGCAGCATCGTGGATTGCGTGTCTTTCCTGGGAAATCGTGGGCACAAATCTGAACATGACAGACAATGGTATCAGAAACTTTCTGCTTACCTTCATCTTGTTGAATGCGGCGATCATCTCACTTACACCGGTGGATTTGATGATATAGTCAGCACAGGCAAATGCCGGGGAGAGCTTAAGAACAAGTGCCCCCAGCAAAACAACAAACATATTCATGAACATATTGATCTGAACTTCGACTCTGTGAACATGAATGAAAGCCGCAAAAAGAAACAGCAGATAATACTTCACCGCACCGAGAAACTGTCTGTTGGATACGAATAAAAACGCGGGAACGGTTCCGACGGCTATCGTAAACCATATATTCACATCCATCAGTTCGAGTGTGGCAATAACAATTATGAGCAACAGCTTGGTTCGCGGATCCAGATGAAAATCTCCGGGCTTTATATGATCAAACATTACGCAATGCCTGCCTTCTTGAAATGCTTATTCATCATTTTTCTTCCAAGCAGGGATCCAAGGAACGCTCCTGCAAATATAAACAGGATTCCGACCGGAAGCATCCACATAGGCATAAATCTTGCAAGCTGTTCGGCATACTGATCTCCCATTGATTCCCTGATGCTGTCCCAGTATCCTTCACCCGCAAACCAAAGATTTGCAGGGCCTGCCATCAAACCGAGTGACATAACCATAAAGCTTAATGACATAGTAGCAAACTTCCTGAATCCACCGACCTTCAGAATAATGTCTGCAATAATGGCGGTAGGCAACAGAATTGCAACACACAACCATGTATATCCGGATATATAGAAGAATGCGGCGCATATTGCACCTGTGATCGTAAGCATTCCGAACTTCTCTATTTTGGTGTAATAAAGCATCATAGGGATTCCGGTGATTATGGGACCGACAAATAAGAATATGGGGTATAAGACCGGAATAGCGTTAAATGCACCGACGCAAAATACAACCGCTATATACACAGCCGTATAGATTCCCACGATAATAAGGTCCTTACCTGTAAGTGTTTTCTTGTTCTTGTTCATAAAATGATCCTCCTCTTTCGGTTAGCATTTGCTAACCGATGGTTAATATTTTAGGCCCTTATGCAGGGCCATTATTTCAGATTCCAAACACACATTTATATCCTGCCGCACAGTAATCACTTACCAGTTTTGTTTCATGGATTATCTCTTCGGCATTCAATCCGTTTCTGATACCTTCAAAAACCGTTGAGATTAAAAACGCAGAGCCCATCCTTATGATATTTTCGGAAATATTTTCCTTGTTTTTGATATATTTACTGCTTATCTTAAAAAACTTCTTCATGCTCTCAACTTCGGCATCGATTATCTCATCCTGAAAGCCTTCATAGATCGTCCCTCTGCCGGATTCAAGCAGAAGCTGAAAATCCTCTCTGTGATCGCATACATATCTGATCATCTTCTCAAGCGATATATACGCGTTTCTGAAGGAATTGAGGACATCCTCGGAACAGGATATCTTAAAATACGTTTTCTTCTCGTCGGAATATATATCATTAAGACCTTCTATACAGGGCTTTACAATGCTGCAGAAAAGATCCTCTTTACTTGCGAAATGCGAGTAAAAAGCTCCGTTGGTCACTCCGGCATCGCTGCATATCTTTCTGATCGATGCTTCGAGATATCCCTTTTCCCTGAACTGCGCACGTGCGCTGTTAAGGATATTCTCATGTGTCTGTTCATAATCGTATGACATACTGTGTATCCCCGGGTTCAAAATATTACTGTGTAATATTACAACGTAATAATTTATACATTCTTTTCATTTACATGTCAATACAGTTCACAATTATTTTATTTTTTTATCATCATCCGTCCGGAGTGAACACCAAAAAAAGAGAAACGAGGGGACGGTTCCCTCGTTTCTCAGAGTGATAATTCTCATGGACCAATATTAATTTTTTGAAAGGAAAAAGAAGGAACCGTCCCTTCATTCTTCTAAACGAACAGAAGACTTATTTAGTGACGTGGAATGCTGCCATTCCGGGATAGACCGCACTGTCACCAAGCTGCTCCTCGATCCTGAGAAGCTGATTGTACTTGGCAACTCTCTCCGAACGGCTGGGTGCACCGGTCTTGATCTGACAAGTATTGAGAGCTACGGCAAGATCTGCGATCGTTGTGTCTGCCGTCTCGCCTGAACGGTGTGAAGATATAGCGGTATATCCGGCATTATGTGCCATCTTGATTGCTTCGAGAGTTTCGGATACAGATCCGATCTGGTTGAGCTTAATGAGGATCGAATTACCCGCACCCAGAGAAATGCCCTTGCTGAGACGCTCGGTATTGGTAACGAAGAGATCATCTCCGACAAGCTGAACCTTTCCGCCGATCTTCGCAGTCATCTTCTGCCAGCCTTCCCAGTCCTCCTCATCAAGTCCGTCCTCAATGGAGATTATGGGATACTTATCTACAAGGCTCTCCCAATGTGCAATAAGCTCATCGGATGTAAATTCCCTTCCTGACTTGGGCTGCTTATAGAATCCTTTGCCTTTTTCACTCTTCCATTCGGAGGCAGCCGCATCCATTGCGATCATAAAATCCTTACCGGGTTCAAATCCGGCAGCCTTAATTGCTTCAAGAATCTTCTCAATCGCTTCTTCGTCGCTCTTGAGCTGATTGGGTGCAAAACCTCCTTCGTCGCCTACCGCTGTTACATCACCCATATCCTTGATGAGTTTCTTAAGATTATGGAATACCTCGGCACACCAGCGGAGTGCTTCCTTGAAGGAAGGAGCTCCTACAGGCATGATCATAAACTCCTGTGTGTCTACGGCACTGTCCGCATGAGCTCCGCCGTTAAGAATGTTCATCATGGGAACAGGAAGCCTGTTTCCGGATACTCCGCCAAGGAATCTGTAAAGAGGAATATCGAGAGACTTTGCAGCCGCTCTTGCGGTCGCAATCGATACGGCAAGGATTGCATTTGCACCGAGCTTGGACTTATCCTTGGTTCCGTCTGCCTTGATCATTGCCGCATCGACGGCATAAGTGTCAGACGCTTCAAGTCCGATTATTGCTTCGGCAATTACAGTATTGATATTATTTACCGCCTTGGTAACACCCTTGCCAAGATATCTGGACTTATCTCCGTCTCTGAGTTCAAGAGCTTCAAACTCTCCGGTTGATGCACCGCTGGGTGCGGTTCCGGCAGCCACTGTTCCGTCGGCAAGCGTAATTTCAGCTTCAACGGTGGGATTACCCCTGGAATCCAGGATCTCCCTTCCGATTACTTTTTCAATTTCAAGATAACTCATTATTTCAATTACTCCCTTTCTTCTTAAAATCGGAATTCCTCTTTTCATATCCGTCATAGGTTCGGATACGAAAAAGAGGAACTCACATGATTTATTCAACGGTTAGCAGTTGCTAACTGCAATGATTATATTATATGATTCATTCCCAGTCAAGTTCAGGATTCTTTCATAAATTAATTTTTTATAAAAAATTCTTGACATATACATGGTGTTCTGACAGATAATTATAGTTAGCAATAGGTAACTGTTTTAAAGGAATTACATACAACAACATGATCAGAAAGCTTGTTTTGTTAAGAGACGGTGAAAGTGAATGGAATAAAATGAATCTGTACACCGGATGGATAGATTCGGATCTCAGTGAAAAGGGAAGAAAGGAAGCTGAGCTTGCAGGTCGTACACTTATGGATGAAGGGTACGATTTCGACGTATGTTACACTTCACTTCTTAAAAGAGCGATTCACTCATTGTCCATAACTCTTGATGTCATGGACAGAGCATGGCTTCCGGTCATCAAATCCTGGAAACTTAACGAAAGACATTACGGTGATCTGCAGGGAATGAACAAATCTGAAACAGCCGTAAAATATGGCGACTATCAGGTCAAGATATGGAGACGTTTCTACGATGTCAAGCCTCCTAACCTTTTCTATGAAGACGAGTGCGAACCTTTATCATACGCATGTGAAGAGGATGGACCGGCTACCGTAAATCAGTATGAAAGTCTGAAAAACATAATGGAAAGGGTTATTCCCTACTATGAAGAAAATATCAAAAAGGACATTGCCGCGGGCAAACGGGTGATCGTCACCGCACACAGCAACACCCTCAGAGCACTTGTGAAATATCTTGATAATCTTACCGATGATGAGATAGTCAGTGTCAACATTCCGAATTCCGTACCTTTGGTATATGAATTCGATAATGATATGAATGTTATAAAACACTATTACCTTGAAGATAAGAAAATCCTCAGAGCCAAAATGGAGGCTGTTGCAAAGCAGGGAAAAAAGTGGCCGTAAGCACTCTGTCTGCAGCGACCTGTCGATCTATCTGATCAATTCCCACATCTGACCCATATTCTTAAATCCATCTTCAGGCATACAGCTTTTGCACATCTTTCCTCCAGAGGGGCATCCGTTGCACGAACCGCCGCAATTCAATGTGCATCCGCCTTTTGATGCATTATCCCCGATCACTTTTCTGATCACTCCGATATGCTGCAGGTAATCGATCTGTCTCAATACATCCGCTTCACTTGTGCCCAGATCACCGGCAAGCATCCCTATCGTTCTTGCATGTCCGTCTGCAAGAAGCTCGATCAGTTCATTCATACTCCCCATTTTTTATTTCCTTCCCAAAACAATGCAGGTATTTTCGAGCCGTATGATTTTTATAGCAAGTGTATCTTCCCTTATCAGCTTTATTGAAAAAACGTACATATCCAAGCTGCAAGTGCCGATGCTGCCGGAAATATCACAAACAGTTTCAACAACTGGCTCTTAATGTTATATCCATACTTTCTGCCGGAATATACGCTATCCACTTCCGGAAAATAGAACTGAAAAAACTTATATTTCATAAGCAGAAAGTAATCAAAACAGATCATGTCGTAAATCTTATATATGGAAAAGATCAACACGAATCTTGCAAAAAACTGCATAAATGTGAATCCGCTTCGAAATCCGTCCCGGATTGATATCACGCCTACACCGAGTATCATCAAAAAACTGAACACCATAAGTGTCCACCCGATTGTTCTTGCACCATAAAACAACTCTTTTTCTCTGGGAATTATCACTTCCCGGGCTTCCTTCGGTGCTGATGCAAAGAACTTCTTATCCTGTATAAATGCCACTGCAGAGAACATCATCAGTGTTATTGCCGCGCAAAATACAATTGCAAGAAATAAAGTTAACAGCATGAGAGTTTGTCACCTCACTCAAATGTAATTTTTTGATCTTTCCTGCTCCTACGACCCATATTAGCGCCAAGGAGTTGCACAATTATCATTTACTGTGCCCTCTCCTTTTCCACGGGATACATCTGTTGACACATTTCTTATATTCTTCATATTCCGCGCCGTAAAGATCAGTCAGCCATTTTTCTTCCGTGTTCTTAAGCACAATTGTCATAATGGCCCAGTTGATAAAGAAAACCGGGACCAGGCAAATGTTATGCCACAGTAAACTAATTCCGGCAAGAGCGATCCACCAGCCGCTGTACATCGGATTTCTGACCCATGCATATATGCCGTCCGTCTTCAGTTTATTTTCGGTAATGCTTTCGTCCATACCCGATTTCAGCGCTCCGACAAACCAGATAACAAATCCGAGAACGATAAGAGCACCTCCCACAACCCTGAATACCCATACCGGATTGCCGGACAGATTACCAATCTTAAAAACATATGAGAACAAAACTATACAGATTGCAGTAAACACTCCCATCCCATAGATCAGATACGGTCCGATCCCAAAAAGGGGAAGTTTCTGTCCTTCCTTCATAAAGTTTTTAAGCTTCATCTTCTGATATACTCCTAATCTTTCCTTGCTGTTACGGCAATCCAAGGTTTTGTTTTATGATGATATGCTTTAACAGACGAAAAACCCGCTGCTTTTAAAGCCGACTCTATATCCGGAACCGTATGACACTTCATTCCGTCTATGATCTTTTCATACTTAAGCCCGGCTTCATCTGTTCCGTCCGACTCACAAACAATCAAAAACAAACCGCCGGATTTTAAAACCCTTGCTACCTGACCAAAGCATTTTTCAAGTCCCGGCCAGAAATATATGGTTTCGAATGCCGTTGCAAGATCATACATTTCCTCGGGAAGATTCAATGACGAAACATCACCCCGTTGTACCCGGCATCTTCCGGCAGCTATCATTTCCTTGTTATAGTCGGTTGCAATCCGCACCGAAACATCCGAATAGTCGATCGCCGTCACATTTGCATCCGGATATCTGGTGAGGAGTTCTCCGGCATTCCTGCCTCCTCCGCATCCGAGTTCCACAATTTCTCCGGGGACTATCGACTCAATATGCGATAGTCCCCAGTCAGCCATCTTTGCATGGCCACTGTTCATTCCATTAACCATCATCTTTCCCAAAAAGCCTTCCGGTTTTCTGGTCTGGCTTACAAACTTTTTAAACAACCCCACAGCACATCCCTCCGATCATCACTTTTAACATCAGACAGTTTTATCGTACATCACCAGATAAGAAGTCCGATATGATAAACGATCGCAGAGATCAAAAGTGCGCCGACAGTATAATATGCGGCAATCTTTGCAGTCCACTTAGCTGAAGCCGTCTCCTGGTATGTAGCGGCAAGTGCAACAACGCAGGGCATATTAAAGGTAATTGCAAATATAAACGCAAGAGCCTCAGCCTTTGAAACATTCGCAAGGAGAATATCGCCGAGGTTGGATGCCACTCCTCCGCCACTCATCGCATCGCTGAACGCGCCGTAAAAAGATCCGTCATTAAAGAGCGCACTTATTACTCCGAGAGCGCCTTCTTTACCGACTGACGATGCTATGAATGCCATAAAGAGCTGCCAGCCCATGCCGAACACCCTGGTAACGGGTTCGATTGCCTTACCGATCTTAAAGAGGATCGGATCCGTTCCGGGAATGAATGAGTAACTAAGAAGCCAGAATATGAAGCATACAAGCAATACAACCTTGGTTACTCGGAAGAATGTATCCTTGGTGCGTCCGAGAACATATCTGAAAAGTGCGCCCCACTTCGGCTTATGATAAGGGGGAAGTTCCATTATCATTCCGTATCTTTCACCGGTCTTTACCAGCTTGCGGCCGAAGATCTTAGCTGTGATCCACATATGAAGCACCATTGTAAGAAGGATCGCTATTATAACGACCACAGCACCGGGACCGAAGAAAAGTGATGCAAGCATCGGAATGACGGACCAGGCCGCACCGCAGGGCACAGCCCATGCAAGTGCTATGGTAAGAACCTTCTGCCCCCAGTTGTCGATGACCCTCGTTCCGGCAGCTCCGCCCATTGTACATCCGAAGCTGATCAGAAACGGCATTACCGACTTGCCCTGAAGCCCGAGTTTGGACATGGAATTATCAAACACATATGATATCCTGGCCATGACTCCCACTTCTTCCAAAAGTCCGAACACAAGAACAACACCGAATACAAATCCGAGCATCTGGAATATATATGAAAATGACTGAATCACAACATTACATATGATCGTCACAAGAATATCATTGACTCCCGAAGCAATCAGAGCATCACCTATAGGCTTTTTTAATCCTCCTATGGCACTTCCCAACCCCATAAACGGAAGGGCGGGGATAAATGAACCTATAAGTCCCAGCACGATCGTCAGTATAACGGCAGGCTTGCCCCATACAGGACTGAGATAAATCCTGTCCATCTTTCCGAGCTTTATCTTCTCTTCTTTTTCCTGAAGTGCTCCGTCAAGAAGTTCATCTATCCATGCGAATTTGCTGTTTCCGGTTGAGATTGCGCCATCGCATGAATTACGTATTTTATCCGCGCGGGAAAAAGCATCCTGTCCGAGGAGCTCCTTAAGTTTTTCCGTGACAAGCTTATCATTCTCGATTGCTTTTACACTGAGCCACATGGGAGAGTAATTATCGACACTGCTTCCGGAAATCATATCCTTCATTTCCTTATAGCCGTCAATCTTCTCAAGCTCGGATTCGAGACCGGAAACATTGATGAGCGATTTGTTCTCTATTGCCCGGTTCATTGCGTCATAAAATGCATCATATTTTTTATTCTCCGTTGCAGACAACGAGATGACGGGTATGCCCAGCTTTGATTCGAGAACCGAAGCATCTATTTTCTTGCCCTGATCTGCGGCAACATCCTCCATATTGAGAACAAGAAATGAAGGCACATTTATTCCGGCATAATCAGCCATCATAAAAAGGCTTCTTTCAAGCTGCGAACTGTCGGCAAGAATGCAGACAACATCCGCCTTGCCGGATGAGATGAAGTTTCTGGTTATCTCTTCTTCGTCCGAATTGGCAGTAAGGGAATATGACCCGGGAAGATCTGCAACCGCATATTCTTTTCCGTCATGTGTAAATGTTCCTTCCTTTTTCTCGACAGTCTTTCCGGGCCAGTTTCCCACGTGCTGTCTGAGTCCCGTAAGCGCATTGAAAACCGTGGATTTTCCGGAATTGGGTTGTCCCAAAAGAGCTATTGTAGCAGTCATGAAAGCACCTCCACTTCTATGCCGTTGCACTCTTTCCTGTTAAGTGCGATCATGGTATTTCTTGAATAAACCAGAACCGGTCTGTTCCTGTCGTTTCTGATCACCCTGAGATTACATCCCGGTGTGATACCTATGGAAGTGATCCTGCTCTGAAATCTGGCATCACCGCTTATATTTGATACCCTCACTTCTTTGTCTGCTTTCGCTTCGTTTAAGCTCATTTTCCCTCCTTATTACTCTCCGGTACTTTTTGGAATATAATCCGAATGAAATTCCCGAAGACATTTATACGTTTCATCACTGATCGCATGCTCTATCAGGCATGCATCCCTAAGCGCCGTCTGTTCGCTGACACCTATACACATCAGCACCTTCCCTATCAGCTCATGCTTGTTGTAGACATTTTCAGCCGCATTTCGTCCCGACTCGGTAAGCGAAACTATTCCGTCATCGTCAAAAACTATCATTCCGTCCCTGACGAGTTTTTTCATAGCATAGCTGACGCTTGGTTTTGAAACATTCATCGATCTTGCAATATCAACGGACCTGACCGTTTTATTCTTTTTCTGTATTATCAGTATTGTTTTCAGATAATCTTCCAAAGAGGACGTTATCTTCATCGTGCACCTCACATTCAGCTTTTCGTCACAACAGAAGTAACTTTGTAATCCATATCACTTATCACCCGGACGATCTCATCATCAGGGATGTCTTTCCCGAGTTTAACGACAGCCTTTCCTTTTTTTCCGTATACCGTGGCATTTATACCGTCCATTGAATTAAGAGCATTTGCAACTCTCGCATAACAATGTTTACAGTGCATTCCCTCTATCTTCACCACTTTGACGGAGACTACACGGTCAAGTTTTCCCGGCTTTGTCCTCACCTCGGATCCCCCTCCTCCGCAGCACGATCCCTCGCCCCTAAAATGAGAGACCGCGCCTTTTACGGAGAAAAACAATACGAATAACAGTATGAGGACAATGATCAGATTTGATATAAGCGAACCCATATATGTACTCCTGTGTTTTCACAAAGAACTTTGCAGATCATTCCCTGTTCTTGAGAACCTCTGCAGGAATGACCTTATCAAGTTTTCTTGTAAGAAGCAGATTGATGACCTCATAGCAGAGCATGATCCCACCGAATATGATCAGATACATATACCAATCGAATTTAAGCGGCATGGGACAGGCAACATTGCTGAGAAAGATCGGAAATAACATATCCATTGCCTTCTTTGCAATCGGAATTCCTATGATCGCGCCGATCATTACCACCAGCCTGTTTCCGTCCAGATACAGCTTCTTTAATTCTCTCTTCCTGTATCCGAATATTTTGACAAGTGAGATGCCAAATGCCGCCCTGTCTATCATAACTGCCATCATCAGATACATGACTATGCAGAAGATCACGGCAGATGCACTTACCATCATGATCACCATAGGCGCCATCAGTTTTACAAATATATCCGATGATCTTTCTATATCCGCTTTATTCATAACCGAATAAAGCCTTCCTTCCTCGATATCAAGTGCATGGTCGGAAAGAACAACGTTGTAATAATCTTCATCCTCTCCGAAAAGTTCTCTCATTCTGTCTATATCCATAAAAACTGTAAGACCGACCGAATAAGGAACTATCTTCTCAACTGTGAATGCATAATCGATGCCTTCCACATTATCGGAAAGCACGATCTGATCTCCGACGCTAAGGTTGTATCTCGCAGCCGTCGCATCACTTGCAACCACGACATTTTTTCCGGGTACAGTCTCCACATCAAAGTACGGATTATCATCATCAATGCCCATAACCGTCACGTCGAGTGTGTATCCGTTCTTTTCCTTTTTCAGACTTGTAACAAAGCAGGGTTCCCCACCCTCGGGCGGTTCCTCGGTCGGATATTTGTAGGTATACATATACTCATAATGAGTATCCTCACCGTTAAGCCTTCCGATGCTCTCACACAGAACATAACAGTCAAGTCCGAGCATAAGTACAAGAAGACATATCATCATTCCGAAAACAACGGTAAACGCTGTTCTTTTTTCCCTTATCATCTGACGAATCCTGAACCTGCTTATATACTTCATCTTTCCCAGGTTCACATTTCCGCCTTTACCTGCCTTCTGCTCATTTCGTATAAGTGAAAGCGCTGTTCTCGATAATCGCTTGTTTATAACAAGAGTATTTACGATGACCGAAACAACAGGAGGCATTATTATCGAATAGATGATCAGATACAGAGGTATCACCTTGGGCATAACGGGGATCGAGTAATAGTTATAGCTGTCACCCATCTGCCATTCACAGCCGTATCCGCTGAATCCGATCGCAGCACCCACGATTCCGCCGAGGAATGATACAACTGTCGGAAGCGTGATGTAGTGGCTAAGCAGATCCTTCTTTTTAACTCCCAGAGCATACAGTGCTCCTATAACACTGCTCTCACGCTGTATCTGGTGGATCACAAATACCGATAGTACATATGTAAAAAGAACGATCAGGATCACTCCCGCAACCATTCCCGCAAGTTTGTTAATGACCACATCGCCCGCAGCGCCGCCTATCCTGACGTTTTCTTCCTTAAGCACAAATGCAGTGATATTGTCCGGACCCTCTGAAAAAAGATCGTCGATCATCTCGTCCGACTTTTCCTTGAGTTCACTCACGCCGTCATACAGTTCCGATACACCGTCATATAATTCCACGGTTCCGTCATACAACTCACCCGAGCCCGAAGCCGCCTCCTCACAGGCATCGCTGAATTCCGACATACCGTCATTCAATTCCCCGACACCGTTATATAAAGCAGGTGCCATTCCCGCGAAAGGCTTTACTCCGTTCTTAAGTTCCCGTGTTCCGTCCGCCAGCTCCGTGCTTGCATCATACAGCTCATACAGACCATCTCTTAATTCCAGTGCTCCGTCCCTGAGTTCCTCACTTCCGTCCTTTAATTCGGAAACCCCGTCCACAAGTTCATTGATTCCATCAACAATCTCATCCTTCCTTCCATAGGAATCGGCCAGCATTTCCTGATAATACGGATCATCCACAAGACTGTAATCAAAGGGAAACTTCTTTATGACATCCTTTAATTCATCGGATGTCACAGCTCCGTTCAAAATAAATGCATATGTAAGGTCTTCGGTTGCCTCATTTCCTGCGACTCTTATCCTGTCATAGCCTTCCGATGTGACAAAAGCTGTTCCGAAGATAAAACTGTCTATTGCAGTATCCGACATCTTCTTGAGAGGAGCGTCATAATCCGCAGTAGTTCCTATGCCCGTAACAGTGAAATCAATCCCCGATATCCGGATGGCATCTCCTACCTTGATTCCATGCTCTTCGCAATACCTTTTTTCGAGAACGATCTCGCTGTCTGTTGCGGCCTCTCTTCCATGATCGAGCGTAAGCAGATCTATCTTTTCCCTTGTTCTGAACATCCTGAGAACGGAATTATCTTCGAGAGTGACATCAAAGCAGATATGTTCCTCAATTGTCACTCCCAAATTCTCGATAGTCTGCAACTGTGCATCCGTCAGGCGTGTAAAGACCGTGATCTGTCCGTCTTCAACATGAGTTTTTTCCTGATTTCTCTCGGTACCCTGAATGATGGTTTCCGCAGCATCGACAAGAGCAATGATTATATACATGCAGAATACGATCATTGCAAAAAGCGCAAGGTATCTGAAGAAGTTCTCCCTTATCTCCCTGGGGATCCTCTTTCTCAATATTTTCTTCATCACAGATCCTCCAACTCACAGGCCGGAGTTCTGGTCTCGTTCATATATTCTTTTTTCACAAGGCCATCCTTCAGATATATGACCTTATGGACCATATTCTTAATGGAATTGTTATGTGTGACTATGAGCATAGTCGTTCCATACTTCTCATTGATCTGCTCAAGAAGGACCAATATATCCCTTGAAGTATTCGAATCGAGAGCACCTGTGGGCTCGTCACACAAAAGGAGCTTGGGATTCTTTACCAGCGCCCTGGCAATGGCACATCTCTGCTGCTGACCACCCGACAGCTGTGAGGGCATCTTATTCTGATGCTCGGTAAGTCCCAGAGTATCGAGCAATTCATCTATATCAAGAGGGTTCTTTGTGAGATATTCACATACCTGGATATTTTCCCTGACCGTAAGATTCGGAACCAGATTATAGAACTGAAAGATAAAACCAAGATTGTCTCTTCTGTAATCGGCAAGCGCATCACCCTTAAGTCCGAAAACTTCGGTTCCGTCAACCTTGATGGAGCCGCTGTCCATGACATCAAGTCCGCCGATGCAGTTTAAAAGAGTAGATTTTCCGGATCCCGAGGTTCCCTGTATTACACACATCTGCCCTCTTTCAACTCCGGTATTAACACCTTTAAGGACCTGGACATAGCTTCCGTCCTGTCCGTAGCTTTTCTTTACATTATTTAATTCAAGATACAACTTTTAATTCCCCCACCTATATATTAATTAGATTAGCATATGCTAACCGCTCTATGAAACAAAGGGACGACCCCTGCCGTTTCAAATCAAAAATGTGAATAACAGAAAGATTTTAGGAGGTATGATTTGAATGGATCGTCCCTTGATTCAACAACTAAGCTGTAAGATTTTATCCGGATCACATTTTGGAACAGCCGGTCTTGTTTTTCGGACAACTTCCGGCCATAGGGCATCCGATACAATGTCTTCCGTTCTTCTTTTCCTTATAGATATAAAAGCACGCAGCGGATAATGCGATCACAAGTATCAGTATGATTATTATATTGGCAAGTGCTGAGTTCATTATCCGCCCCGTTTCTTATCAGCCG
>JAEEGL013121617.1_pt1 | contig 18904 bp, 10 predicted proteins | sample 9134231 | NCBI WGS metagenome assembly JAEEGL01 (sample SAMN16246548, study PRJNA631951) | gut metagenome | biome: gut microbiome; feature: rumen; material: fiber-attached | host: Bos | place: Iran: Karaj | collected 2018-10 | reverse complement strand
GTAAGATAATCTTTTAAGAAAGATTCATCAAACTCTCTTTTTACATAACCAGTGTCTATATAGTCTTGGTTATCTTTTACAAATGAGAAGTTAGAAGCGTCATAGTTCATTAAATAGTTATATAAATCCATAGCTTTTTGGAAGTTAGGGTTCTTTAAAATAACATTTGTTCTTCTAATAGGTGGTCTTACTATTGATACATGGGCTCTATTCAAAGCACTAAATAGTTCTGTACCTTTAAAACCAGCTATTTGAACTTTAACTTTTCTAATTCTTTCATCTAATGTCATACCATTTTTTAAAGCTTCTTTGGTACTAGTATTATTAACTGAAGAAATATTTAAACTTATATGTACTTTTTCGGTTCCGATATTAGTGTCTCCATTATATTCAACACCTTTCTCATCACGACAATAGCTTTCTTCAATAGTAGCACCAACGTGTCTTTCAATAAATTCATCCATATGTTTAATAACTGTATAAATAAATCTATTTTCGTAGGTATCCAAACTTTCTTCTTTATTAATATTTAAAACTTTAGAAGGTTTAACCTCATTCTTTTCTGGGTCAAACTTTTGAATAAAGTTAGTGTGCTGAGTTAAATGGATAATACTTTCTACAGTAACTTTTTTAGATTTTTCAACTTTAACTACTTCTTCTTCGTTAATGATAAACTTCTTAGGGTTTCTTAAAATATTATCAATATAGTAAGTTGTCTCTTCAAAGATATCTAACCATGAATAGTCTACGTCTTTCTTTTCATAATCTAACTTAACATGTAATTTAGAATCAGTTCCTTTTAAGAAAGTCTCATTAAGTTCATTTCTTTTAGAAAGATCAGTATCCATTTATCACACCTCCTATCCCATTTTCTTAAGTCTTAATAAATAATCTTTACATTCTGTAAATTTATCAGGTCCAAATTTTTCATCTAGGAACTCAATAAATCCATCAATTTCATCTCTGATATATGATAAGTTTAACTGTTCAAACTTACGTAATATCTTTCTTGCAATGAAGTAGTCAACTCCATCGATTTCATCTCCGCCACATTCAACGTATACAGGTACGAATAAGTTCATGTGCTTAACGATACGGTTACCGAAAGCAATACGGAAATGTTTAATAACATAGTCGTCCATTTCAGCTACTTTATCAAGTGTAGACTGGCTGATTGGGTTCTTAGCAATAGCTTCATCGAACTTACCTTGTAAGTAAGATGCGTTAATATTCATACTATCTGTTGGAATTGGTTCAAATGGTTGTCCCTTATCATTGATATCGATTGGCATGGCACGGTCGTAAACCTTATCGGTAACAGCGAATGTAGAGTCATCGTTATTGATTGTTCCGATGTACCACATGTTATCAGGAATACGAAGTTTACCACCCACTAATTTCTTAGGGTCATTTGGCCAACTTGATTGAACAATTTCGATAATCCACTCATCATGAGATGGCATTTCTAGAATAGATAGCATTTCAGCGAAATAATACTCAACACGGGAGATATTCATCTCGTCTAATACTACTACATAAACGTCATCGTTATAACCAGCTTCATACATCTTCATAAGAACGTCGGTTTCATTAAACTTCTTAGTAAACTCGTTGAAGTATCCAAATAACTCAGTTCTATCACGCCAAGATGGTTGAACAGAAGCGATAATTGCGTCTTTTCTAATAAACTTACCCCAAGCATAAGCAAGTGATGTTTTACCAGTTCCAGAAATACCTTGTAAGATGATTAATCTTGTACTTGCTATAGCGCTTATAAATAGTCTCATCATATCTGTACTATAGTATAAGTGTAACTTAGAAGCAGCAAAGTTTCTAAATATTTCAACTAATTCAGGTAATGTAAATGTATTACCATAGTTTTGAACTTTATAATTACGGTAAGCAACGTCTACTCTATGAAGTTTAGAGAATCTAATATTTTCAAGATCTTCAACAGATTCTTCTTCTTCTCCTTCAGCTCCACCAACTGTTGTATTCTCACTATTAGAAGTTGTTGTACTATTTTGGCTATTATTAGTAATACTTGTCGTATTAGAAGTAATATTATTAGTATTATTAACTTCTCCAGGAGCTAGTCCTAATTGACTAACTTTCATAGCCATTATTTCATCATTCTTTTTAGATAACTCAAGAACTTGTCTATTTAAAGAAGCAACTTCTTCTAACATCTCTTCTTCTTTTAAAGCTTTTCCTCTTATTGAGAACCATTTACGTACTATAAAGACAATTAATAGAACAAATAATGCAAATAATACAACTAGTATTATTATTGATATTATTACAAATACCCATTCTGATCCTTTTAAGTCATCTTTGTAGAACATTACGACATCACGATATCCAGAGAAGTTAAACATTTGAACTATACCGGTTATCAATCCTTTAAATATATATATTAGACCTTTAAAGAATACAGATAAAAAATCGTATAAAAATTTAAAAAATGTATCCATGTTAATCCTCCCTTATATCACTTATAAATATCTCTTTAGTACTTGTATTAGTATATTTCATAATTGCTTTATAGTCTTCTGCTTTAACCTTATCACATACGATATACTTAAAGTCTGAATCTTCTAATGAAAGCAAGTATTCTACTACTACATCTACTTCAGATAAATCCACTATTAATGCAAAATTAGCATTGTATTTAGTTATATCAATATTATATTTTTTAATATCTTTTTCTTTTACTAACAATATAATATTGTTCTTTACATATTTAGTATCATACATATTAATAATAGCGTTTATATTAAGGCTATCACTATATAGAATTCTTGGAACATCTATAAAGTAGTATGATAAATCATTACCAGCTTTTAAAGTACTTATAATATCTATACTTAATAGATTAATTAAAGTACTTGTTGCATTTAAAGCAACTTCACGAGTACGTAAGTTCTTTCTAATAATCTTTTTACTATATTTTTCTAAATCCCCTACTCTATGGAATAAATCCACTTTAAAGTAATTATTCCTATATTTATATGGATAATACTTAATATAGAATTCACTAGAAACTAGTTTAGTAAAGAACTCTTCTTCTTTATTTCTTATTTCTTTTACTAAATCAATTACTTGATCTATTTGTTCACTAGTTAATAATACAGGGAAGTTCTTATCAAAAATCTTCTCAAAATTAGGTCTAGTCATTAATCTATTTTCAACGCTTAGAATTAATACTGCTGTAAGTACTGAACTAAAAGCATTATCAATTAATTCAAATTCTTCTCTGTTTTCATAAGTGAGTTCAATTCTTTTACCAGTAAACTCTTTTATTAACGTAGAAAAATCAAAAACCATTTCATCCTCAGGGTTAGTTTTTGTTTCTAATACGTGAAAATATTTAAATTTAATATATGTTTCGATATACTCATCTACATAATTATGGAATCTATCATCAGTGTCAGGCATAATAATATTGATTATTTTAATAATGTTGTTCTTTATAAAAAGCATATACGCATTTACTAAATTCATACCTAATCACCACGATTCTATTCTTATTATTCTATTCTTTATTTTAACATATTTAATATTAATTTACTACACTAACAGTTACAATATTTCCGTTATTATAGTTCTGCGATGGGTCTACTTTAAAGAATAGTATCTTTTCATTACTAGTAGCACCCATTTCAAATGTTATTCCATTAGCATAAGTAAAACCATCTATTGTTTGGAAAGTAACATTACTAAAGTTATTCATATAAGTAGTATCATTAGAATCTACTAATACATAATGTGGATCCCATGATAATGTTACACGAGCACCTAAGCATTTAGCTTTATCAGCAGCTGATAATTGTTCATATGCAGCAACTGATACTGAATCATCTACATCATAATCTCCAAAAGCTTGAGTTACTGTATAGAATGGTTTACTATTAGTAAGTTTTAATTCTACATACTTTTGGTTTGCTGCATCATTTTCTTCATAACTAAATCCATAGTTCGTAACACCTACTATATAGTTGCAACTAATAGCTTTTGTATAAGGATAATTACTTGTAGCTGTTGTATTAACAGTTACTGTTTGTCCAGCTGTAAAAGCTTGTAGAGGTGTAACAGTTATATAATATGAATCAGTCTTAACATCTTTATCTATAATTCCACTATTTTTATTTACAGTACAGGTAACCGTAGTAGGACAATCAACCTCAATATCATATGTTATATTTGATTTAGTACTTACTAAGTCGTTCTTTTTATTATTAACATCAATAAGTATAGGATAAGAGTTAACTCCATCCCAGTCCGTAACGGAATATGTAGGTGTATTAATAGCAAGTAAAGAACTATTAAAATAGAAGTCTTGGCTTTCTAATATATAGTTATTAATTGTTGTACTTATATAACGCGAAAAAGATTCATTACTAAACATGAATGTCATTAATAAAGCAACAAAGATAGCAATGTATAATTTTATCTTTTTCTTATCCATAAATCACCTATAATACTTGAACAGCATCTATTATTATTTCAATATTTTCAATACCACCGGCATACTCTGTATGAGTAGCATTGCTAACAGGGAAATTAACTACTAAATTAAAATTATCTGTATGATCTTCATTCCATAACATACGATATGGATCACTTACTTCATAAGTTCTATACCAAGTTCCTTGAGCATCTTGAATAAGTTGTTCATTAGTAAGGATATTGGTTCTAGAAGCGCTATAATCTTCATCATATAATAGTTCATATGTAAACGGTAAATTAGTAGTAGTTCTAATTCTAATATGGTAATCAATATCGACATCGCTATGTCTTTCATTACTAAAATTACTTATTGTAAAAGGATAAACATTAGCTGAACCAGCAGGGATAACACCTACTGGGTCCATATTGAATGTTAGAGTTCCTACTCCATATACAAATAATGCTGTTTGAGAACCAAATGTAACATCAACATTTGATTCATAACTTGCATGGCTTGATCTTATTAACACGACTAAAACTAGTAATAATATTATTACTATCAAAGAGAATATAATAGGTTTATCATCAAACTCTTTAGCTTTAGTCACTTCTTACTCCTTTATCCACCAGGATTATATGGTGCATCTCCACAAATAGTTGGATTACCACTTTGATCAGGTTCAACACTAGTAATTTCTATATAATGGTAAGTTGAAGGTAGTGTTGTTGAATTATTAGTAGTAAAATCTGACCACCCATATCCATCATGAGAATAGTATCCAAATGAACTTACACAATAATTAGTAGAAGTATTATAAACAGTAACAGGCGAACTAGGTGGTGTATATGTATAACATACGTATCCACTAGATTCTCCTAAAACTTCGTATTCTTCGCTTGTACAAGTTCTTCTAGTTGCATTTAGTGAATATGTAGCATCTATACTATCTGGTACAAATACCACTTTAGTAACAGGAGGTATATATTCATTTATTGTTTCTCCTTTATATTGCTTAGCCACGAACTTAATACCTATTAATTTACCAGACTCTACTTCAGTACCAACATTGGTATCATGTTCATTATTAGATTCGTCATTTAACCAAGCAATATTTATAGTAATAGTTTTAGTAGTGCCTGCTTCTATTTCACTTAAAGCAAATATACCAGTATATGTTCTTTCCCCAGTACGTATAAGGTTTACTCCATTCGCACTCATATTCGTTATTGTAAGCAAGATTTCATTATCTTGTGTATGATCAGTAAATGTAATATCAAATCTAAAAGACACCTGTGTATCCTGTGGATCAATTACTAAATCTACTACTCCAGTAGAACCTGGAGCTACTTTATTTGGGTTAGCATGACTATTTGTCCACTCAATATCACCCAAAGATATAGCGTCAGTAATCGTTTGAGTAATAACAGTATCATTAATAGTAATATTCCATTTAGCAAGAGTTGCATTAACTGTTCCATCAATATTAGCAACAAGTCTTGATCTTGTATAACCAATACCAATAATAAGTAGTAAACTAGCAACACCTAGCAATATAATTGTCCTATATTCTTTCATACTACCTCCATTATACTTATTATACCATAATGAAATAAAAAAACCTCTATTTTTTTAGAGGCTTTTTAAGATTATTCAGAATCTTTATGAGTTGTTACATTTATCTCTGTATGAGAAATTGTAGTTTCTACTCCAATAGGTGCATTAACATCAGGGAAATCCTTCTTAGGAGACTTCTCTAATTCTTCTTTTTTACCAAAGAAAGTCTTATCTAATTCTTCATCTTCATCATCATCTTCATCCTTAATTAAGACGATAGTTCTATATATTTGATATACAAATAATACGAAGATTGGAAGAATTACTAGGAATAAGAATCCAGCAGTAGACTTAAGTATTTTAATTACTCCACCTACTCCATGGAATACTCTTCCAGTTGGTTCTCCTATTAATTGTTTATTGTTAACAGAATTTCCTTTAGCTTCAAGTAAATATAATGCAGCTTCGTTATTTCCAGATTTACTTACTACTCTATCAACACGAGCAATATACTTTTCATTTAAAGTATCATAGAAGAATACAATATCTCCTTCATTAATATCATTATATTTAGCTTCTTCAACTTCAATAATGTCGTTTAATTTATAATTAGTTAATTGATCTATTGTGTTTTTATCTACTATTATATATGTCTTACCGCTTATTTCCGTAAATCCATGTTCATTTGTACATAGAAGTATTGTAGTAATAAATATTACGTATAATATTAAAACAGCTTCAACAAGGTATAATAGTATCTTTCCTAAGATTTGTAATGCTTTTTTCATACATCCTCCCTATTCTATAAATAATCTTATCATTTTATATTTTTATATTCAAGATATTAATCTATCTTAACAATTACATACTTAACATCCGTTTGAATTTCTTGGTTATTATCATATAAACCAAAGACTAACTTATATGTTCCACTTGGAATAGTACCAGTTAAAGCATACCTAATAGTAATAGGACTTGTTGGGTTATTACTAATTAGTGCTTGATATGTACTAGTTGGAGATAATCCTGTACCTTGGAATTCTGGTAATTCAGAACCAATAAGTGTAGTAGGATCAACTTCCGTATAAGTAGTTGAATTATAAGCATCAGTATCTCTCTTATAAACATTTAATCTAATATTAGTATGAGATAAGTCACTTGAGAACTCTATTGTTCCTCTAAAGCTTGTATCTCTTCCGTTATTAGTACCTGTTAGTCCATTAATTAGCTTAGAATTATCTTCTATCGTAACAGATATACCATTAGCGTTACCTACTAAAGTAAGATTAATAGTAGTTCTAAGATCCGAACCTCTAGTCATATGTAAACCATCGGCACTCGAGAACAAATCGATATGAAGAGTATAATTACCAGCCGGTAATTTACTACCAGGTGTTAATACTAATGATCTATTTAAGTTAGCAACCTTATTAGATAATTTAATACGGAATACACCATCTGAAGATGGGAAGTATTCATTATCGCCTATCTTAATACTTGTACCAAGTAATAAACTTGATGTTAATTGGTTACCAGTAGCATCTAATAATTCTACATTGATACCCATGCTATCAGATTCATAGTTAGTATCAACGATTGATTGTAAGTTTTGAGTTGTATTATAACCAACGGTAATATCATAACCAATTGTTTTAGGAATACCATAGTAGATATTATTATCACCATATGTAACATTGGCATTTAATACGGTATTTGATGCTTCATATAAGTTATAAACCATACTATCTTGACGAATACCAAGTACTGAAATAACTCCTCTTCCTTGAGTACGAAGTTCAAATAATAATGTATTATTTAAATGTTCTCCTGATATACCAGCTTCTTCAAAGTCAACAATAAAGACAAATTCTTCAACTGTTAAGTTAACATTATCATAATAGTATTCTTGGTTCTTATCCTGATCATCATAATACTTATTTGTACTATCCATATATCTAAATTCGGATAGTAAGTATTCTGTTTCACCACTATAGGTTAATTGGCTACTATGAGCAGCATAAGAAGTAGCATCTACCTGATAATAGAAGTATTCTATATTATTTTCATCAGATAAATCTAACATCGTAATCTTTGTACCAGTTGGGAACGCATAGTTAGATACAAGAGCATGATAGTATTCATTATTTTGACCATAAATATTAGCAAATGTATTTGTAGCAATTAATGAATAATATGCTGTAAATTGGCTGGTATTTGTAATATTAACTGATGTTAAAGATGGCATTTCATACTTTCTACCATAACTGATAGAAGCGTCATATGCATCATCGTCAGTATAATTTTGTTCATCAAGATAAATTGTAATATTAATTAGGTCTACATCCCACTCAAATTCATTGACTGGCTTCATAGCTTGAAGACCTAATGTTACCGCACCAAGATCTCTGTTATCAGTGATATTCTTAGCGTGGTATAGATAGAATGTTAATGATGGACTTGTTTGTGTATTATCGGTTTCATAGTTATGATCACCAATTATACGACCAGTGCCTTCACTCGTAAAGATAGTTGAGTTAGCACTTGTCCACTCTTGAGACTCAGCTTTAACAGCTAAACCAAGAATAGAGTTTTGTTCATCATATGTAAGTCCAATCTTTGGTACGTTAGCTGGATTTACTAAAGATACTCCAGGAAGAAGTCCTTCAGAGTTAAATCCATTTAATGTGAACTTAGTATTACCATCAGCGAAATCCATCATAGAAAGTACGTGAGTACCTAAAGATGAATACTTAGATGCTGTAATACTAAACTCATAACTTGTAGCTTCGATACCAATTGTCCAAATATAGTAGTCAGCTGATGGTGGTGATGGTTCAACATATCTAGTTTCAATTTCATCCATTGCATCATTTAAGTAATTAGAATAGAATCCATCTATTTCATAATTCATTGATGAAGCATGAAGTCCTAAGACATATGATCCACCGATAATAGCATCAGCTCCAGAAGCTTCGTCTCCATTTTCAAAAGTCTCGCCATACATACCTTCTTGGAATGTACCTTCACCATAACTGTTATACATTCCCAAGAATGTCATACCAATTACTTCACCGTATTCAGTAGCATTTTGGTCTAATGTTACGTTAAGGTTTGTATTAGCAAGAAGATATAATCTATTGTCAGCTGTCTTTGTAGTGAAATCACCATTAGAGTTAATTGTTACTTCTGCAGGTGTTCCATCTGGAGCCAAGCTCTTCCATTTCTTTAATAAGTTAGCGTTCTTCTGTAAGTAAATAGAAGCATCGTCTCTTATTATTAATTCATCAACACGGTTAAATGAATATTTAACTGAGTCGTATTTATTTGTACGGTCAACAGCTCCTTCTAACTCAATAGTAGAATCAGATACTGTTAGCCTTGTAGCTCTTTGAATAGATACTAAAGTATTAGGTTCATCTCTATTACCCAGTTTAGCTATATAAATATAAGCAGGTCCTGTACTAGATGAAGCGTTACCTGAACCAAATATTGATCCATGTATTCCAAATACGTTATCTTCATAGCCAGTACCATCTATATTAATATCAATTCCTTGAGTAACAGAAATAAATGAGTAGTCGTAGTCAGCAGAACCAGAAGCGTTAGCTTCACCTCCACCGAATACTGTACCACTAATATTAACATCACCGATACTTAAGTTAGTTGGATTAGCGGCACTATTACCAATATTAACATCAGTTGCACCATATACTACGGATGTATTACATCCACCATATACGTTTCTTCCAATTTCTCCTCCAAGTAAGTTAACACTTGTAGTAGCATTATTGGATGTACTTGTACCAATAGCACCTGAGTTACCTCCACCGAATAGTGAATCAGATATAGTTGTATCTCCACCAACGATTACTAGAACATTTCCTAGTACATCGTCAGCATTTCCTCCTCCATAAACAGATCCTGTAATATCCGTATCATCAATTATAACGGTTGTATTTCCTAATACTTTATCAGCGTTTCCTCCTCCGAAGGCATTACCAGTAATTGTAGAGCCATCAGAATATAGTCTAGAGTTACCAGTTACTTGAGCAGAGTTACCTCCTCCAAATACTGGACAAGTTAAAGTTGAATTAGTAAGAGTTAAACTAGTGTTTCCATCGACGTCACCAGCGTTTCCTCCGCCAAATGCTCCACAAGCAGTACTTGATCCAACATCAACTGTAACGTCTCCTTCTACTTCAGCTTGGTTTCCTCCACCGAAGATATTATTTGAGAAAGTACTATTATCTGTTAGTACTGTAACATCACCAGTTACTTTACCAGCATTTCCTCCTCCGAAGACGTTTCTACTTGTTGTACCTAAACTTATAGATAAGTCTGTTCCATTACCAACGGTAGCGGTAGATCCTTTACCTCCACCATAAATATCATTTGTAATTGTTGAATTTTCCACAACAGTTGTACATAAACCAGCAGCAGCACCATTGTTACCGCCTCCATATACTTCTACAGCATCGGAATCAAGAATAGATGTTTCAATATCTCCACCTACTGAAGCTTGGTTTCCTCCTCCATAAATATTGGCAGTTGCTGTACTACTAGTAATATCTACTTCTATATCACCTGTTACAGCTCCGGCATTTCCTCCTCCGAAGATATTAACAGCTTGTGAATGATTAATACTTCCAACAACATTAGCGCCTACTGTTGCAGTAGCACCTTGTCCACCGCAATAAATATCTTGAGAAGCAGTTGAATAATTTACAATTAAATCAGTACTTCCACAAGATCCAGCATTTCCTCCACCGTAGATATATGCAGCTTGTGCTGTATCTAAAGAAGATCCACAAGTACCAGAAACGGCAGCTTGGTTTCCTCCTCCATAAATATTTCCAGTTGTTGAAGAACTGTTTACTGTCATAGAGGTATTTCCATTAACAGGTCCAGCATTTCCTCCACCATAGATATTAGCTGCAGTAGTATTATTTCTTACTATTGCAGTAACTCCGGTAGATGTAGCTGTAGCACCCTTACCTCCGCCATAAATTCCTTGAGATACAACAGAAGAATCTATTGTCTGACTTATAGCACCAGTAGATCCTGCGTTTCCTCCACCGTAAATATTTTTAGCATGTACATTAGTCATTGTTGAGGTAGTTGGTCCACCAGTTACGGCTGCTTGGTTTCCTCCTCCATAAACGTCATTGGTAACGTTTGTAGATGTAATTGTCGTAGTAGCACCAGCTCCTACTTGGCCAGCATTTCCTCCACCAAAGATATTATCAGCAGAAGAGTTCGCTATCGTTGAAGTTGCACTTCCAGAAACGGCAGCTTGGTTTCCTCCACCGTAAATATTATTCGTAATAGCAGAGCCAGAAACTGATATAGAAGCGTCTCCGCTTACTGAACCAGCATTTCCACCTCCGTAAATATTTTTAGCATGAACATTTGATAATGTTGCTGTAGCATCGCCTGATGCAGTAGCTGTAGCACCTTTACCTGCACCAAATATATCATTAGTAACAGTTGAACCAGTAGCATTTAATACAATATCTCCACCTACAGCACCGTTGTTACCTCCACCGTAAATATAACTTGCAGTGGTTGTACCGGTTATTGTAGTTGTAACATCATTTGTTACTCCAGCTGCATTACCTGCTCCATAGATAGTATCAGAAACTACAGCATCATTAATATCAAGAGTTACAGAGCCACCAATAATACCAGAGTTACCTCCTCCAAAAATATTAGCAGCATGTGTGCCATCAATAGATGTATCAGCAGTTCCAGTAACGTCAGCAGAGTTACCTCCACCATAGATACTACCGGTCATTGTACCATTAGTTATATCTAGATTAGTATTACCTAATACGTCTCCAGCATTTCCTCCTCCAAAGACATTACCAGAATTAGTGCCTATTAAAGTAACATTTGTATTTTGTTTTACTTCAGCTGAGTTACCTCCACCATAGATACTTCCAGTCATAGTTCCACCACTTGTAGTTAAAGTAGTAGTTCCTTCTACGTCTCCAGCATTTCCTCCTCCGAAGACATTGTTTGCATTAGTATTAATTAAATTAACGGTTGTACTTCCTTCTACGGCAGCTGAGTTACCTCCACCGAAGATATTATCAGTTATTGTTCCACTAGTATCTTTAATAGTACTATTTCTGATTGTAACTCCAGTATTTCCACCAACAGCCCCTTGGTTTCCTCCACCAAATACCTGTTTAGCATTTACGCTTGTTAGACTAACAACAGTATTACCGTTTACTCTAGCGGCATTACCTCCACCATATAAAGCAACATTTACTGTTGAATTTGTAATTGTTACAGAAGTATTACCAGTAGTTTGAGCCTGGTTTCCTCCTCCATAAACATCAGTTACAGTTGAACCAGATATAGTTACTGTAGGAGTAGTTGTTGTTCCTCCTAAGTTGTTACCTCCGTATACATTTGTAACAGTAGAGCCAGTAACATTAACATTAGCAGTTGTAACATTACCACCGGCATTATTTCCACCAAATACGTCAGTTACACTTAAAGTACCATTTTGCTGAACAAGAACATTAGTTGTTCCAACCGTTCCACTTTGGTTAGAACCTCCAAATACCTTAGAAGCAGAGCCACTTGTAACATGAACATTAGTAGTTGTCGCACCAGCTTGGTTTCCTCCACCATACACATTATTGGTTACTGTTGATCCTTGCAAATTAATATTAGTTGTATTAGAGCTTACTTGGTTTCCGCCTCCGTAAGCATTAGCCATTTGTCCGCCATTCAAGTTAACTGTAGCTGTCCCATTTACTTGTCCTGCGGCATCATTTGTTCCAAATACTGAGCCAGTAATTATTCCATTATTGATGTTAACTATAATATTTCCTTTAACATATGGGGTATGTGATGAGTCACCTTGTGAACCACCAAATACGTTTCCACCAATATTTCCTTTATTAACAGTTACAGTTGTTCCATATTGCGAAACGGTATTGTTATTAGAATCTCCGTTTACAGTTCCAAAAGCTGAACCTCCATAAACGGTTCCGTTAATAGTTGGAGTAGTTGTTAAGCTTGAATTACCTATGGTTACATTACAAGCCTGTGTACAGTATGTACCAGTTGAAGCAGGACTAGTTTCTATACCACCTTGTCCGCCTCCATATACGTTTTTCTTAACGGTTCCACCATAAATGTTTACATTAGTATTTCCTCTTAATACACCTTTTGTACAAGAGCCACCATAAACTGAACCATCAACAGTTCCGCCATCCATAGTGATATTTACAGTAGATGTAACACCTGATCTAGTACCATTGTTATTACCTCCACCATAAACAGAGCCCTTAATACTACCATTTAATATTTGTATATTTACTTCACTTGTAGATGATCCGTTGGTGCCTGGGAATCCAATAGCTCCTTCGTTTCCGCCTCCAAAGACAGAGCCATTAATTGTAGCACTTCCATCTACTACAACATTAGAATTAATCATCGCTCCAATATCATCATATCCAGTATATCCATTTCCCATACCGAATACATGACCTGCAGGAACTCGAACAGTTCTTGAAGAAGCACCCCAACCGCTACCAACAGTGTCAGTAATATCAAGAGTTGTTCCATTCGCAACGTAAGTAGCATCTCCAATAGTAGCGTTTCCGCCAATATATACGAATGAGCTTCCTCCTACGGAACCATCTCCATCTTCTCCCCATCCACCGTTTGATCCTCCAAATACAGAGTAATTAACTTTACCTCCAGTAATTTGAAGAATACGGTTTCCATAACAAGCAGTTGTACCTGCTCCACCATAAATAACTTCTACTGTTCCGCCTGTCATTTCGAAGTAAGTGTTGTTTTGATTCTTTCTTGCAGTGTTTTGTGTATAAGGTCCTCCAATAACAGTAAATACATAGCCACCCTCTAGTTTTAATCTGCTAGCAGCGTTATGTCCACCATGACCACGTCCTCCAATATACATTCCGGCCATACCATCGGATTTAGAAGTACCAAATGAGCCGCTCTTAACAGTAGTATCAAAAATAATACCATGGTCAGAAGATGCAGTACCTGTTGTGGCATATTGACCACCCCAAGATCCGTTAGCATCATAATAAACATCAAGATTTGTGTTTACATTAGTACCATTAGTTCCTATTCTATCAACATCATTTCCATACACGCCTTGTGCTGCAAAATACTTAGTTGTAGTATTCGTCATTGGTCCATTAGAAAGTACTATTTGATTATAAAAACCACTTTCTACTATAAGACGATACCTAATTGGGTTTGACGCAGAAGAGCTCTCAGAACCAGTATTATTAGATCCACCTATAACGCCAGTAAACGTATTATAAGAACCGTTTCTTCCCATTCCTCTACCTATTTTAAGGTTCTTGTTATTTCCATATATATAACGAGAACTTGTAGTTCCAGTTGTTGGATCATTAGTACTTCTACTAGTAGTGTTATAAGTATTAATAAACTCAATTCTAGTATCAGCATTAGCAGTAATATTAGTACTACTATTTGTAAAATCAGTATTATATTTTATACCATTATGTAAACCAGTAAGAGTAAATGGTTTAGAATTTGATCCCCAGTTACTGTTAACGTCATCATTAAGAACTGCTATATTAGTATCTCTTGTAGCATAGTAATAATAAGTTCTTGATGAGCTATAGGTTGCAGCCGCATCCCCAGGCTTTATAAGGCAGTTATCGCTATAAGTTTGGCAAGTAAATAATCCAGCCAAATTTTGGGTTTTCATTGTATTTGTTTCTGTAACAACCACCAAGTCATTAGTATTAACATTATAATTACTAAACCTGTAGTTGCTACCTCGTCGGTAATAATCTTCTCCCGAATCATATTCCACATTTTCTGTATCATTGTTTAAGCTTCTATAATAAGTGCACCCCCACCGACTTGTACATGTACAATTGGAATTTCCTGGGTTTTGGCTTCCATTAGAATATAATCCAGCACATGACTCGTATCTATCTAATTCCACCATTACATATAAAGTCGGATTGCTAGGTAAGTATCTGTGTACTGTGTCTGAAAAATTCACTGTATGAAATCCAGCAGTTTCAAATCCACTAAATATGTTGTTCCAACTATTTGAAGTATATCCTATCTTTCCTGAAAACCAAGCGGTATTAAATGTAATATTTATTGCTACAGGAACACCATCACTATAAGTAACTGGTACTCTAACATAACGATAATAGTAGTTAGTATTTATATTGTTTACAACGCCAGAATAAGATGTTACCCATCCATTGAATACTCGGTCTCCCGGTCTGTCAGCCCATGGATTGTCTATAAGTTCAAATTCTACGTAGTCGTCACTCGTAGATGGAGTATTGTTATTATTTACTGGATAGTAATGGAAATAAACCATTTTACTAAATTGTTCAGTATTAGAAATATAGCCAGTATATAGTCCGTCTACTGTACTTCCATCATATGTTATTTGCATCTGAACCATATTTGATTCAGTATATTTTCCTTGATCAGTACCATCAGGAATTAAACCATCATCTGTAGAGAACGTATAGTTAAGCCCCTGATAATAATTCCAGTCAGCAGTTAAGTCGTTAACATAAATAGTTTTAGTACTAGAATCCTGTCCAGAAGCATGAGTTGTAAGCGTTGTAGTAGGTTGTACCCTAGCCTTCATTAAAGATTTCTTAATATTTGATGTATTATCAAATCTTAAATAATCAGCATCTGCTCTCCAAACAAATCTATTATCCAAAGCTTCAGTAAACTCTTGAGCTACTTCTACAAGTCCAGAATCAGTTGGATAGCTTCCTTCATTTTCTCTATCGTAGAATAAAGCTTGTACTTCTTTCTTGTCATAGATATATTCATAAATATGTTCACCTAATACATCATCATCTGATTCAAGGATATATGTATTAGGACTTTCTTTAACATAGTTTGCTATAAAGTCGTATTCAGAATCATTTGATACACCTACTAAGTGTTCACTTACTTCTTCATTAGAGTTAACTGTACCATTAATGAATAAAGCTATATACTTACTCTTAGAACTCGTACCAGTTATTAAACCAGTGTTAGTATCATTAGCATTAATGATTGAGTCATATATACCAATGTTACTGATAGTTGATTCATTAATAACACCAGCAAGTACTCCTACTGAAGAATTATCAGCGCCATTAATAGTAGCTTCTTTAATATTTAGATCTCTTACTAAAGCATCATCTAAAAATGCGAAAAATCCAACATATGAAATGTCAGAATTTACTTTTACCCTAGCAATAGAATATCCATTACCATCAAAAGTACCAGTAAATGGATGTTCATCACTACCTATAACATCAAAATTTAAGTTATCAAAGTTAATATTTCTTTTTAAAGAATAATACTTGTCACAATACTTGTCGCATTGTTCATTTATTAACTTTTGAAATAATACAAAGTCATTTGCACTTGTAATAAAATATGGAATAGCTTCTGTACCTTCTCCTTCTAATTTTTCAGAGATTGATACTCCGTCCCATGTATCGTATGCTGAAAAGTCATCCGTATCTAAGATATTCGCATGACTAGGTCTAGTTAATATAAAAATTACAAGTATTAAAAGACATGCTAATACGGCAATAATAATATTACGTTTTTTAGTACTGATACTATTAGCCATATTATCACATCCTATCATACTAATAATTATACCATGATTAGTATTAAAAATGTATATAAAATAACAAAAAAAGAACGATTTTTTTCGTTCATTTTTTACTATATTCTAAGACCTTGTTTTTCTTCTTGTTTACACTTATTAATATACCATGAAAATAAGGAGTATCATCGTCAAAAAAGTAACCAGCTCTATGGGTTCCCCCAATATATTTAAAGTTTTTATAATCGGAATTATTTTTATTTGCATAATCTCTAAAAACTGTTACCAAGTCATTTTCATCTAGTCTTTTCTTTTCTTCACCCAAGTAAAACACTATGGAAGGTTCCATATTCTTAACGAATAATTCATAATCACACGATAAATCTTCATGATATTTCTTACTATAATAATCAGAGATTACCTTTTTCGTTTCTTCAGGATTTAATATAATTTCTTCATCTTGTTTTTCTTCTTTTAAACTTAAATACTTATCTATTATGGTATTACGATCACTATGCTTAGTAAAATTAGTTTCTGTAAATGAAACTGCCTCTTCTAAGCTTTCAAAACTTAATAGAATATTATGCCCTTTATTATCAACAGAATAAAGTATATATAAATCATCCTTTTCTCTTTCAATACTTATAAAGTATGATGCTATTGATATTTTGAGATCATTCCCATTAATATACCATTTATTAAGTTTTAATTCCGTCATAAAACCCTCCATCTATAGTATACTGAAACAATAAAAAAACGTAAATAATTTACGTTTAATTATATTTATCGTATTTAGAAACTCCTAGTTTCTTCTCGTATTTTTCTCTTCTTTCAGCAAATACTTTGCACTGTTTGATATACATTTCTTCAGTCATTTGATGAGCTGCATATCTTTCATCTAACATACGTTGAGCTCTATCTAATCCTTCTAATTCATTCTTTGCTTCAGCTTTGCTTAAAAAACCAAATAATCCCATTCTACTCACTCCTATTCTTAAATTGTAGTACGATTGGTGTTCCTTCAAGTTCAAAATTTTCTCTTAGTTTATTCTCTAAGTAACGGTAATAACTAAAGTGTACTAACTTTTTATTATTAACAAAGAAAGTAAACTTAGGTGGTTTAATACCTGTTTCACTTACATAGTAAATCTTAAGACGTTGATTTTTATATGAAGGAGGTATATTTAAATTATACGCTTCTTGTATTACATCATTTAATACACTAGTTTGTATTTCTCTTTTTATATTTTCAGAAACCTTTATAACTTCAGGCATTATAGTACTAATTCTTTTCTTTGTCTTAGCACTTACAAAAACAACTGGAGCATAGGTTGCAAACTGGAATTCATTTCTAATTAATTTTGTATAATCAGCAATTGTTTCTTCTGATGTATCCCATTTATTTACTACAATTATTAGTCCTTTACCAGCATCTATAGCGTAAGACGCGATATGTTTGTCATGTTCTATAATACCTTCTTCAGCATTAATAACAAGTAAACAGATATCACTTCTTTCAATAGCTTTCATACTACGTAAAAGACTATATTTTTCAACACGTTCATAGATTTTTCCCTGCTTTCTCATACCAGCAGTATCAATTACTATGAATTCTTCGTGGTTATAAGTAAGAACAGAGTCTACAGAATCTCTTGTAGTACCTGCTATATCAGATACTACTAAACGTTCTTCATTTAATAAAGCATTTACTAAAGAGCTTTTTCCAACATTTGGTCTACCTATTACCGAGAATTTTATACGAGAATCTTCTTCTTCCTCTTCTCTATCAACAAAATCTCTAGTAATAGCTTCCATAAGCTCTATATATCCACGATTATGAACAGCACTAATTTCAATATATTCATCAAAACCAAGCTCATAAAAGTCATATATATTACTTCTAGAATCTTTAGTATCACACTTATTTATTGCTACTATAACCCTTTTATTACTTTTCATTAACATATCACGTACTGCTAAATCATTAGGGTTAAGCCCTTCTTTTCCATCAACAACGAATACGACAACGTCTGCTTCATCGATAGCAATACTAGCTTGTACTTTTATTTCATCATTAAACATTTCTTTAGAAACATCTATACCACCAGTATCTATTAAATGGAATTTCTTATCTAAATAATAAACAGTACTATAGATTCTATCCCTAGTAACTCCAGGAGTATCATCTATAATAGATATTCTTTTACCAACCATCTTGTTAAATAAGGTACTCTTACCAACATTTGGTCTACCTACTAAAGCAACTGTTTCCATATTCGCTCCTT
>JAEEGL010861346.1_pt1 | contig 18904 bp, 18 predicted proteins | sample 9134231 | NCBI WGS metagenome assembly JAEEGL01 (sample SAMN16246548, study PRJNA631951) | gut metagenome | biome: gut microbiome; feature: rumen; material: fiber-attached | host: Bos | place: Iran: Karaj | collected 2018-10 | reverse complement strand
AGACGGCAATGTGTTGATAGATGATGAAGGCCACTTGTTTTTCATCGATACCATCATCTATGAATCAGGCACTGGAGGCGTTGAAACGTATAATAGTTTGTCGCCCAGAGCAAGCTCCAAACAACAGAAGTAAGGTGTCACTTCAGTAGCAGGTATCTGGCATACTGGTACCTGACAAACCTGCACACACTAACTTATTAGAAAAACGAAAGCCGCACATTGATGTACGGCTTTATAAATTGGGTAGTGACGTATGCGGCTTGCCCTCTCAGGAAACTTACCCGGATAGCCAGAACATACATTCTGACGATGCAAAGATAGGAAGTATTTTTGTAAATTCCAAATTTTTGAGTGGAAATCTTCGTTTTGTGCAGAAATTCGGAATTGCACCACCTTTTTACTGAGGCATCTCGTAGCTATATCCTAGCTATATCGTTGGTATATCCAAGCCATATCTAAACTTTTTCCCCTTTTTCTTTGTTTTGTGCAAAATAATCAGTAACTTTGCAAATATTACTAATAGCAGAGCGATACCCTAATGGCAGTAGATAACGATGAAGAACCTGTATCTGGGTTTATCAGACCAGATGACATTCTGACGACCGACAGCTTTACGGAATTTAGGACCATACCAAACAGAGGATATAATTTGTTGGTACGGGCAAAGCGTTATGGTCGATGGTGGATGTTAAAAGGACTGAAAGAACCATATAGAAACGATACTGTTTATCAAATTCTTTTGCATAAGGAGTATGAGATAATCAGCCAAATGCAGCATCCAATGGTAGTATCAGTCTTCTCCTTTGAGGAGGTAGAGAATTTAGGACCATGTATCGTGATGGAATGGATTGATGGACTGACATTAAAAGAATGGCTGACATCTGTTAAGCATTCATTAAAGGAACGACAACATGTGGCAGATATGCTTTTTGAAGCATTGACTTATATTCAGAGTCGGCAAACGCAACATCGTGACTTGAAACCCTCAAATATCATGCTTACTCATGATGGCCTTCATCTGAAACTTATTGACTTTGGACTTTCCGATACCAACAGCCATACTGTTTTGAAAGCTTCAGTGGGAACAGAAGGCTATATGGCTCCCGATGGGCCATCTGATATCTATTCATTAGGTCGCATCCTGCGAGAACTTCGTGTAGGAAGGTTCTCGTGCATCGTTATTAGGAAGTGTTGCGCTCCTAAGAAACATCGATACACCAACATCGCAACCATTCAAAGAGACATGCATCGGTGCTGGCAATGGCCACGACGATTATTTGTCATTCTTTGTCTTGTGGCTTTGATTGCCGGATTCTATCTTTTGAATGTTTCTCGCGCGCAACAGGGGTTGAAAACAGTAAGTGATTCATTAAAGCTCTTTAGAGCAGAGCGTAATGCGGACCTCGTTTCTGAGCAGGCAAAAATTGACTCTCTTCAACTCCAGATTAACGGGCAGCAGAAGACAATACAACCTATTGGACAGAAAACTTTCAATTCTATTGAGGCTAAAAAGAAAGAGATAGACCAGAGAGTACAAGCTTATGGTATAGAGGAAATGTTAGATACCGTACGTTGTCAGACTAATATCACGATTCCAATGTTTAGAATTCTTGATGAATTGGAAAATTCTTATGAAGAGCCGGAATTGAAACAATACATCAGGATGCGTTATCGTATCCCTTGGGAAAAACGAATGTTGGAATTACCTTTTAAATGAATCCATCACATACCTCAATGACCACACCATCTTTTTGTCCTGCGACATAGACCATTGGAGGTTGTCCTATATGTATCACTTCGTCAAGATAGAGCGGTTCGTGTTGTATCATTAGGTGGCAACGGAATGTATCTCCAATACTCAATTTTGTATTTTCTGCCTCTATAACCTCAAACTGACTGTTGCCCGTATGTCTGACAATTATTCTTCGGTCAGGTCGCCAAGTTATAACAAGTCGTTGCCCGCGTCTTATACTTTCTGTATCAATTCTCTCCTCTGCTTTGATACCACTCTGTACTTCGGACAAGCGGTCTGACTGTGTACAGAAGTCAGAATAGTTTTTATATCCCACAAAACGTGCCAAAACATCCAGTGTGTGGGAGCGTGTCTGTACCTCCTCATTTTTCAGGTATCCCCAAAAGCGTTTCAGTGTCGTTGGCGACAATCTCTCGCGCGTATGCGTTAATAATAGGTGGCTTAGTTGCTCAAAGTCATGAGCCACTGTCAATGAATGGCCTAGCGTCCTTTCTACTTCCTGTTTTAGCAAATTCTTTTTCATGCTGCGAAGTTACGAATAATTCATCAATTCTGCAAGTATCATAGCGAAAAGGACAAAAAAGGACTTGCGGTAATACTGTTTATATGCTAATTTTGCGATAATTGTAAAAAAATCGGCTCACAATGTTGCAACTTTCAGAAATATTGCTTATATTTGCGGTGTCGTATAGAAATAGACGACTACATCGAGGAGAGCGATTAAGCTTTGACCCGTCTGAGAACCTGGAAAATTCGAAGTATAAGGGTGAGAAGTCTGAAAGCTGTTTCTCCTGCAGTAGCATATATACTGCCCTCTCCGCTATGGAGTCTGCTCACATATATACCTGCAGGTGTGAGCTGATTTCATTCTTACTTATACGGGTATTCCAGGACCTTCAGACTAAGGATGTCAAGAAGGCTCACACTCTTTGTGTAAAAGTGGAATACCAATTAATTAAAATAGGGCTATATGGAGAATACTGAAAATTTTGAGCCGCGTATTAACATGGGCAAATTAGAAAATGGCGTATTAACTATTGACGAGAGCTTCGAAGAACTTGATGCCGAGAGTCTTGAAGAGTACAATCATCTTCGAAAGATTATTTTCCCTGCCAATCTGAAGAAACTTGATAGTTATGTTATCTGTGATCAAGAAGAGTTAGAAAATGTGGATTTCTCAAAAGTAACACGCTTGAAAGAAATTCCCGATGAATTTATTTCGGGAAAAACATGTCTCAAAGAATTGATCATTCCACAAGGTGTAACAACGCTCGGTCATAGTTTTTTAGGAGAATGTGAAGCTGGTGTCAATGTCTTTGTTCCACAATCTGTCAAGGAAATAGGCTATATAAGTAGTTCGGAGAACAAGGATATAAATGTCTATTTGTTTGCCCCTAATCTTGATATCAATGATTTGGCAGATGATATTAAGACACTTTATGTATTGCCTGCTCATTATGGTTACTATGCTAATCAGTTGAAAGAGATAGATAGTGAAGTTTATTTACGGAAGATACCAGATGCGCTCGTCAATATTTATGGGAATTTTAACACTGAAGCAAAAACTGCATCGAAATCACAACAAGAAGAACCTATTCCAGAACCACATCCAATAATAGAACCTGTTGTGGAGCAAAAGAATGAGATTGAGCAACAACTAACCCCTGCGCCTCAGAAGAAAGAAGCAGTAATAACAGATAAAAACGATAGAACTATGTTTTCAAAAGAATTAGAAAGTCTAATCCAAGCAACGCTTGAAGACGGCGTATTGGAAGACAACGAAAAGGCTGCACTTGTAAAACGAGCCGAAAGAGAAGGTGTTGATATCGCCGAGTTAGAAATCTACATCAATTCTCTGCTGCAGAAACGGGCAAGGGAAGTAGAAAATGAAAAAAATGCTGTAAGGAAGCAAGTTGAGAAAGAGAAGAAAGAAGCATTTGGACGCAAGTGTCCAAATTGTGGCGCTCAAGTGCCACCACTGGCTCTGAAATGCGAATGCGGTTATGAGTTTACGACAGCAAAGAGCGTTTCATCTGTACATATTTTATCAGATAAAATAGATACAATTATGTCAGAAACTTATAAATCAGCACCTAACACGGATGCTTATAAAGAAGAGATCACGCAACGTTATCAACGAGTTAAAGAAGTCATTAATATGTTCCCTGTTCCTAATACAAAAGAAGACATTATTGAGTTCTTATCAACAGCAACAACTAACTCGAAAATTCGCGGTGGCTTTCTTTGGGGTACAAAGTTAGGACGAGTAATTATTCTTTTAGTTGCATGGTCTATTGTTATAATTTTCTCACTTAGCTTTATTGTAGGATTTGGTGGTTATGGTATAGTTCGAATAATGTTGTATGCTGCCTGTCTAGTACCTTCAACCGCACTTTTCAAAATTGACTCTCAACTATTTCTCACAAATGAAATAGCAAGAGCCTGGCGAGCCAAATTTGACCAAGTAATAATGAAAGCTCGGAGTTTAAGAGGTGATTCTGATTTTACCCAACAACTTGATTATTTTGAAGGAATTATAAAGAAGTAGTGCTAATATGGTTACAATTGATGATGTGATAAGAGCATATTATCTCCATCGGTCACAGGGGATGATGAATGCACTAAACAATCTGCATAAAAAGTATTCTATGCAGAAAAAGATAAATCAGACGATGGCGAAAGAACTTCTTGAAGGAGGTCATCAAGAGCGGTTGAAATATGAAAGAAAGATTCACTATGCAGCAACCTTCTGGGAAACATGCGATCGGCTAAAAGCGACATTATTGCTGACAGATTCTAGCATTAAAAACTTTGAAGATTTATATGACGAGGTAGATAGATTATTACTTCAAAAACCGAAAGTAAAAGGTATAGGTAAATTAACAGCATATGACATTGCTTTACGAATAGGATATATCAGACGGAATCAAACACTTCCAAAGGGAAAAATATACCTTTTCGCAGGTGCCAATGCAGGAGCAAACAAACTATTTCAAGACAATCCTACACTCTTTACGTTTCCAGCTTCTATTTCTCGAATTAATGAAGGAAGATATGACATGACTATTTTTAAGTCACCATTACGGGAAATGCCAAGTTTTCTTTTAGAGGATATGTTTTGTGTTTACCATTCATTATTGGGCAAACTGTCAACGATTAACTATGAAAAACTTCAAAAGGTGCCTTCTTATGTTATACAAGTTCAAATTTAATTGATATGGGACTATTTGGTAGAGGGAATGGCGGTGGAATGATGAATGTCATTCGCTGCGACGAAGAAGAATACATCGTGTGGAAATGGCGACCTGAGGGACAGGACGTCAATTCAACAACACGTGAGAACAGTATTAGATATGGAAGTTCGCTGCGAGTGAAGGATGGAGAAGTGGCCGTCTTCGTTTATAAACAGAAGGACGGGTCCATTCAAGATTATATCGTAGGCCCATACGACGATACTATCAAGACGGCGAACTTTCCTGTCTTGAGCAGCATCGTAGGTCTGGCCTTTGGTGGCGAATCGCCTTTCCAGGCAGAGATTTACTTTATCAATCTGGCAGGTAACAACCAGTTGCGCTTTGCTGTGCCATATTTTGATGTGTTCGATCCTCGCCTACCTGATCACGGTGTGCCGATGGCTGTCAGAGGAACGATGACCTTTAACATCACAGACTATAAGGGTTTCATCAAACTGAATCGTCTTATCAACTTTGACCACGAACAATTCAGTAAGCAAATCAAAGATGCACTGATGAAGTATGTGAAGGGGGTGGTAATGAATGTTCCAAGGGAGATGGGTATCCCTGTAGTGCAAATGGAAAGTCAGATTCTGAGCATCAATACGAAGGTGGAAGAATACCTAAAGCCACGTCTTGAGGCAGATTTTGGTGTGAACCTGAAAGGCTTTGATATAGGTACACTCGAAATTGATAAGGAGAGTCCGTATTATGACGACCTACGTGCATTGACAGCAGGCAATACTGCAAAGACGCTGAATGCGCAGACAGATGTGAATATCCAGAATCTTAAAGACACACAGCGTATCAACGCAGCCAATCTGGAAGAGACACTTCGTGTGCAGCGCGAGGAAATGCAGCGAGCTCAACGCTTGCAGACAGAGACGAACTTCATGGGTGCTCATGCTCTGGACCAGCAGACAGAAGTGCTCAAGACGGGTGCTCAAAGCCTTGGCCAGATGGGTAGCATGGGTGGTAACGGAGGTGGAGGAGGTTCGAACCCCGCTGGTATGATGGCTGGCATGATGATGGGCGGTGCTATGGGCCAGCAAATGGCCGGAATGATGCACAACATGGGCCAGCAAATGCAAGGAGCTATGAATACACCTCCCCCAATCCCCAACGTACAATACCATGTATCGGTAAATGGTTCACAAATGGGACCATTCAACATGCAGCAACTGCAACAGATGGCTCAAAACGGGCAACTGACACCACAAACATACGTATGGAAACAAGGAATGGCAAACTGGGACTTTGTCTGCAACGTGCCTGAACTGGCCTCTCTCTTTGCAGCACCAGGAACACCACCGCCTCCACCTCCTCCTCCTCCAACATTGTAGTACAATAAAAAGATTATTACTATGGACGATCAAAGTTGTTTTTATATTGACAGGCTTGTCGATTTTGGTCTAGGAATGGGTATTGCCAACCAGATGGTGGGCATTATGAATCAGTATATGCGTACGATGGACATACCTGGTTCCATTCGGCAGATGCAGCAACCTGTGCCAGCAATCTACTATATAGCCCTTGACGGGAAACAGGTAGGACCGCTCAATGACAGCGAGATGGCAGCACTTATTTCTCAAAAGAAAATAAACAAGGATACGTTGGCTTGGATGCCAGGAATGTTAGGATGGAAGCCTATAGAGCAAGTGCCCGCTATCCTGAAGTTAGTAGCATTAACCCCACCACCATTGAGCGTATGAAGATTTCTGCTTTCCCTACATTGTTGCTACTTATTGTAGCCGTAGCCATTGGTTATTTAGCTTATGATATTGCAGACACCAAAGCCGATCCTAATAACATTATTGTTGGCGTTGGGACTGGTATTTCTATTTTGCAGACATTGGGATGTGTGTTAGGTATCTCGATGGAAGACGGTAGGATGAATGTTAACATGAAAGCATGGAGTATCACAGCTTTTATCATTGTTGTGGCAATTAATCTTTGCTTTGCTTTCTTTGGTGTCACCATGCCCTACTATGTGATAGTACTTGCACTTACATTAGTCATCCATTTATGGGTAGTGTGGAAATTGTCGATAATTAAAAACATATAAAAAGGAGTGTGCCGAAAATCCTTAGAAGAGTAGGCAAAAATCAATTAATCTATGAAAAAATTAAATTTTTTATTAGTACTGATGCTTTCACTATTCATTGCATCTTGTGGAAACTCTGAAAAAGCAGGAGATGGCGAAGGTGAAATTAAGCTAAAAGTAGATGCGGATTTAGGAGAACTTGGAGAATTCTTATCCGCAGAAGATGAAGCCGTGATTAAATTGGAAGAAGCTGAAGAAGATGGGGAACAAGGGTATCTTATAACTTCTTCATTGGGCGTTGATGTCGAAAAAGCCGTCGCTTCTGATTTCTCGTTTGGACTTGAAGCAAAAATTCTTGACAAAAGTCATATAGTTATTGCCGACTTCCCAAGTTTCGATATTGAATCCAAGAACGATTTTGATAATGAAGATTACACGAATGTTCTTTATACTGGTCAAAAATGGGCTATAGTTAAAGAATTTGTTAAAAAAGATGATTGGGATAAGGAAAAACAAGAAATGTGGGAAAAGATAAAGAAAGAAGGAGCTTATATAAGAATTGAGCCCAATTATAGTGGTACTGCGAAATTTGTAGCATATAAAGGGGCTAAGAATTCTTCATCAGATGAAATTTCAAGTGAAGAAAATGACGAAGATGAGATTAGCGATGCTTCTGCAAGTGATTCCGAGGATTGGGACGCACTTTTGGAATCTTATGAGGAATATGTAGATAAATATATCTCATACATGAAAAAAGCAGCAAAAGGAGACATGAATGCTTTGAGCGAATATCCCGCATTACTCGAAAAAGCACAAGAGTTTAGTGAGAAGATGCAAAATGCCCAAGGTGTAATGTCTTCATCTCAATGGTCTAGATATATTAAAATTACAAATAAAATGACAAAAGCTGCTCAAGAAATGAGCAACTAGAAAAACTTTCTGACTCATCCAATAATGATAGTTAAATCATTGTCTGAAGTCCGAAGCAACCGAACTGCCAGCCCGGTTGCTTCGGACTATCAGTTAGGAGCATCCGAACTATTCTCGCGAGGCACGAGAAGTATTCTCGTCGGTCTCGAGAAGTAAGCGCGTGAGGTACGAGCAATAAGCGCGAGACCAATGAGCGATAAGCAAGCGGGCGACGAGCGATATTGAGCTGCTGACGACAGAAATCGTGAAAAGGTTCCACATTCCCCCCAAGGAGTATCAAACGCCGATAAATAAAGGGATTCAGGGAGGTGGAACCTTTCGAGAGGTTCCACCCTGGTCCCACCTTGGTTCCCCCACGGCTTTCTGTTTGTTTGGGTCCACTAGCACTATCGTTGACAGGTACCTGGGTGGAGTCTAGGTGGAACCTTCGTGAAGGTTCCACCCGTCGCAAACGGCCTGTAGATAGGCATTTGAGGGCATAAGGGTGGAATGTGGAACCTATTACGAATTTTGTCTTTTTAGTAACAAGGCTTCTCGCTAACAGTAACTAGACTTATCTCTGATAGCAACTAGGCATATCTCTCATCGAGAAACGACGAGTTACTGTTCGCGAAACGACGTTTCTCTCATCGAGATACGACGAGCACTCGTCTGACAGGTTGTGCCAGATTGGAAAATATTATTCATGGTGAATGATTTTTACGAAAAAGTTATGGCGTTTTCAAATAAAGTTTGTATCTTTGCAAAATAGAAGTAACTAAACTGTGTGTTTGTGCAAACAAAATAATACTAAAACTATAAGAATATGAATAAAAGTCTTCATTGGCTTTATGCCATTATCGCCGTAGGCGGACTTGTGTTCACCTCGTGTAGTAAAGACGATCCGGTATCTGATGGACAATCGGGACAGCCTGGCCAGAACGTTCAGACGGCTAAGGATATCCTTGCCAAGTGTGATCGCGTGACAATCATCAAGGACACGATAGACACGGATGGTAAAAGTGCCTTATATTTCTATTTTACCCAACCCTTGGATCACGAGAAACCTGCTGCGGGTAATTTCAAGCAGTACTGTGTACTCCACTATGAACACCCGGACAGCATCACTGTGCTTCATACGCAGGGCTATTCCATTACAGAGCGTAAATACTTCCGCCAGATTGACCTGTCAAGGATATTCGGGGGCAACTACCTGGAGGTAGAGCACCGTTACTACAAGCGTTCGGAGATAGGCAATTCTGAGGAGGAATATAAGCAAACCAGCTATTGGGATTATAATACGGCAGCACAGTCAACTGCCGACCTGCATGACATTGTGACGACGCTGAAAGCTACCAAGGCTTTTAACGGTAAGTGGGTGAGCAGTGGTGTCAGCAAGAACGGTATATTGACGGCACTCTATGCCTACTACTATCCCAACGAGGTTGATGTCTATGTACCCTTCTGTGCCCCCTTCTGTACGGAACTGGAATCTCCAGGCATAGGCCGCTATGTCAGCCAACAGTGTGCTAAAGGAACAGAGGCTCGGGAGCAGAGCTGGAAGGCCCTGGAGGCTTATCTTGATAATCCGGAGATGCAGGAAGAGGTGGCAAGTTTGTATAAAGAAGAGTTTGCTGACAACCAGAGAGTACAGAAATATACCACGAAGACGATTACCCGTTTGATGACCCGTCGCTTTATGAGGAGTATGTTCCAGAAGTTTGCCTACCATCCTGTTGAAGAATGGTCTGATGTCATCCCCGCTTCGACGAGTTCTGCTAAGAAACACTACCTGTTTGCTTCGTTGGGCAAGAAGAACTTCAATAAGAATCTGAAGGCACTGCGCGAGCTGTATGAGATAGAAAAGGACGAGGAATACTATGACTACGAGGACGACACCTACGACGAGTATGAAGACAATGACGGCGAGGAAGACTACTGGGACGATGAGGACCCAGCAGAGGATGCGCCTGCAAAAGTGGTGTCAGACAAGGTGCTGGATCTGATTTATAGTATTCATGCTGCCAAGGAGTTGGGCTATTTCCTGGACGACTGGCAGTGGCTGTTGGACAAGGAACTCATCACGGAGAAAGATGTGAAAGTATTCAATGGTTGGCAGAGCATGTCGCGTTATACCGAGCAATTCGGCGTGACGTATGATGGTGGTGCACTGATGAACAAGTTCCTGAGTTTTGTCAAGAACAACCGCAACGACAAGAAGTGCCGCATGCTCTTCATCTATGGTGCCAACGATCCCTGGACGGGTGCCGCTATTCCAGACCCTGCTGCTGACGACCCCTACGTCAAGAAGTATGTCGTGCGCAATGGTGTACACAGTGGTCACCTCACCTATGACTCACATTACACCTCCAGCGACAAGAACTATATCATCAGCACCGTCAGGACGATGATGAAGAGCAACTAATGTTGGAAATAATATAAATTTTTGCCCTATGAAACAGTTGAAATATTGGATATTAACCGCTCTGCTTCTGTTGGCTGTTACAGACCTGACAGCTCAGTCGTTTAAACTCTCCGCAGGTTTGCGTGAGATGCTGACAGAAGATGCTACCGTGCTACGTCGTGTGGCTGACAGCCAGTCGCGCATCAGCCTCATTATGAAGGTTAAAGAAGCTCAGCAGATGGCCCAGGTGTGTGCCGACTATGGTATGGAGATGGTGACAGACTTGGGACACATAGCCGTAGTGGCTGTCCCTGTTGACCAGATAGAAAAAGCAGCCAGCGACCCCCGTGTGGTACGCATGGAGAAGGAGGGTGGTTTCCACTATTGTATCGACAAAGCCCGCGAGACGGTTAATGTCAATCCGGTGACCAACGGACAGAGTCCTCTGTCACAAGCCTATACGGGCAGTGGTATTCTGGTGGGCGTGCTGGACTGCGGCTTCCAGTACAACCATCCCACCTTCATCGATGCCAATGGAAAGTCGCGCATCCTCAAGTCGTGGGACAAGGAGAAGACCGATGGTGAACCCAAAGATATCGTGCTGACTACCTCTGACGAGATTCTGGCACATGAGTGCAGTTATGGTTCTCGCTATGGCAAAGACCCCTCTAATCACGGCTCTCATGTGGCAGGCATTGCTGCAGGCTCTGGACGCTACAAAGGCATGGCTCCCGAGAGTGGTATCGTTCTTTCCGATTTTAATGTGCCGATGGTGAAGGAGGGTTCCTCTCAGCTCTATTCCGATGGTGTGCTGACAGGCATGAGTAACTTGTTCAGCTATGCTACGGAGGTGCAAAAGCCAATGGTCGTCAATGCTAGTCTCGGCAATAATATGGGTTTCTCTACTGAGACGAAACTGATGCAGGAAGCCTTTGCGCAACTGACAGGTCCTGGACGCATCATCGTGGCAGCACAAGGCAACGAGGGTGACGAGAAGGAGGGTTGTTGCTACCTGAGCTCGGGCACCAATACACAAGGAGATGTCAACATGAAGTGTGGTGACCTGAAGATAAGTTCCGACATCTATTGGCGCAGTGCCGCTTCACTGTCTGTCGTGTTCGATATCAAGAAAGGCAACGACACAAAGACTGTCACTATCAATAGCAGTGAACTGACGAATGAGGTCAAAGTCAGCGACCAGGGCGACTATGTCGTCAAGAGTCTGCGACTGGACGATGCTCCTGATGGCAAACAGGTATGGAAGGTTAGCTTTGTTCCTAAGAATGAAGGTGGCTTCGACCTGAATATCGTTGCTAAGGTGACGGGGTCGCAGCCTTTTGAGGCTTATGCCAAGTTTCTGAATCTGATAAATGCTCCACAGGGTTTCACGCTCTCTACAGCCTACACCTGCTGTGTCCCTGCAGCATTTCCCAATGTCATTGCTGCAGGTAACTATTGTAACCGCAATTTCCCCAACGATGCTCAGGATAAGGTGGGTGTGATGAACACATCCTCGTCGTGGGGACCTACATGGGATGGTCGCAACAAACCCGACGTCTCGGCACCAGGCACTATCCTCTCTGCAGGTAACTGGTATTGTCCTGAGAATGAGGAAGAGAAGACAAAAGAGACCTATGATATTCCTGGCAAAGAATATAAAGAGACGTGGGTAGGACAGACTGGCTCATCGCAGGCTTCGCCTACTGTGGCTGGAATCATAGCCCTGTGGCTGCAGGCCAAGCCCGACCTTACACCCGACGACGTGCTGGGCATTATCCGTGAGACATCAAAAGCCATTGAGACCATTCCCAACAACCATTCGGGAGCAGGCATCATCAATGCCTATGCTGGACTCTGCAAGATTCTGGGCTTGCCCACTGCCATCCCCACGCTGAGCAAGAACCAGCCTGAGGGTGTCACGTTCCGCCTTGCAGGTGACGTGCTCTATGCCGATGGTGCAGAGGATGGTTGCCCTGTCACCATATATAGTCTCTCAGGCACTGTGCTCCAGAAGACTACAGTGCAACAGGGCAGTATCAGTCTGCATGACCTTCAGAAAGGTGTCTATGCCATCCAGTTAGGCGCTATGGGCTCGACGCTGGTACGCAAATAAGATAGCTATTTCCTGACTATCACACTGCCACTGGCTTGGTGTGTGGCCAGTATCAGCACCTCTGCAATCTGCACATGTGCTGGCGCATTGGCAGCATAGACGGCGACGTCGGCAATGTCGTCGCCTGTCAGGGGCTTGATGCCAGTATATAGTTTCTTGGCACGATCGCTGTCGCCATGGAAACGGATGTTGCTGAAGTTCGTCTCCACCAGTCCAGGTTTCAGGTTGGTCACGCGGATGGCAGTATCCGCTACGTCAATGCGCAGACCATCTGTCAACGCTTTTACGGCAGCCTTCGTGGCACAATAGACGTTGCCACCAGCATAGGCGGCATCGCCAGCTACTGAACCAATGTTGATGATTTGTCCGCGATTGCGCTCTACCATGCCAGGAACGACAAGACGTGTCATCGTCAGCAGTCCCTTGATGTTTGTGTCAATCATGGTCTCCCAATCATCCAAGTCGCCTTGGTACTCAGGCTCCAGACCCAGTGCCAGACCAGCATTGTTCACCAGCACATCAATCTCTCGCCACTCCTCTGGCAGTCCGTCAATAGCCTGCTTTGCCTTCTCGCGGTCTCTCACATCGAACGCCAGCGTCAGCACTTTCGTGCCCTTCGCCTCCAGTTCCTCACGAATCTCCGACAGTCGCTGCTCGTTCCTGCCTGTCAATATCACCTTGTCGCCGTTTTCAGCGAACTTCCTGGCGCAACCCAAGCCTATTCCGCTTGTTGCCCCTGTTATCAATACGATTTTGTTCATAATCAGTTCTTTTTCTTTTGTTTTATAGAATATTATTGCTATCTTTGCGCTCTCTATGAGAAAGATGAAACAGATATACTTGGTGAAGAGGCTGCCTTTGGGCAAAAACTATTATGCCATCTGCCTGTTTGGCTTTGTTCTTTCCGTTCGGCCATTAAGCGCTACGGAACTGAACCATGAACTGATTCATGCTGCCCAACAGAAGGAACTTCTGTATATCCCATTCTTCATGTGGTACGGCATAGAGTGGCTCTTCTTGTTTCTCAAGTACAGGAACTGGGAGAAAGCCTATTTCCACATCCGCTTTGAACAAGAGGCCTATCATCATCAGACCGACCTGGACTATCTGAAGCATAGAAAGCATTACCGTTATCACTAGTCGATGACTTCAAGATAGAAGCTGAACGGACGGAAGCCGTCGTTGCAACTAATCATGGCACTCATCGGGTTCTTCATCCAACCATCGTAGAAATTCCCCTCGCCACGAGCCAGAGATTCCACAAAGGACCTCATGGATTCCCAAGCAGAGGGGCACAGCCCTTCAGGCTGTTGACCATCGATGGAAATCCATTGCTGGCCTGTGCTGACATCGCAGGTGTGCTCTATCGGATTCTCATACTTCGCCATCAAATCCTCATAGACTGTCTGACGAATAGCCGTGATTCTTACTTTGTTCATGAGAAAGAAAGATACCAGACTGTTAATATCCGAGGTTCTCACCAACCAACACAACGACATGACGGCCTCGTGGAGAGTTGCGGAGGAAGTGGACGTAGTTGCAGATGGACTCTGGTGAGTTGCAGTTGTGGCACACACCATCATTCTGACAAGGCGTCTTGATGTCGAAACGGGCGGCATTGATGGGCGATGCCGTGCTACGCGCTCTGGCGAGAGCCGCCTCTACGTTCTGCGCCACCTTGTTCAGGCCAATGACGAAGATAACCTTCTTGGGGCCCCAGGTGATAGCTGCCACACGATTGCCATTGCCATCGATGTTCACGATGACGCCGTCCTCAGAGATGGCATTGGCACTGGACAGATAGACATCAGTCGAGAATGCCTTGAGATACATCTCCTGCTTCTCCTCTGGCGTCGTCACCAAGTCGCGATCAAGCACCTCCAATGTGCCACGATTCTTGAGATATTGTGGGATGCCCAGGTCACGGACAGTCATTGTTCCGCCCCACGTCACACTACTTCCGTCTTCAATGAGTTCGGAAACCTTCTTCACTGCTTCGTCTGCTGTCGCACAATAGAAACCCTCTATGTGGCGACGCTTCAGGTTCTTGATAATTGTTTGAGCCAGATGCTCATTTCTTTGTTCTTGTGGTGTCATAATGAGTAGTCTTTAAATATGTGTGATGGGGAATTATTTTCCCTGATACCATTGCTGGAGAATGTAGAAGGCTTTCTTCTTCTCGCCCTTGTCGGAGTAGAGACCCTTGCGGTTGTAGTAGTCCTGGATGCCGTTGAGCACGCGACGAGGCGAGCGGAAGTCCTTGAGTACCCAGGGCGTGGTGCCTGCCAGTCCGTCAATCTTGTCGAGCATAGCGGTATTCTCTATGTAGAGGTTCTCTTGGAACTCCTCCGTCCAGCGCTGGTTCTTGGCACCATGCAGACCATACTTGGCACCACCACCAAACTCGCTGACGATAACGGGCTTGTCGTAAGGAATCTCCCATTCCATCTTGGGCGCGTCATTGACGTCACGATACCAACCTATGTACTGGTTGAAGGCAACGACATCGATATGCTGGTGCATGTTGTCGTGCAGGCGGTTCTTGTAATTTGAGGCCCCAGTGACCTCCATGGCCATCGAGATGAGACGAGAGTCGTCGAGACTGCGTGCATACTGTGCCAGACGTCCCAGGAACTGGTCGCGCTGGGCAGAGTGGGGTGTCTCGTTGGCAATAGACCAGATGATGATGTTCGCACGGTTCTGGTCGCGCAGAATCATATCCGTTACCTGTTGCTGGGCATTGGCATAGGTCTCTGGGTTGGTCCAAGCAATGGTCCAGTAGCAGGGTATCTCGCTCCAGACAAGGATACCCATGCGCTCTGCCTCACGAATCATGTTCTCGTTGTGAGGATAGTGTGCCAAACGAACGAAGTTGCAACCCAATTCCTTGGCCCACGACAACAGGGTATGGGCATCGCTCGTACTGTTGGCACGGCCACCACCGTTAGGCTTCTCCTCGTGCATGCTGATGCCTTTCAGGAAGATGGGCTGTCCGTTGAGTAACAGTTGTTTGCCGCGTGTCTCGATAGTACGGAAACCAATGGAGTCGACCAATGTTTCACTATCCATGCTGATTTCTACGCGATAGCGTTTGGGATTATCAGGCGACCAACGCTGGGGCTTGGCCTTCATGCTGAGGCTGGCAGTGCCGTCAGCAGTGGTGGTGACCTGCTTCTTGATTTTCAACTCAGGGATGGCCAGCGTAACCTGACGATTGCCCTCCTGCTTGTTTAGCTTGACAGAGAAGAGCAGTTGGCTGGTATTCGTCTTGTCCAGCAGCAGACAATAGTTCTCAATATAGGTGGGGGCTACCTCGACGAGGTAAACGTCGCGTGTGATGCCCCCATAGTTCCACCAGTCGAAAATCTGGGTGGGGACATTCTCAGCACGTCGCTTGTTGTCTGCCTTGACGATGACAACATTTTCGCCCTCTTTCAACAGGTCTGTAACATCCATGTTGAATGGCGTGAAGCCACCAATATGATGACCAGCGAGCTTGCCATTGACATAGACATAGGAGTCGTAGTTGATAGCGCCAAAATAGAGCAGCGTGCGACGCTCTGCCTTGGAGTGCCAATCAAAGCTGCGCTTAAACCAGACGGTACCCTCATAGAAGAACAATTGGTCGTCCTGCGTGTTCCAGTCGCCAGGAATCTGCATGGTCGGTGCCTTGTCGAAATCGTATTCTATCAGGTCTTCCGGACGCTGGGGCTTGGCATTGAGAAAGAAACCCCAGCGGGTGGGATTCATGCGGTAGTCGTAATAACCCTCTTCCTGTACATCGACGATGTAATGCCACTCGCCATTGAGCGATGTGGTCTGACGAGCCGTGATGTTGGCAACCTGTGGGATGATCTCGGCATTCATGGGGGCCAATCCCACGAACAACAAGAGCGCTGACAGAATCTGTTTCATTGCGTTAGCGTGTTTTTAGTGAATTGCGAGTGCAAAATTACAAAAAATAATTCGTAATTCGACAGTCGTAATTCGTATTTTTTTTGTAATTTTGCCGTCATGAAACAAGAACAAATCAGAGAACGCCTGGCAGCGCTGCGCCAGGAACTGCGCAGAGAACATCTGTCAGCCTATATCTTCCTGACAGCCGATGCCCATCAGAGCGAATATACTGCTGACTACTGGAAGGGTAGGGAGTGGATAAGCGGCTTCAACGGATCGGCAGGTACCGCTGTGGTCACGCTGACGAGTGCAGCCCTGTGGACTGATTCGCGCTATTTCATTGCTGCAGCAGAGCAGTTGGAAGGTACGGAGTTCCAGTTGATGAAACTGAAGGTAGAGGGGACACCGACCATCGCCGAGTGGTTGGGAAAGGAGTTGGCAGGTATGGACGATAAGTCGGTAGGCATCGATGGTATGACGGCATCAGTAAATACCGTAGAGGAACTGATAGGTGACCTGCGTAAACAGGGAGGTGTCACGTTGCAAACGAACTTCGACGTGCTGAAACGTATCTGGACCGATCGCCCTGATATTCCTCTTAATAAGGTTGAATTACAACCCATTGAACTGACAGGTGAGGACGTACAGAGCAAACTTCAACGCATCCGTAAGGCCTTGCGCGAACAGCATGCGGATGGTATGCTGATGGCTGCTCTTGACGATATCGCATGGACACTGAATCTGCGTGGCTCGGATGTGCATTGTAATCCTGTCTTTGTGTCATACCTGTTGATAGCGTCGCAAAGTGTGACTTTATATATAAATAAGGTGAAGTTGACTGCTGAGGTGGAGGGATACCTGAAAGACAACGGCATCAGCATTGCCCCCTACGAGGATGTTGCTAAGGGACTGCGCGACTACTTTGAGTATAACATCTTGATAGATGCTGACGAGGTGAACTATACGCTCTTCAAAAATATAAAGCGTGAGGTGGTAAGGGCAACGTCGCCTGTGCCCCTGATGAAAGCGGTGAAGTGTCGGGCCGAACAGGAGGGGTTCCGTCGTGCAATGGTGCGTGACGGGGTGGCAATGGTGAAGTTCTTGAAGTGGCTGGAGGAGAATCCTCAACAGACGGAACTCTCTGTCAGCGACAAACTGGAACGTTTGCGTGCCGAACAACCACTTTATAGAGGTTTGTCGTTCGATACCATCGCTGCTTACGAACAGCATGGTGCCATTGTACACTACGAACCAACCCCTGAGAGTGATGTGGCACTGGAAGCAAAAGGTTTGTTGTTGCTGGATAGTGGTGCACAGTATCAGGATGGAACGACGGACATAACTCGTACAATCGCCTTGGGATCATTGACGGACGAACAACGTAAAGTCTATACGCTGGTGCTGAAAGGTCATATTGACCTGCAGATGCTGAAGTTCCCTGACGGAGCAACAGGAACGCAGATTGATGCCATTGCCCGTCAGCCATTGTGGCAGGCAGGTCTAAACTTCCTACATGGAACGGGTCATGGCGTGGGCAGTTATCTGAATGTACATGAAGGACCGCATCAGATTCGCATGGAATGGAAACCTGCCAAGTTGCGTGCAGGTATGACCGTTACCGATGAACCTGGTGTCTACTTGGAAGGACGTTTTGGCGTGCGCATCGAGAATACATTATTGGTGGTTCCTGACAAGGAAACGGAGTGTGGCCGATTCCTGGGATTTGAAACACTAACGCTCTGTCCGATAGATACCAAACCGATTGTGAAAGAGTCGCTTACGGATGATGAACGACAATGGTTGAACGACTATCATCGGAGAGTCCGTGAACAACTAAAACAATACCTTTCTGTTGAAGAACAGGCTTGGTTGGCGGCTGCAACAGCCCCGATTTGACCAAAATGATGGGTGAAAACATAAAAAGTTCTCAAAAAACTTGGCAGTTCGCTGAAATTGTAGTAACTTTGCACCCGCTTTTCGTGGCACTATGTCCGAAGCGGTAAGAAATTAACATTAACAAATAAAATAAATTAAAGCAAAAAGTAACATGATTATTGTACCAGTAAAGGAAGGCGAGAACATCGAGAAGGCCCTCAAGAAGTTTAAGAGAAAGTTTGAGAAGACAGGCGTTGTTAAGGAACTTCGTTCACGCCAGCAGTTTGACAAGCCCTCTGTACTGAAGCGCCTCAAGATGGAACACGCTGTTTACGTACAGAAGCTGCGCGCTACCGAAGAGTAAAAAAGAACGCAGATTATTTGGTAGTTTCAGTTTTTTTTCGTAACTTCGTTGCCGAAAAGATATGTAACGAGTTATGATGACTGAAGATTTCCTGAACTACCTGCGTTACGAACGAAACCGTTCGGAATTGACGGTGTGCAGGTACGAGCAAAGCCTAAGGGACTTTGAGTCGTACTTCAAAAATCGAGAAGGTCAGCTCTCGTGGGAGTCGGTAGACTCGGACGTCATCCGTGACTGGATGGAGAGTATGATGGATAAAGGCGACATGGCATCAACAGTGAATAGCTCGTTGAGTGCCGTGCGTTCCTTTTT
>JAEEGL016558859.1_pt1 | contig 18905 bp, 15 predicted proteins | sample 9134231 | NCBI WGS metagenome assembly JAEEGL01 (sample SAMN16246548, study PRJNA631951) | gut metagenome | biome: gut microbiome; feature: rumen; material: fiber-attached | host: Bos | place: Iran: Karaj | collected 2018-10 | reverse complement strand
CTTGTGCGAGTCACCGCATGCGTGCTTGAAGCACGCATGTCGGATCAAAGGTTATTTGTGCTCGTCGCAAATAACCGTGTGAAAAATCGGCATATCAATGCGATTTTTCACACTAATCTCCTTTTTTATTTACATCGGATAGGACGCGCCGGGCGAGAGTTCCACCGTCAGCACTTCCTCGGCCGTCCACTCCTCCGGTGAGAGCGTCAGCGTCTTGTCCTCGTAAATACCGCTTGAGAAATACAAGGTGATCTCGTCCTGCGGCATATCCAAAAATACACGGTACCCGTCGCCCTTGACGATCGGCGGTTTCACACCTTCGATATGAACGCGGACATTGCTGCCCGTGACCGGTCTTCCGGTGCGCCCATCGATCGGCAGCACCACCAGGGAGGCGTGCTTGCGGATCTGATCCTCGCCGACGGAAAGATTGAGGTCGCGAACGCGCACCATCGATGATGACTTGCCGGAAGCGATCTCCACCGGCTCGATCCGGTAGAAAAGAGAAAGCTTATACGGCTCGTTCGGGAAAGTCCAGAGTCGCATCTTCTCGTATTGATCCATCCTCTGCAGTTCGATCCTGGCTCCCATCGACGCGCCTGTCCCCAACTGTTCCGGCGTGAGGACACGCTGGTCACCAAGCACCTGTACCACGCGTCCGAGGATCTTCATTTCCTCCTCCGCGCGAAACTTCAGATCACTGTCCGAGTATGCCGTGATCATGTAATCGAGCGACAGAAAACTCGACGGATAACTCTGCGATCTTAAACCCGTACTTGCCATCCCGGACTGTGCGACATTATCGCTGGGATTCACGTCGTAAAGATAGACACCCAGCCGATAATCCCCGTGGTCATCCGGACTGCACAGTCCGATCGACCCGGCGTGCAGGATCACATCGGGAACCAGTTGATCCGCCAGTATTTTTACCAACTGTCTTCCTACCTCGGATATCATACTAAAACCCATACTCAGTCTCCTTCATCGTTGGGATCCGGCACATACTCGCCGTTAACAAAGGTTCCCTCTTTCTTGACCTGACCGGTGGACGTGCTGAAAAGCTTGCCGTCACCGCTGTATAATCCTTTTAAAAATCCACCCGAGTATCTCAGCATCCCTTTGCTGTTGTACTCGTTTCCGATACCGTCATACAGACCGTCATGGAAGCCACCCTCGTAGATCACGACACCGTTGTCGATGTTATAGAGTTTGCCGTAACCCTCCATGATGCCCTGATAGAACTCACCATCATACAGAATATTTCCTGTCTTTTCGTCGAAAAGCTTGCCGGGTCCCTCGTACTTACCGGCTACAAACGCACCGTCATAGATAAGAATACCCTTTTTATACTCCTTGCCTTTTCCTTCTTTCTTGCCGGCGGCAAACTCACCGACATAAACCTTCCTACCCTTTTTCAGAAGGGTTCCCTTGCCTTCATACTTACCGGCCACAAAGTCGCCCTTGTAGATTTTTTTACCCTTCTTATACTTGGCACCCTTGCCGTTGAATAACCCGTCCGTAAAGTCGCCCATATAGACCAGCTTGCCTTTTTTGAAGAGCTTACCTTTGCCCTCATACAGACCGTCCTTAATACCTCCCTTGTAGACAACCCGACCTTTGTTATCGTATAAGATCACATCACCCTCGACCGGATTGTCATTTGAGAACGTCCCGTTGTAGATCACATCTCCCGATACGGAATACATGACACCCTGACCTTCTCTCTTGCCGGCCTTAAATCCGCCTTCGTAAATAAGGGCTTCGTTCTCGTTGTAAAGGCTTCCGTTGCCGTCGAATTCACCTCCGGCAAAGCTTCCTCTGTACTTAACTTTTCCGTTGTCGTAGTTGAGCGTCCCGCTGCCTTCATAGGTGCCGGCAGCGAAGCCTCCCTTGTAACGGACCATCCCGTCCGCCGTGTAAAAAACACCCTGTCCTTCATACAGGCCTTGCGAGAACTGGCCATCGTATTTTTTGTTCCCGTTTTCGTAAAAAAGTGTCCCTTTTCCGTCGTATTTTCCGGCAGTAAAATTACCCTTAAACTGTGTCTTTCCATTCGGGAAAAATGTCTCGCCGTTTCCTTCATACAACTCCATCAGAAAGTCACCCTGATAGACTTTATTTCCGCTGTAATCATAGAGGACACCGGGCCCGGTAATACGGCCTTCTTCCATCTTTATCACAAACAAAACCATGTAATATGTCTGCGCGTCCAAAAACCTTACTTTCCAGATATATCCCTAAAATTTTACGATATTAATAATATAGGTTCTGGTGAAAAATGTGGACACGATCCAGGGCTTTACAAAAAGGATAAAAACCGCGATCAAAACAATCAAAACAAGGCTGAAAACATATACTGCTTTTTTCGCAACAAAACGCTTCCCGATCACAAAATACTGATCGAGGGAGTGCGGTTTGGCCTTGACCTCTTTTACCTCACCGCGGATATCCTCGGACATACGGCTCATAATCGAGCTCGGGCTTGCAGCACGCTCCGCCTTACGTCTGGCGGCATCGACCGGAGCCGTTACGATACGTCCCATCTTGTTGGCGAAGGACCGGAACGCGCCTCCGCTGTTTCCAAATGAACTCATAGTTTCCACTCTTTCCTATTATTGTTTATCATTTGATCGTTACCGATCCAATGTATTCAAACACTTTCGCCTGGTCCCCCGTCCGTGAAGACTCGTACGCCGACCATATCAAAAATCCGACAGACGCCAGGATGAGTAACACCGCTATAACCGTCTTGAACGGCCGGAAGATCTTTTTGATCCGCTCCCATACCCGGAATGCCTTCGTCTTCGGGATGAGCAGTTCGTTCGGATCCATCTCGAGGATCATCTTAAGGATCTCATCGTATTCCGTATACAGACTGATCAGGTCGCCGTAGGCGGCTTTTTTCAAAGCCCTGATAAACTGCTCCATCACGGGAAGTGTCTTCTTGCCGAGTTCCTCGCTGAAAAGCTTCTCCATGATCCTCGAAAGCCGTGACTGAACATCCGAAAAATCAGCTTTCGCGTATTCCACCAGATCCTTCAGTTCATACAAAAACCCGATACTCATGCCGGGACTCACGAGAATCTGCGATATATCCAGACAGTCACACATGAAGTAATCCGGCATATTCTGAAGGATCAGCCGGTCAAGCAACGACCTTCCGATCTCCAGTCGTTCCTCGATCGAGTTTTCCTCATAGGCGAGCTTATCCTCGAGCGGGACACCCTCTGCGTATCGCATCATGATATACAGATGCTCTTCGCTGAAGAAGCAGGCCGCCAGATCCGAAAAATCCTCATTGTCAAGCTGACCCATCAGGAATTCCATCACGGACGCGATCCACTTCTTCTCCTTGATTCGGATACAGGTATAGGTTTCGTCGCCTGCCACATCACGACAGACATATCGATCCATATGCCGGTCCGAATACAGGTAACGGATTACCTCATATTTCGTTTCGAGCGTTTCGATTATCATCTATTCTACCTCAGGATTCTCTTACCACAACAAAGATCGATGCCTTGACATCCGGGAAAGCCACACTCCTTGCCACAACCTCATAGACACCGGCCACATTCGGTGCCGTGTAAAGTCCGGTCTCGTCGATGAAACCACATTCTTCCCGGACACTCCAGGACACACTTTTCTCAACCATGTTTTCGCATACGGCCTCCAGACGATACGACTCTCTGACAGTGAGTTCGAGAAGGTTCGGCTTGATGAAAATCCGCTTCTCGTTTTTCGAATCCGCCGTATCCTTCGCATCGCGAAATGCTGTCCAGTGTACACGGACCCGGCCGGACTTCACACCGGCAAGAAGTCTCGCCCCGATCACAAAGCTTCCATCCTCTTCGTTGACGCTGGCCGCAAGCTCCGCATCCACACCGGGATCCTCTTTATTTTCAAAAATCTCCTGACTCCCATATACAACCTTACCGGATTTGCGCTCCAGCCCGAGCATCACGGTCACATGACCGAGTCCCAGACCATGTGTGATATCCTGCGAGAAGAACTTGTCTCCACGCTGGCCGCCTCCCTTGATCACGATCTCCGCCATTCCGTGCGCGATCCGGGTTCCTTCCGTAACCGGCGCTACACCCGGTGCGGGTGCCGCCTCGGATACCACTGTGACCCGCTCCGAGCCTCCACCCAGATCCATGCGCAGTCCGTGCTTGGCCGCGTCAAGCATGGTGTTGGAAACAAACTGTCGGAACGGCGCGTTCTCGACACTTTCAATTACATACGTATCCATGCCGCTCACAAGTGTGATCTTCGCGAGATAAATCGGTGACTGATATCCCTGCACGGCCACCTTCTCCATCGGCATGCGGTAATATGCCTGCTCAAGCGCGTCCACTTCGGAGATGTCAACGAGCTGTGCCTCCATCACACCTTCAAAATCCGCGTCGCTCGCAGCACCGGAAATCCTGTAAGCTACACTCTCCGGATCCACCGTCAACTCCGCCTTATCTCCGGCCACTCCGGTGACCTTGATCGGAAATCGAAGCTCGTACTCGCCGGTTCTCTCAACCGTCTTCTCATCAAAGCTTACCGTAAGTCTCGACTTTCCTTCCGCCGTGGACAGACCGTTCAGCACGACGTCATAGGAAACCTCGATCGTGCTCCTTCCACGGTTTTCGATATGCACACACAGCTCTGCCTGCGTTCCGGTTCGCATGAACCGACGCACACTTTGTGTGATCTTTACTTCATCATCCTGCCATACCCTGGTCGAAAGGCGATAGAAGCCCTCAGCCGAAAGAGAACTCTTCTCCTGCTCATCCGGCTCGACATCCGTGAGGAACAGCCGATACCCTTCACGCACGCGGGCACATGAGGTCTCACCTTCCTTCTCACCGGCAACCAGGGTTCCCGAGATATTGTGAACCGGCTCGGTATCCTCCTCGTCGTACTCCATACACAGATACACGACATCCGCGTTGCTCTCCACGCAGTGATCATACCCGTCGATCAGGGATAGTTTCTTGAGGACCGGCTTATCCACGATAACCTCACGTCCCCAGGTATCAAGAGCAAAACCGGCTTCCACAGAGACGGTCTGCTCATCAACATCGACCACGTACAGACCGGTAACAATACCGGGTCCGAAGAGGAATCGATTCACCAACCTCCGTTTGTCATTCATATATCGCTGTTCCAGCTCAAAATCGTCTACGGACAAAAGCTTTCCGTAAAAATACCGGTTTCTCTGAAACGGGAAATAATTCGAGTTTTTCATTCTTCTCCTCCTTCCAGGACTGAGAGTGACATCGCCGAATGACCATCCAGCTTCAATCCTCCATAACTACCCAATACCGTATTAACACCGAGGTATGTATATTCACCTACGAACAGGTACGGTTTGATCACGATCAACTGCCAATCCATATGTGCCGGCTTGAAACTGTCCACCAGCTTGATCACGGTTTCCTTTTTCCAGGGCGTATCCACCAGCTCTTCCTTCAGTATCATTGTAAAGAAATCGGGGCGGTTGCCGTAGAGCTTTCTCATCAGCTCTGTCTGTTCCCTGTTCTTTTTGAACTCCGCGATCTGGTGATGTTCCACGAGGTAAGGTTCCTCGCCCGTACACAGTTTGATCAGCTCGATGATTCCCTGCCTCGTGCCTCGCTTCTTAAAAAGCGAGATTCCATTTTTCACAAGACTTTTCAACTGCTCCGACGTCCACATGTAACTTTCCGGGATGCCGATCCAATCGGCCAACCAGTCGAGATACTGTCTCGCGGTGCTCTCCCTGTCGAACACATCCACCATTTCGGCGATCTGTTCATTCATATCCTCATGGATACTCTGAAATATCCCGAGATACCGTTCGAGAAACATCCCCTCGTCATACCTTTCATAGATTTCCGGCAAATAGGAAACCCATGTCTGCCTCGGGAAAAATATCTGTATATCTCGTATGCTTTGCCTGTCATGTTGCCAGTAGACCTCAAACATGACGAAGAGATATCGTCCCGTGATATCATGCAGGATCAGATCATCCATACCGACGGTCTGTTTTTGGAGAAGCGGTTCCATATGCCGGATCTTCTCCTCAACCGGGATCTCTTCACTTTGGAGATACGCATCCAGATCCCACATCTTCCCGTCGAACAGATACTCCCTCTCTTCTGTCGCGTAGATACTGATCCGGAAGGAATTTCGATCCCCCTGCCGACCTTTCATCCGTAGCCTGTGCCAGCTCATCCCCGCTTCCCTGCTGTCAAGGAGCCTCGAGATAAAGATTCCTTTTTTCCCGGAATCTTTTACCGGACAGATCCCTCCGTCCTCGATGGTCATATCCTGCAGGAAACCTCGTCGGAAGTCGGACTCTTTATTGAATAAAAAATACCGAATCTTACCAGCCATATTCACCGCCCTTTATAAACACACTGACTTCATTCAAAACCGTCACACCGTTTGGCGGGATAAAAATGTCCCCGTCCCGGTTACGACGTATTTCATTTCCCTTAGCATCGAGCGAAAGCGAGCGGATTCCCACGATAAATTCCTGTCTGTCCAAAAATCCGTACAGATGACTTGCCACGATCGGCTTGCCGAAATCCTCGCGGTACCGGTCAAAGAACTCAGCCACGGCATTTTTGACGCGCTCCTTGATACCACGCGTATGTGTCTCGGCAATCAGCTCGACATACACATCCACCGCGATCACCTCGGGGAAGTGGATCTGAATCCGGCTCCCCAGCATGCGCACCTTTTCGAGGTACGCACGGATATTTCGCTCATACTGTTCCTTGACTTCGCTCACATCCTGAAAGCCGTAGGGACGAACCACAATATGGATCGCATTGTCTGACTTATTCATCGAAAGGCGTTCGCCTTCCTCCGGCATCAACACCCGGCAGCTCTCGATCAAAAGCCCCGGCGTGTGCATCACATATTCTTCATAGTCCGCTGCCGTCACGGCACAGGTCGGCTTACGAATCTGTCCCTTGGCGCGGAAGAAGCTCTCCTCCAGCTGCTCCTCGTCGAGGCCTCCCTTGGCGTCGTCGAGATTTGATACCGTCAGTCCCTCGATCCGGCCGGAGCGAAAGCTGTCGATCTTGCCGACGCGAACATTACCGTTCGCACCCTCAGTTCTCGCATACGCCGCAAGCAGGATGTCCCCCTCGGGTGGCATGCCGTGAAATCCGTTTCCAAAACGAACCTCACCCTTGGCTGTGTCCAACACAAAGTGTCTGTCCTCCGGCTTCGATACGGCGAAATCCTCCACCTGCTCCCACAGGCGATATCCCAACGGATCATCGATATCTGCGATAAGCAGGGCAAAGGGCTCCTCCATCACCCGTGTATCCTCCAGGTCGATGACCTGATCCGGAAAGCCGTTCCCCTCTCCGATGTGTTTTTTATGCAAATATGAGATGTCACGATTGATCACCAGGAACTCCTCCGCTTCCGCGATGTGTTCGTCCTCAACCGTGATCACCGTCTTACTGACACCTTCCAGATAATCCTTCTCATAGGCATCCACTTCGTAGTAGAGGCCATTTTTACGAAAGTACACGTCGCTCATCCCCAGGATCGACAGTTCGGAATCGAGGAAGAGATTCGGTCCTTTGTTCTCCAGGCGTACCATCTCAACCAAGGTGTCCTGCTGACGAACCCGGCACATGTTCATCCCGATGTTAGTCATGATCGGCGGCACGTCGTAGTGACCTTCACGCAAGACAGCGCGAATGAAATGTCCCTTCATGTCGCCCACCTCGGTCTCAACCATCGGGTATTCCAACATAAAGGTCAAAAATCCATCGAATAAAAATCCGTGCATCTCATCGGATATAACTTCCATATCCATCCAGCCACGCGCCGTATAATACTGCCAGGTGATCACCGGCCCGCCCGCGAAGTGGAAGTCCCCGATGGGGTTTCGCTTCACACCGTAATCGTCCTCCATACGGATGGATAACTGCAGCTTTTCACCGAAGGGAAGATACTTATCAAAGCCGATATAAAACTTATCTCCGGGACGCGGATCCTCGCCAAGCACGAAGAAACGGACCCTGTTGCCGAACTCCATCTGTCCGCTGGTCAGAACCTCCGTCACCTCACCGTCTCTCACGGCCAGACAGCCTAACATGTTACTCGTGAGAAGCTGCACGCGGTGCATGGTCTCAAAACAGATCCCACCGGCATCGAGCTTGTGCCCCTTCATCAGCTCGACTTCTTCCTCGCAGTCTATGTACACCAGACTCTCCGCCGGCTGCTTGGCACGACGTCGAATCCCCATCAACTTGAGGTATTTCTTCAGATTCTCCTCACCGATCTGATCGAGATAATACTGCGAACTTTCCTTCATCAGGGCGAACAACTCCAGGATCGTGATTCCCGGATCGTGGGCGTTGAAGTCCGTCCACTCCGGAAAAATACTCACGACCACATTCATGGCTTCTTCCAGTATTTTGTCGTATTGCTGATCGTCCAGCTCCGGTATCGGCAGCATCTGAATCCTCCTATACTCCCCTTATCCGTTCGCGTTAATCACAATCTCTGTACTCCCCGGAACAGGCAGTATATACTTGTTCCGTGGCAAGGTGCGGATGTCGACCTCCTTGCGGTCATCCTTCCCGGACAGGCCGTAGGTTGTCATGATAACCTTGCTGATATAGGATATACCCCGTATATCACTGATCACATTCTGAATCTGTATGGTGTTCGGGAACGAACCGATCTCCCAGCCGCCACCGCCTCTTCCGTGCGTCGGGTCTAAAAATGCCGCGATACGTTCCTCGATTTCCTTTTTCACACGGAACACCCTGTTGAGGTCTCCCACCGTCAGTTCGATGTATGTTTGGCACTCCACATATGCCGGTTGCACGACGAAGAGCCTCTCGCCTCTCGTAAGCACCGGATTGATATGCTCTTTCATGTATTGGAGGACAAGATCTCTCAACGCCGAGAAGTGGAGATTCTCTCCGGGGTTCTCATCCTGGACCACCAACGTGATGGCTCCGGTCTTACGCTTACCGTCACCGTCAAAACCGGAGAAGCACTTCACACGGTCGATCTCTCTCGACGCACGCTTGGCTAACGATTCGAAGTCAGCTGCCGTGATCGCGCGGTTCTGGTTACCCAGCGCTTCCGTCTCACGCCAGATACCGCGAACACGATCCTCAGCATCGCAGCCACCGAGCATCGGCGTGACATTTTTCACGCGATTGATAAATCCGATGGACTGCTCCATGCGATCGATCGCTCCCACGGGAACATTGGTAAAGGCACCGCCTCCCGTCGTGTAAAACACACGGATATTATCATCGGATGACGGATGTGGAATGCGTCCGCGCTTCCCGTCACCGAATTCGATCTGTCCGCTCAACGGATGCAGAACGTAGTGCCTGTCCTCTGCATCAGAGTCGTAGAAATCTTCCACGCCTGTCCAGCGAACCCAGGTATGAACCGGGCGATCGTCTTCGTATTCTTCTTCGAGCATCTCCTGCTGCTTCAGCCGCTGGATCTCCTCACTACTGAGTCGGCCCTGCTCATCGACCCAGACTTCAGCCTCGAGTATATTTTTACCGGGAAGATCCAATCGCCCTTCCGGCTGATAGATCTCTGTTCGGAAATACTCCAGATAATGGCCACCCGTTTCCCTGGCCGGTGTCACGTTCATAAAAATGCGGTTGAGCCTGAGTGGCTCCGACCACTCACTGTCAAATCCGTCTTCCACCTTGAGACGCAGCCAGTATCCTTCTCTTCCAAAGAGTGAGTACCGACTGATATCCGGTGGTATTGTGAATGTCACAACTCCTGTCTTGGTGAGCTGTGCGGTTTCATCGATCAGATTGATCGGGCGCCATTTATCCCCGGAAAAATACTCCCACAAAAGCTGCCTCGAGCTCTCATCATTCGTCGCCACGACATCGAACAGGATTTTGACCGGTCCTCCCGCCGGAGAGACGTCAAAGGCAAAGTACCCTGCCATCTCATCGGTTCCCGTCCGGCAAAACGGCGTAAAGGGAAGGCCCTCCTCCGCCTGCGGCGGTCTTATTGTCACGAGATTGTTGTGCAGGATATAGTCCTGCGCACTCTGCGGCAGACGATAATCGTATTTCATACTGATACTCTCTATTACCGGCAGTACATACTGTCCCTGCAGCTTATAGAGGTTACGGATCTTTAGGATGCGCGCGCGAACAAAGCAGGTCTCCGTCGCGCCCACCAGCGTCGGTTCGATATCCGTGGGTACGAGGAAGGTGAGCGTTTCGTACTGGCCACTCACACCGTCCGGTACACTGAAGGCGTGCTCATGCTCATCCGTGGCAAAGAGTCTGGTCCAACCGGTCCCGTTGAAGTATTCCCAGACCACCTTATCGATCGATACATCGAATTCATAATTGGGTTTGAAGTCGCTCCGACGCATTACCCATTCCCAGTTGAAGGTCTGACTTTCGTTGGTCTCAAGCGGAACTCTCGCGAAGTCCACGCGGAAAGACAGGGTACACATCGCGCCTTTTTTTGAAAGGATCTCATCCGATCCGAAGCATACTGTCCGGTATAAATCAAGTCGCTCTCCGAAGGGCAGGCAACGACGACGATCCTGCTCCTCATCCGCTCCGTAGATGATATCCGGAAGGACCTCCACACCGGCTGACGCGAGCTTCATACCGGTCATCCGCAATTTCTCACCTTCTGCGATGGACAGCAAGCGAACCCGGATCCAGTAGGAGCTCCGCCCCTCGATCTCCCGTTCCGCAAAGGCCGGTTGCTCCGCCGCCTTGTAAAGCCGTATACTTCCGGCCGTCGCGTCCACCTTCTGAAAAATCTGCCACTCGCTTCCCTCGCCCGTGGCGTATTCCCACACCGCAACCGAAGGATCCGCAAGAGAATAAAGTATCTGCTTCATATCCTGAGGGCTCAGAACATGGAGAAATTCCAACTCGATCTGTGCTTCCCGCTCGATGGCAAGTACCGTGTCGTGAGCAATATACAATTCATGGCACTGAGAATTTTTCCCGCTCACACCGAACAACTGAACCGGCTTCCACTCCTCCTCTTCCCGGTCATACAGACGCACGATCGCATCAGCTTCGTCGTGCGTCACATACAGGCCGGACAGACCGGCGGGTGTGACATACAGCGGCTCTTTCGTTTCGTAGGCCACTACATTGTCCGGCGCATCCTCCGAGTCGGCGAAAACAACGGTTCCCTCATCGACTTCGGCACCTTCCACTTCTTCGTTGACAAGTAAAAACTGTACATGTCCGGAAGCCGGTACGGCCGGCAACAAATCCGCACCGAGAGAATTCAAAAAAGCAATACGGTTCTTCTCCGGAACACGTGACAGGCGCTTGTAAGTCTGTTCTACCATGCGCGCATAGACGACAGCTAATGCCGATCCGATGTCCGGGTTATCCGGGTCGAACCGCCATTCCGGTGTGTAGCTTTTGGACAGATCTAAGATGCGCGCAATCACATCGCGGTAGCTCTCACCCTCGATCTCTTTTTCCATAAATGCTTCTTCCATGCGTCACCATACTTTTCTTCCGCCCGCAGCGGAGCCTCATGCACCTCTATACTTTACTCTCCGCCCCCGATACCCTCGTTGACGTAAAAAGGATAGACCATGTTGAAAGGATTGTTGGTCGTTCGAACCACATAGCTGATATGGATCCGGATCAGGCCCTCCTCCGGCTCGGTCTCAAGCCTTACTTTGGTATCCTCGATCCTCGGCTCCCACAGCACCAACGCCCGTTCGACCTCACGCTGCATTCGTGAAAGCGTCGTATAATCCATCGTATCAAAGGCATAGTCATATATCCCACAACCGAACTCCGGATTGCGGATGCGCTCTCCGCGCCTCGTGGACAGGATAATACGGATTGCCTCCATGATATCCTCCTCATAAGACGAGGTCTTCATCCGGCCGGTATTCTCGTCCACCTGGATCGGAAATTTGAATCCTACACCTAAGAAACTTTTGGGATCTTCTCTTTCCATACATCTGCCTTTCGCGTCAGTTGATCTTCACCATCGTTCCCTTGACCTGCACCATCGCGTCGGACTTGACATTTGTCCCGCCCTTACCCGAGATGTCAGTCTGTGTTCCGTCGACCTTGATGTTCTGTCCCTTGAGCGTAACACCCTTGGTCGCTTCCCCATCGATGTCATCGCCCTTCATCGTAATCTTGTGGCCGTCCATCTTGATCATCTCGTTGCCACCGATCTTAAAGGCCATTTCCTTGTCGCACATCAGCGTCAGCTTGCCGTCCTTCATCTCGATACTGACGCCGTTTTTACTGTCCTTATCAAAAATGGTCACGGTCTCTTTTTCATCATCAATCTTAAAGGATATCTCCTTCGGTGTCTTTATCTCGACCGTTTCCTTGTCCTTCTCTTCCTTGATCGTGACCGTGACGCCGCCCTTGGTTTTGAAAAGCTTCGTCAGGTTCTTCTCATCCGGTGCCTCCTCCGGCATCGTATTAACCTTGTTCCACAACGATCCGATAACAATCGGCTTGTTCCGGTCGCCCATGTGGAAAGTGATCAGCACCTCCGCGCCAACCTCGGGCAACAGGTAAAGTCCGCTCTCCTTGCAGGCATAAGGCGATGCGACGGGAACCCAACCGGTGACATTTTTCCCGGTCTCCCCGAGCATATACTCAACCTTGATCATTCCCTTATGTTTCTCGTCATAGTTCTCCTTGACGAGCCCGGTGACGACACCGCATATTCGGTCGTCCCTCACGGGAGCTGCCAGTCCGTTAAAAACACCCATGTCACTCCCATCCTTCCATCTCAAGCATTGTCCGATATTCCTCCGCGTTGATCTCGTGGATCACGCTCTTGATGTAGTACTTATGGTCACAAAGATCCGATTCCAGCTTCTCCACCTTGACATAGCGACCCGGCACCAGCTCCGGCAATCCGACCGTGATCGCGCTCGCCGTCTGTGCCTCCCATCCCTTTCTGGCTGCGATGGACTTGGCAACATCGGTAACCTGTTTCTGTGTCTTTGAAACGGCGTCTGCCAGGAAAAGCTCCGGCGTCTGTGTGATAATGGACTTCTGTCCCTTGGCTTTCTCTACGGTGGCATTCCCTTTGATGGTCGTCTGGTTCTCCTCGTCGCTTCCCGAAACCTCGATCTTCATGTCACGATAACCCTCGTCGGTCTTCAGCGCAATCAGTTCCCGGCCGTACTGAAGCGTCATGATCGGCGAGGAGGAACTGCGCGGTTTACGAAAATACGCCTTGTCCCCCAGTATGAAAAATTCCCTGTCGGCACGTACCCTGCGGATCAGATCACCGGTGATGAAGTGATAATCATCCTGCGTCTGCGAGATGGGATCCTCCAACTCGTCCGAGGTCGCCTCGATCACCGGCGAACACAGCTTGGAGTACGCACTGATAATCTCCTTGAATACGTCGGAATAATTCTTCTGTGTATGCAATTTATACTGCGAACCCGTAAGCATCATCAAGCGTCTGGCATCCATCAGTGTCAGGACGAAAAACGGTGTCCTGGTTCCGAACTCACTTCCCCGCATCGTGACAAAGCCCTTAAAGATGTTCAGCGTCGTGGACTGATATCCCAGCTCCACCTCGACGATAGTCCCGATCGGAAAGGCGCTTTTCACATTACTTTTAAATGTGTGCTTTTCTTCGTCATACAGGCCGATAAGCTTGATGACAACCATACTTGCTCCGTCAAGAGACAGCGTCGCCTTCAGCGAATAGACACTCAGATTCAGCTTCTCAACCTGATCCGAACCGTTCACCTTGATACGGATCAGGGGAACAATAAAGTTCGAATACTGTTTTTTCAGCTGATCGTAGGTATAAGTTCCGTTCATCAAATCTGCCATATCTTATCCCTGTCCTTTATCGTATGGCGGGTACGCGAAGCAGTGTTCCCGTCGGAATCGAAAGCGGATCCAGGATATTGTTGGCCTGTGCGATCCTACGCCACTGCGAACTGTCTCCATACTCCTTCTCCGCAATATCCCAGATACTGGAATCCTCCGTTAAAAGGATACACTTGGATCGATCCGGTGACTCCTTGGGGCTGATCTTGACCGTCTCGGACTGACCGGAAGGATTGGGGTCCATCGCGACCAGTGTCATGCTTACCTCGGCCACGACCGGCATACCGCCCTTTTCAAACTGCGTGAATCTTGCGTCGACACTCTCGACAATCCCACCGAATTGGATTGACCCCCAGCAGAACGTAACGACCGGCGGACGGTGAAGCTTTCCGTCGATACGCACCAAACCAAGAAGCGTTCTCACGTAGGACGAGGCGTCCTTTGCCTTCTCCTTGGTCGGCTTGGCGAAAATCCCCGATTTGATCTCATAGGATGTACTGGTATCAAAGTACAGCTTCAGCTGAAGCGCCGAAGCGCTGCCACCCATAAACTGTACGATCGGTTCGTCCTCACCTTTACGCTCGGTCCTGGTGAACTTTCCCCTCGTGCTGATACTGAAATCATCGGGATTGAACTGACACGAGAAAGAGGCCTCCTGACCGGAAGCCTTCTCGATGTAAAGAACTGCTTTCTCACCTGAAGAAGAAGAAAATAATCCCATCGTTACCTTTCCGCCAACTTAGCATCTTTTTCATAAAACTCATAGATTCTTAAATTTAGATATACTTATACACATTATAGCGCAAAAAGGTATGGATTTCAAGCGTTCTTTCATATTTTTATCAAAACATTTATGTTACAAATATCTCATTCCGGCTGCGGATTTCGAACCTTACGCGCACGCCCTTCCGGTCTCTGTCTTGAAAGCAGGATCGTAACCAAAGCAAGCGCCACCAAAAATCCGACTTCGATCAACACACAGATCCAAACATCACCCGTCGTACCTTCCCCCGCTCCGGCCAGAATATCATTGGCCTTCTCATACCAGTAAGCCGGAAGGAATTTGGCTACCGCGAGCACCCCGTCACCAAGCAGCGACTGCGGCACGAAAACGCCGGTCAGAAAACACATCCCGAGTCCCACACACTGTGTGATCATATTGACGACGCTCTCGCCGGGACTGAAACTCGACACGAGAATCGCGATTGTCGCCGAGATCAGAGCAAAAACAAACGAGTTAAGCACCGCGATCCAGCAGTTTGCACCTTGGAAGATACCTCCGTACATGATCATGCTTCCGATCATGAGGAGCAACCAGACCGCACCTACTATGATGGCACATCCACCGAAGATCTGAGCGGAAAAACTGGACATCTTCGTACTGGAACAATTCATCCGGAAGCGCTGATCCTTTCTCTTCATCACAAGAAGGATCGGGCAAAGTACGTTGACAAACACCGATATAAATACATACGGCATATAGCGGAATACAAAGGAGAAACTCTCCGAATAGTTTTCATCGCGCACGCCACCGCCGTCAGGATCCACCATGCTTACCTCCGCCTCGATCCCGATCTGCTTTTCCGTCTTATCGATCGCAGCGTTCAGTTCATTGCCCCCGGCCACATAGGCGCGTACCGTCCGTACATACTCATCCAGATACTGCTCCATCATGATTGTCGCGTAGCTGTCATGCAGGTGGAAGGTTTCAAACAACGCATCCTTCGTCTCTGCCTCATCGGTCTTTTTCAGGTTCTGTGCATATCCTTTTTTGATGGAGAGTGTGTAAGCCACCTGCCCATAATACATCGCGTCCAGGATCAGTTCCGGATCATTTTTCAGTTCCTTGATCTTGTTTTTCTTTCCGATCTCTTCGATCAGTCTCCGACTTTCCGGTGTATTATCCTCATCAAAAACCGCGATGGAAACCTTGGTCTCCTCAAAACTGGTTTGCTCGGCAGCTGCCTTTGACATGGGGAAGCATACAGCGAAAAATACGATCACATAGATCAGCCCGCTCGGAAGTTTGGCCTTGGCGATCTGTAAAAACAGTTTAAAGACTTGCATAACGTCTCCTCCTTGTCAAAAATAGTCCGCCGACGGCAAATGCCATCGCAATTCCCACCATCATCAGGATCTTTCCGAAGAACCTCGTCAGATCCGCGTCCACATTCAGGTAGTAGAGCGAATCGGCGACAATCGCTGCCGGATTTAAGTCGTTTACGATCGGCGCATGGAGTTCGAGTATGGCTTTCATATCACCGAACATCAGCCCGCTCAAGAAACACATCGCCATCGATACACTCATTACAATACCGATCTTCAAGCCCTCCGACCAGGTCGAGATCGAACCAACAAAGAATCCGACCGAAACACCCATGACACCACCGAGGAATCCGCCCAGATAGACGAACGGAAGGCGGGTGCCGAAGTCCACACCGAGAACCAGCGTCTGAAAGGTCACACAGATCACGATGCAGACACCATGTGCCAGGTAACTGCCGATCAGACCTGCTATCACCGTGATAAACTTCGGCGTCGGTGAGCAGTTTCGTCTCGCGCCGAGTTCTGACAGATTGGCCTGATTGCTGACTGCAATATGAAGTCCCGTAACGGTTCCGAACATCGCCACCATCGCGATCAGATTGTACATATACGCGACGAAAGGATCCGTGTTTCCGTCTGTCATCGGGCGATCCTCCTTCACCGGCATGTCCTGTGACAAAATCTTCGTCACCGCCTGCAGATTTGTCGGATCGTTCTCCATTGTATCCCGGATGATCGTTTCCTGTGCCATATATCGCTCCGCGAACTTCTTCAGGATCGTCTGCTCGATGTCAGAGTTTTTGATCTTGAGTGTCAGCTTATCGCCGACATAGATGATCCCCTTAACTTCATCGTTCTCGAGCGCTTTCATCGCATCCGCCTCATTCATATATGTGACCTTCAACAGCGGATTGTCTCCCTTTTCCATCTCGTCGATGACCGAGTGGAAGACTTCATTTTTCGTATTCTCCACAACCGCCGTCGGGACTGTCTCAAAGAGTGTACTGTTTTCATAGATACTTCCGAAGGCGATCTTGAAAAATGCCCCCAGGATCAGTGGGAAGATCATCATCCATATGATCAGATCTTTCGCACGAAGCGTAGTCAGTATCTCGAATTTCAGATTATGCCAAAACATAGTTTATCCCTCCTCGTGTTCATCCTTGTCTCGGAGTTCCTTACCCGTGATCTCCAGGAAGACGTCGTTCAGTGTCGGGAGTTCGGTGTAGACACGTCCGAAATGAACGTCCTCATCCTGCAGGACCGCGAGGATTCTTGTCAGGTTATGCTTACCGCCGGAGCAGCGTATCTCGAGACGATGGTCACGACGTGTTCCACCCTCGTACGCATCCTTTGAGACACCGTAGGTGACCTCGTATACATGCGGAAGTTCGCGCATCTTCACTATGATCTGCTCCGGAAGATCCGGTACCTCGATGGTGACCGTCTCCGTATTTTTGATCATCCGCTTGAGCTCATCCTTGGTGCCCTCGGCGATCTTCTTTCCTTTATCCAGAATGGCGATCCTCGAACAGATCTGTTCCACCTCTTCCATGTAGTGCGTGGTGTAGATGATCGTCGCACCCTGCTTGTTCAGTTCCATGATCCCTTCAAGGATCCGGTTTCGGCTCTGCGGATCCACCGCTACCGTCGGCTCATCGAGGATGATCAGTTTGGGTTTGTGCGCGATACCGCAAGCGATGTTCAGTCTTCGCAAAAGACCGCCGGAGAGTTTCTTCGGACGAAACTTTTTGAAGTCCTGCAGGCCGACAAACTCGATGGCTTCTTCCACATACTGCTTTCTCAGTTCCTTGTCCCGGATATACAGGCCGCAGAAGCAGTTGATGTTTTCTTCCACCGTCAGCTCATCAAACACGGCCACGTTCTGCATGATGATTCCGATGTCCCGCTTGATGTCATAGCTTGTCGGCGTCATCGGCTTGCCGAAGATCTCAATCTCGCCCTTATCAAAGGCCAGCAATGAGAGAAGACAGCTGATCGTCGTGGTCTTGCCACAGCCGTTGGGGCCGAGCAAGCCGAAGATCTCACCCTCCTTGATCTCAAGGCTGAGATGATCGAGTGCGATCAGCTCCGCGTAACGCTTAACCAGGTTGTCAATTTTTACTACCGTGTTTTCCATAGCACACCTCCTGAATACTCTTTCCGGTACAGCGATCACGAAAATACCGAACTTATTTGCTGTACTGTTGTTATTATAGAAAAAGGCACCCGCTTTCGCAAGTGCCCTCTGTCAGAACCTGTTATGACATTTGTCATGCGATGAACCTGATATCTGTCAACGCACACATATCTCCCGTGATCGCAACACGGATATCCTCATCGTAAGCCTCCGTGTAGATCGTGCTCTTCACGAAGATACCGGCATTTTCCGTCATCATAAGGATGCGGTTATTATTTCTCCTAAGTGTAACCTTACACTCAAATCCTTTTTTATTGTATTCCTTCCAGCTGTCCCAGCTCTCGAAGTCCTCGCCCCTTCTGGTCTCGGTGATACTTCTCACGCGTCCGCCACTCTCCACACTCTCACCGTCCAGTCGCACGATGACCAGTTCATCGTAGTTTGGCCCGTGCATTAGATGATCGTCGGATTTGAAAAATACCAGGAACGGGCAGTGCCATACCAGATTGGACGCCGGCAGCGTCATGGTATGGAATACGATCTCCATACCGTCGGTAACAGGCATTCCCTCCGTTGCCGCCGAGCAGTAGCTGTCCACCTGGATATTCGGAACATCGCCCACCATACGATCGATATACGTTACCTCATCTACAATACGCGGGATGTCACCCTCTTTCAGGATAACGCCGCTCACGTCATTTTTAATCTCCGTGATATGTCCGTTCTCTCCCGTGATCGAAACAAACAGGCTACCGGAACTGTCCGGAAGCGCCATGATCACCGTGGACTGCAGACCATCCCCGATCATGTACACGCGAACGTGATCCCGGACGCGGACAACCTCAATCTGATAGAAACCTTCCTCCGTCTCACACTCCTCGGTCTTCATCTTCATG
>JAEEGL015627666.1_pt1 | contig 18905 bp, 14 predicted proteins | sample 9134231 | NCBI WGS metagenome assembly JAEEGL01 (sample SAMN16246548, study PRJNA631951) | gut metagenome | biome: gut microbiome; feature: rumen; material: fiber-attached | host: Bos | place: Iran: Karaj | collected 2018-10 | reverse complement strand
CTGGCGAGAAGCGGGTGCCTCTACTTTCTACCTATTTATTTGCGTATTAACTATACATTACTCATTTATGAGTGTAAAGCATTATTTTAAATATTTTTATCATCTTCTTTTCGCATGTCATTCTTCAAATAGTTGTAGATATGTTCGACAGCGAAATGGACCTTGGTAATGCCGTGTGGGCAAGATAGTGGATAGACGAAATATGTTTCTGTTTGAGTTGATAACTCAATGAACGCGCCTCTACCTTTATAGTTGTATTCAATGTGAATAGCATAACTTTGTAAAGATGAGCGGTGGAAGTCAAAATTATCACCAACACAAGATATTCCATCATTGATGGAATGAGTGAGATGGAATTTACCTTCAAGAGGTACAAAGCCAACTCCTACACCTTCTAAGCGTTCTACCCTAACATCATCTTCAAAATGGTATGTTCCATTAAGGACTTCTTGCTTAACACATTCTTTTTCCCAGTAATACCATTTACTTGGCCAATCGAATTTGGTTTCAGCGTTAACGCATTTTAATTGGCCATTTTCTAAATATTCATATGTCACACCACAGTGATCACATTTAAGGAAATTGCCTTCTGAAGACATTTCAAATTCAGTTCCACAATGTGGACACTTATAGAGTAAGCGATGCAAACCAACTGCTCTATTCGGATATTTGATAAGAACATTTTTCTTTCTCATCCATTCTTCTTCAGAAATCTTGAAGTTATCTTCGATCTTCTTTTGAATTTCATCAGCGGTCATTGTCTCAATATCGAATTTATCAATAATTGTTTCCATCTCTGCAACGATAGGGCGGACTTTTCTTACTTTTCTATCAGACCATTGAGGTTGATATAAGTAGTCTCCATGGCACGCCATATAGACGACTGGCACTTTAGCGGTTTTAGCAAATTTGCCTAAACCATTATCAATACGTTCTTGTTCTCCGACAAATGAATATCTAGCTTCAGGATAAATAATCATGATTTTCTTTCTTTTTTGAACTACTTCAAGCATTAACATTGCGCTTTTAGGGTCGTTTGTGAATTTTCTCTTTGAGATAACTCCTAAACGTCTAAATAAGAAATATTTATCAATGAATTCTTCAACTGTGGAAACCCAATATGGACGATGTGGGAATGTTCCTAATGTTGCCATATAAAAATCCATCATCGAAGCGTGAGATGAAATTAATAAATATGGTGGTTTTGGGATTTGGTTTAATTTTACGATTTTTGCTCTATTGATGAGTTTCATAAAGAATGAACCAACCCAGATGACGAGTGAGAATATGAACCAAATTCTTTTGTTTGGTCTATGTGTATCTATTTGTTTAATCTTTTTGCTCATTTTTTTCTTTCCATTCTAAAAAACAAATCAATTATATATAAATAGAGAATTTTGAAAAGATAAAACATAAAAAAAGATTGGCGAAACCGCCAATCTTCTTAAAAATTTGAATTATTGAAGTCGAGCTTTGCTCTTAATTTCTTCATCGATGAGCTTTAAGAATTCATCAATAGAAACAGTGATTTGCTCTTTTTGTCCGTATTTACGATAAGTAACAGTTCTATTGTCTCTTTCATTATCACCGATAACGATGGTGTAAGGAATCTTACGGACTTGAGTATTTCTTAAACGATAACCAAGCTTTTCGTTAGCGTCGTCTTTTTCCACTCTTAATCCGTGTTCAGACATTAACCTATATAATTCATCGGTGTATTCGAGATGGAATTCGTTATTAACTGGTAATAATTCGACTTGAACTGGTGCTAACCAAGTTGGGAATGCGCCAGCATAATTTTCAATAATCATGCCAGTAAATCTTTCGATACTTCCTAAGCATGCTCTATGAATCATAATTGGAGTTTTCTTTTCTCCATCTTTATCGATGTAGAAGCAATCAAATCTTCTAGGAAGATTCATATCTAATTGGACAGTGCCACATTGCCAGGTTCTACCCATGGAATCTTTTAACTTAAAGTCAAGTTTAGGACCATAGAAAGCTCCATCACCTGGATTGATCTTGAATTCTTTTCCAGATCTTTGGCAAACATCTGCTAAAATAGCTTCTGATTTGTTCCAAATATTGATGTCACCAATATAACCTTCTTCAGGTCTAGTTGATAACTCAATTCTATAGTCTAATCCGAAGACTGTATAAATCTCATCATAGAGTTTTAAGATGGAAACGATTTCATCTTCAATTTGGTCTTCTCTAACATAGGTGTGCGCATCATCTTGAGTGAAGCTTCTAACACGGAATAATCCGTTAAGAGCGCCACTAGCTTCATGACGGTGGACTAAGCCAAGCTCTGCATAGCGAAGTGGTAAATCTTTATATGAATGTAATTCATTCTTATAAACGATAATGCTGCCTGGGCAGTTCATTGGTTTGATAGCGAAGTCACGATCATCAATCTTGGTGGTGTACATGTTACTTTGATAGTGATCCCAGTGACCTGAAGTTTCCCATAATTCTCTTGAAAGAATAATTGGAGTGTTGATGAATTTATATCCATATCTCTTATGGACATCCATCCAGTATCTCTTTAATTCATCAAGCAAGATCATTCCGTTTGGTAGCCAGAATGGGAATCCTGGACCATATTCAGAAAGAAGGAATAAACCTAATTGTCTTCCTAAGATACGGTGATCTCTCTTTTTGCGTTCTTCTAACGCTGCTAAGTGATTATTTAAATCTTCAGCGGTGAACCAGCTTGTGCCATAGATTCTAACAAGCATTTTGTTTTTGGAGTTACCTCTCCAATATGCACCAGCTAAGTTTAATAACTTGAAATGTTTGATTTGGCCAGTGGCTAATAAGTGTGGTCCACGGCATAAATCAGTGAACTTACCTTGAGTGTAAATAGTGATGTCTTCATCAATATCATTGATAAGTTCAATCTTGTAAGGATTGTTTGCAAATCTTTTGAGTGCTTCTTCCTTAGGAAGAACTTCTCTAACGATTCTTTCATCTTTTGCTGAAAGTTCGTGCATTTTCTTTTCGATTTTAGCTAAATCAGCTTCAGTGATTTGTTCTTTAAAATCGATGTCATAATAGAAGCCTTCTTCAATTGCTGGACCAAATCCGAATAAGGCATCTGGATAAAGCTCTTGGATAGCTTCTGCTAATAAGTGGCTCGTTGAGTGATTGAGAACTTCAAATGCTTCTTTGGAATTCTTTTCAATTTCGACAATTGAGCCGTCGTGTAGTTGAATTTTCATAAAACCTCCTAATTAAATTCCTCCACAATACAATAGTGGGCTACAGTTTATTAATTGTTGCTATTGCAACATATTAATCAATGATAATAAGTTTTCGTGTGTATCACGTTTCATTGAAAGGGCTTCTTCAATATCGATAGCAACGACATCTTCATCGACAATGCCGACGACTTTGCCTTTTCCATAGTCTTCGTTAACTAAGACTTCGATTGCTTTAGCACCCATTCTACTTGCTAAGATTCTATCAAACGCACTTGGTGCGCCACCTCTTTGAAGGTGACCAAGGATTTCAACGTTTGTATCAAATCCGGTTTTGGCTTGAATCTTTTTAGCGAGTTCTCTAACATCAAGAAGATTTTCACTAACGATAACAATCGCGTGGCTCTTCTTTTGTGCTTTAAGTTTTCTTAATTTCTTGAAGATATGCTCTTCATCGTATGGGTGATCGTATGTGATTGTTAATTCAGCAGCTTCTGCAATAGAGGAAAATACTGCTAAGTCACCACAGTGACGTCCCATAACTTCGATAACGCTACAGCGTTGGTGTGATGTGGATGTGTCTTTGATTTTATCAACACAGTCACAAATTGTATTTAAAGCAGTCATAAATCCGATGGTGTAGTCAGTAGAGGCAACATCGTTATCAATACTTCCTGGAATACCAACCACTGGGAATCCAAGTTTGGCTAAATCTAAAAGGCCACGATATGTACCATCTCCACCGATACCAACTAAAGCATCGATATCTAAATCTCTTAATCTTTCGATAGCTTTTTCTTGGACATCAAGGTTCTTGAATTCTGGTAAACGTGAACTTCTTAAGATTGTTCCGCCTCTATTGATGATGTCTTGGGTGAATTCTTTTGTAACTTGGTGAATATCACCTTCAACTAATCCTTTGTAACCATCAAAGATAACGTACATTTCTTTTCCTTGGTATAATCCAGCTCTGATAACTGCTCTGACAGCAGCGTTCATTCCTGGGGCGTCTCCGCCACTTGTTAAGACTGCAATTCTTCTAATCATAATCAATTTCCTCTGTATAATCATATCACTGACTTTTTACAATATAAAATATTTTATTAATATTTTTTAAAGGATAGAAAATAGCGGTTTCAATTAGACAAATAACAGCCTTATAAAATTGACTTTTCCACAAAATAAAATGTGGATAACTTTAATAGAGTGAATTTAAGATATAAAGATTTATACTTTGTATAAATCATTGAATTACTTGCGTGTGGATAATTTTGTCAAGCAAAAATATCACTTTTTTTCTTGTTGAAACCCTTGTTTTTTTGGCACATAATTTTTGCAACTAGGGAGGGGAAAGTTGATGGTTATTTTATCTCAAAATGACATGTTTGATATCAAAGTATCCTCTCTGCTTGCGGATTATGATCGCGATACGATTACTAATCTTTATCAACCGATTATTGGCTATACCGCACTCGCGGTTTATTTCACTTTCTGGAGTGAATCAGAAAATCAAAAGATTGTTTCTTTAAGTAGTCATGAAGAAATTCTTTTAAGAATGAAAATCTCCACTGGTGAATTTATTGAAGCTCGTAAGCAACTTGAAGCAGTGGGTTTAGTTAAAACCAAATTAGAAAAAGCAAATAACATTTCTATTTATCATTACGTGCTATATGCTCCTAAAACTCCAAGCAAGTTCTTTAACGATGCTTTATTATATGGATTATTAATTCAAAACTTAGGCGAATCTCTCGCTAATAAAATTAAAAGAGTGTACGAAACAAACGTTAAGCAAAGCGAAGGAGAAGATATCTCTGCTACCTTTAATGATGTTTTCCATCCTGACTTTAACGATGCAGCATTTATCAAAGCCGCAATGGGTGATGAAAACACATTAGGAAGAAAAAAGAGTAAGATTGATACCGAATTCTCCTATGAAAGATTCTTTGAAGTTCTTAAAGAAATTAGCCAGATTTCAGAAAAAGGTCTTACTAAAAAAGAGATTAAAGAAATTGAAAGATTATCCACTTTATATGGTGTCAGTGTGGAACTAGCTGCTGAAAAGGTTGCTAATACATATGATCCAAGTAAGGAAAAAGGTAGTAGAGTGGACTTCAAACAATTTAACGAAGATCTCAAAAACGAAGTTAATTATGGAGTTAGAACTCACGCAACAAGAAAGACTAAAAAGAATACCGCTGTTGGCGAAGATGGACTTGCTGCTAAAATCAAATATTTTGAAATTGCTAATCCAAAAGATGTTCTTACTGCTTTACAAAATGGAACAAAACCAGCTAGAGCAGATTTAAATATCATTTACTCTTTAGCGGAAGATTATAAACTCAACAACGCTGTTATCAATGTTATTATCGACTTTGTTTTACAAATGAATAATAACGTTCTTTCAAAATATTCAGTTGAAAAGATTGCTTCTTCTATTTCTAGAGAAGGCATTGAAACCGCAATTGACGCTATGGAATATTTAAATACTTCCTATGCTGGAGCTAATAGAAAAGCTGATAGAGGTGAAAAGAAATATACCAAAAATAGCAAAAAAGAGATTATTGAAGAGCAAAAGGCACAAGAAAGTGATAATCTTAGTGATGAAGAAATCGATGCCTTGTTTGATTACTTTAAGGAAAACTAATGGAAAGATATAAACCAAAAATTGAAGAAATGATTGACGCATCTACTGTTAAAGAAATGGAAGATGTGGTTTTTTCAAATTTGAAAGCACTTAAATATCTCCATTCCTTGGGATTAAATGATGAAGCTATCAAGAACAATATTGCTAAAATCTACGATTTTGCGGTTGATATGGAAAACTGCAAAGGATGTAAGGGTTTAGCATATTGCAATAAAGAGCCAAAACATTTAGTGAATTCTGTTTCTTATAAAGGTGGAGTAGTTGATCGTAACTTAGTTCCATGCAAGAAATACCTTGAATTTGCTAACTTCAAGAAAAGATTAGCGGTCTATGATTTTGAAGAAGAATGGTTAAACAATACTTTTACAACCGTTTCTAATGCAAGAAGTAAATCTAAGACTGCAATTCTCAATGAATATGTTAAGGTATGCAAAAAAGAATCTAATAGATGGATCTTTATTAAAGGTAATGTCGCTAGTGGAAAGTCTTATTTTGCGGCAACAATAATTGTTGAAAGTGCACGTAAAGGTGATTTCCAATCCCTTGGCTTTATGAATGTTCCTTCTCGTTTCAAAGAATTGTCCGATTTAGCGTTCACTAAAAATCCACGATTCGATGATGAAATGGATAAATATAAAACAATTGAACTACTTGTTCTTGATGATTTCGGAAATGAATTCAAAAGTGACTTTGTTAGAGACAACATTCTCTTCCCGATTATATCCGCTAGATTGAAGAACAAACTCCCAACTATAATTACAAGTAATTATTCAATTGATGATTGTGCTTCAATGTATCAAACCACAAATGCCTCAAAACCAAAAATTGAGCAAATTCGTCAAATGCTCAATTTAATGTGTGAGAAAGAATTTATCTTAATAGATCCTTCACTTCTTTAAAGGATCTTTTTATTTCCTTTTCAAGCTCGGAAATATTTCCGTTATTCATAATAAGGTATGTTGCCTTATTTTTATTTTCATCAATCTTATTGGTCTTGTTAATCTCTTCTAAAAGAATAGCTTTATTACCATTTCTTTTTTGAAGTCTTTCAAGTTGGATCTTTTTATCGATATCAATAACGGTTATAACATCGAAATAGTGATCTAACTTTGCTTCAAATAGAAGTGGAACTTCAACCACTCTAATTGGGTTAGAGTCTGTATTTAAGAAATATAAAATTTCTTTTTCAACGAGAGGATGGATAATCTTCTCCAATTTTTTCTTATCTTTTGGATTGAGAATAAGATGATTTCTTAACTCATCTTTACTGACTACATCGGTGGAGAATTTCATCTTTAAAGTTTTCTCTATAAGAGAAGCAACTTCTTTTTTCTTATATAGTTCAGAAACAATTTCATCACTAGAAATAGTAGCAGCCCCTAACTTTTTATAGATGTCAAGTGCGCTAGATTTACCTGATGCAATTTTTCCAGTTAATCCAATGTTTTGAACTTCGCCGACTTTACGTTGACAAACAGGGCAGAAAGTAGTGCCTCTTCCTCCAACTTTTATGAATCTAAAAGTATGTCCACATGTAGGGCAAGTCTCTCCAGATTTACCATATATTTTGATTCTAGTTTGGAAATTACCATCGATGTCTTTTCCTGGATGATAGCTTTTGATTGTTGATCCACCCATTTCAATGGCGATATTGAGGATTTCGATTGAGTTCTTAACGATTTTATTCCACTCATCTAAGGTAATTAGATTAGCTGGAGTGAGTGGATGAACGTGACTTGCATAAAGAGTTTCATCGACATAAATGTTTCCTAAACCAGTAATAACCGTTTGGTCAAGTAGTGTAGTTTTGATTGGCTTTTTAATCTTGCTAACTTGCTTCATTAATTTTGAAACATCTTTGACATCGAATGGCTCTGGACCAAGTTTAGAAATCATGTCTAGATTCTTATATTCATTTTCATGTGAAAGCTTTAAAATTCCGAAACATCTAGAATCGTCATAGCAGAGTTTTTTGCCATTATCAAAATGGAAGACAACTTTTGCGTACTTACTATCGCTTTCATTTTCGTCAAATTCGTAATATTTTCCTTCCATTCTTAAATGGGACACAATGACTTTGTCATTGGTGAGATGAAAAATAAGGTACTTACCAATTCTTGAGATACTTAAAAACTTTTCACCTTCTAAGGAAGAAATGAATTCATTACTATCTCCTTCAATAGTTGTCTTTCTATAGACATCAATTTTTTTGATGGTATGACCAACAACAATTTTATTGAGAACATTTTTAATTGTTTCTACTTCTGGTAATTCAGGCATAATTATTTACAATCGTACCAAGATTTTCCAAATCCTCCATCTACTTGGAGAGGAATTGATAAGTTCATCGCATTAATCATCTTATCTTTGATAACTTGGTAGACTTTCTCCTTTTCTTCTAAAGGAACTTTGAAAATAAGTTCATCGTGTATTTGCAAAACCATTTTGGTTTTGAATTTACCTTCTTTAAGAGCTTTATCAACTTCAATCATTGCGACTTTGATTAAATCAGCAGCGCTTCCTTGAATAGGGGCATTCATTGCTGCTCGTTTAGCGAATTCTCTAACTTGATAGTTAGAATCATGAAGTTCTCTTAAATATCTTCTTCTACCCATCATTGTAGAGACATAACCATCTTTTAAGGCATTATCAACAATGTTTTTAAAGAAGTCATTAACTTCAGGGAAAGTTTCATAGAAACTTGAGATGATTTCTTTGCTCTCTTTAATTGAACACTCTAATTGGTCAGATAATCCCCAATCGGAAATGCCATATATAATTCCAAAATTAACGGCTTTTGCTTTTCTTCTTTGAAGTGGAGTTGGTTCTCCTTCTAAATGGAAAATCTTTTTCGCGGTAGCGGAATGGATATCACTTGTAGGATCTTCAAAAATAGATTTAAGATTTGGACAATTAGATAAATGGGCTAAAATCCTTAATTCAATTTGTGAATAATCTAAGGAAAGGATTTCATAGTTATCGTCTGGATAATAGAAAGCTTTTCTTATTAGTTTTCCATCTTCATCTCTAACGGATATATTTTGTAAGTTTGGATTAGAAGAAGATAATCTTCCGGTTTGAGTTAACGCTTGATTAAAAGTCGCATGAATCTTGCCGTCTTTATAGACGTGTCCTTTTAATCCTTCTACATATGTAGAAATAAGCTTTGAGTATTTACGATATTCAATAATCTTTTCGATAACTGGATGATATTTCTTTAATTCATTTAACACTTCCACGGAAGTAGATAATTTTTTATTTGATGGAAGTCCTAATTTGCCGTAAAGAACTTCTCCTAGTTGTTTTGGGGATGAGATGTTAAATTTTTCTCCTGCTAAATCATAGATTTCCTCTTCTAAGTTCTTTAATATAACTTTCCATTCGTCACCAAAAGAATCTAAGACTTTTAAATCTAGTGGGAAACCTTCAATTTCCATCTTTGCTAAAACATCAACAAGTGGTAATTCTAATGAATTATATAAATCTAAAGCGTTGAATTTAACTAGTTCTGCTTTTGCTCTACCAAATAGAGTTAAAGAATAATAAGCAATCTTTGCGGTTCGATCTGGGTTATCACTTGTGAGTAAGGACACTTCATCACTTTTAGAACTGATATCAACACCATAAACATTTAAGACAGGTTCGACTTTGCTTTTAATCGTGGTGTCGATTAAATAAGTAGCAATCAGTAAATCAAATTCTAAGCCTTCAATTGCGATATCGTATTTTGCTAAAGCGACTTTAATAGCCTTATAGTCATAACAGTATTTCTTTATATCTTTATTAGATAAAATATCTAATAATTCTTTGTCGTTTTTCGCATCTTCAATAGAGATGTAGTAGTGATTAAATTTATTCGATAAAGAGATTCCAAATACTTCGGAATTGAAATAATCTTCTTCATCTTCGTAATCTAAAGCAATTCCAATTTCATTCCCTAAATTAATTCCTTTGAATGAACTAACTTTTTGAACTTCAATATTCGCGGATTCTTCTCCGAGCATTTTCCATTTTGGAGAGACCTTACTTAAGAATTGTTTTAATCCATATTTTTGACAGAATTCATTAATCACCTTGAATGAATATCCGTGATAAATTGTGTCTTCAATGGTGAACGGAAGTTTAACATCGGTTTTGATAATCGCTAAATCACGAGAAATTCTTCCAATTTCTGCGTTTTGAGTAATAGCTTCACCAACTTTGCCTTTAATCTCAGAAGAGTGAGCAATAATGTTATCAAAGCTACCGTATTCTTCAATGAGTTTAACTGCGGTTTTTTCTCCAATTCCAGGTATTCCTGGAAGATTATCAGAAGAGTCACCTCTTAATCCTTTATAGTCAATGATTTGAATTGGATTGAATCCATATGTTTCCTTAACAACATCTGGAGTCATCTTTACGACATCAGACAATCCTTTTCTAATAATTTGGACGGAGATATGTTCGCTTACTAGTTGTAAGAAGTCTCTATCGGAAGTATAGATTTCAACTTCATATCCTTCTTTTTCTGCTTTTTTAGCAATAGTGCCTGCGATATCATCACCCTCAAATCCTTCTTCTTCAAATTGGAAGATGCCAAAAGATTTTAGGAAATCTCTAGCGATTGGGAATTGAGTTACTAAATCTTCGGGAGCAGGTTTTCTATTTGCTTTATATGTTTCTAATGCATCGTGTCTAAAGTTATGTTTAGCAGCGTCAAAAGCAACAATGATGCCTTCGTTTTCTTTTAAGTTAGCGATGATTTTATTCATCATATTAGAAAAGGCAAATATTGCATTTGTTGGAGTGCCGTCTTGTGAACGCATTATTTCTACTCCTGGATAAGCAGTAGCAAAATACGCTCTAAAGAGGAGTGAGTTTCCATCAATAATTGTTAGTTTAGCCATAATCTATTCCTTTTCTAATAAGTTAATTTCGTCTGCGACAAAGCTTTCACGATCTTTATCATGTTCATATCGTCCCTTTACTAGGACGATCGCGTTTTTATTCAAAATCTTAAATGAAGTTTCATAAGTTTTAGGGAAGATAGTAACTTCCATTTCGTCAGTCTCATCAAATAATTTGATGAACGCCATTGTGGAGTTATTCTTCCTAACTTTTATTGTCTTAATTGAAGAGATAATTCCGGCAACATTAATCTTGCCATATTTATCTTTAGCCTCAATTAAAGGAACACAGTTATTTGAGACAAGTAAGTCTTTTTTGTATTTAAGTGGATTATCTGAAAGCATGATGCCAAGTGCTTCATATTCAAGATTGAGATTATCTAGAGGTATATCAACATCTTTAAGGTATTGCTTTTGATTTTCTAAAGTGGCATCTAAAATGATTTGACCATTTTTATCATAAGATAATTCCGCTAATTGATATGCATAGTGGAGAGTATTTCTTAAAGTTGCTCGAGATGAGTTAAATGTATCAAGAGCGCCTGAATCGATGAACTTAGAAATAACAACTTCGCTTATTCCAAGAGAATACATACGAGAAACGAAATCAAAGAAATCTTTGAATTCTCCATTTTCAATTCTATTATCAATAATTTTTGAGACAGTTAATTCGTTAACACCTTTAATCATATTAAGTGGGAATAATAGTCCGTTATCTTTGATAACAAAATATTTATTACTCAAGTTAACATTTGGAAGATAGACCTCATAATTTCTCGATTTAATCTCTGCAACATAATCAGAGAATTTATGGTCGGTTGTACCACTAGAAATAGTGAGAATTGAACAATAGAATTCAAGTGGATAGTGGGCCTTTAAATACGCCATACGGCTGGCAATAATTGCATATACGACAGCGTGAGATTTGTTAAAGCCATAGTCAGCAAACTTTAAGATATCATCAAACATCTTATTTGCGTCATTTTCTTTATATCCGTTTTTTATAGCGCCTTTAATAAAGTTAGTTTTGCTACTTTCAAGAACACTCTTCTCTTTGTGAGAAATGGCTCTTCTAAATAAATCAGCGTCTTCTGGAGTAAACCCTGCCATCACTTGAGCAATTTTATTGATTTGCTCTTGGTAGATGATAACTCCATATGTTGGAGCAAGAATCTCTTTAAGAGATTCACTTAAATAAGTAACTTTAATTTTACCTGCTTTACGGGCTTGATAATCTTTGATATTGTCCATTGGACCAGGCCTAAAAATAGCGAGTAAAGTAACGATATCTAAAAATTCTTTTGGTTGAATGATTTTAATCGCATTTTTCATACCGGCACTTTCAAGTTGGAAGACGCCAATAGTTTGGCCGCTTCTAATGATGTCCATGCTTTCTTTTGCTTGATATGGCAAATCATAGAATGATAATTGTTTTCCGGTTGTTTCTTTAATTAAGTTCAAACAGTAATCAATAACAGTAAGGTTTCTTAAAGAAAGGAAGTCCATTTTTAAGAATCCTTGATCTTCGAGATAATCTTTTTCATATTGAGAAGCAAGGTTACCATCAAAATCAACAGTGACTGGTAAAACTTCTTCAATGGATTTGTCGTTTAAAATAATTCCAGCAGCGTGAAGACCAGCTTGACGTGGTAATCCTTCAATCTTGCTTGCTAAAGAAACGATATCTAAAAAATACTTATCAGAATCGACAAGATTTTTAAAAGCAGGGAGTTTCTTGTATGCTTCTCTAAGAGAAATCTTGTCGGTAATAGACTTAGATAATAAATCAATGTAACGAGTTGGAATATCGTAAATCCTTCCAATATCTCTTAATGCTTGTTTAGCTTGAATAGTTTGGAAAGTGGCGATATTAGCGACATGGTCAATGCCGTATTTTTCTTTCATGTAATTAACAATCTTATCTCTAGAGATATCCATGAAATCGATATCGATATCAGGCATGCTTTTACGAGCCTTGTTCAAGAAACGTTCAAATTGTAAATCAAAATCTAAAGGATCAACTTCAGTAATCCCTAAAGCATAAGAGACTAATGAACCAGCAGCGCTTCCTCTACCTGGACCAACTAAAACTCCGTTCTCTTTAGCGTATTTAACATAATCAGCGACAATTAAGAAATAATCGGAATATCCCATAGAAGTAATTACTTCTAGTTCGTAATTCGCTCTAGATAAATGAGCATCATCATTGATGTTTTTATCTTTAAGTCCTTGATAGACGTTTGCTTTAATTGTCTCCACCGAATCTTTAACAGGGTAGTGGACAATTGCACCTCTTTTTTGGTGGAAGTTAAATGTCGATTTCTTAATCAATTCTTCAGTCTTATTGAGCTCAGACTTCGTGTATAGTTTTGTGTAATAAGAAAGTTCGTGGAAATATTGTTCCCCATTTTCTTCTTTTACTTCAATTTTTTCATCTTGATCAATCGCATTAACAATCGTAAGAATGATCGCATCGCTTTTCTTTTGATATCGAATTCTAGGGAACGCTATAGTTTCATAAGCGTGTTCGTTAGAGAATTCTCTAATTTCTTGAGCGCGTTTAAACTCTTCTTTATTTGTGATTTCAAGACCTAAATAGAAATAATCTACTAAAGTAGATAACTTTGCAAAATATTTAGTGAATTCAACACTAGGAGTTAAAGAAAACTCTTCTCTGAATCTACCGTAATTAGTCTCTAACACTCCAATTAATCCAGTGTGATTATCTTTAAGAGCGTCGATTGTGAACTCGTCTTTACTTACTAAAGCGGTGATTTTTAATAGATTACGATATCCTTCCTCACTAGATGCATATAGAACTAGGGAGTTGTTATCAAAGTTAACTGCTAACCCAATAAGATATCCCTTTTTAGCTTTTTCCATGGCCTCAACAAAACTAGGCACACCATAAAGGAATCCTTCATCACTAAGGCCTGCACCAGAAAAGCCTTCCTTAGTTACGGAAGCAGCAATCTTATCAATTGTTAAACCGCTTTTAAGGAAAGAATATCCAGAGATAATTCTTAAAGGAGCAAACATAGATTAATTATAATCTAAAACATGCGTAAATAAAATACTCTATTAGGAACTTTTATAAATAAATCTATCCAATAATAGCGGTTATTGTGCATAAAAAAAGAACCACTTTTCAGTGGTCCTATTTAATTAATCGATTAATGCATCAAGCGCTGCAATGAATTCAGGAAGCTCATCAAGGGTATTGATTTTTGCTCCACTTGCTTGAGCGTGACCGCCTCCACCGAATTGAGTGGCGACTCCGTTAATCACATATTCGCGTGAACGAATGGAAATTCTCCAACATGGTTCTTTAGGATCTGTGTCTTGAGTAATTGAACACCAAATGTTGATTCCTTTAATGTTAGAAAATAGGTTAACATTTTCCTTGCCTCTTTCGGTGGTGATTTGAAGTTCTTGTTGAATCTTTTCGTCTAAGACATAATAGGCAACACCTTTAGGAGAGACTTTGAAATTGTTAAGGATATAGGCGGTGACTTTTAAGTCATCAATGTTTTTAAGATACATCGCTCCATAAATTTCATTTAAGCTGATGCCACATCCAATGAGGTGGGAAGCAATCTTAAATGTGTGTGCATTAGTGGAACTATATTGGAATCTTCCGTTATCTCCAACCATACCAATATAGAAGTTACTGGCACTTTCTTTTGACCAGACATATTTTCCCTTCCAGTTAAGTAAGAGGGAAACCATAAGTTCTGCAGCAGCAGACTTAGTAGTGTCGGTAATATCAAAAGTTGCTAAATCTTCCACTTTTGGATGGTGGTCGACAATGACAATTTTTTCACCTTTTTCAAAACGTGGATCGGCGATTCTTTTTTTAGCGCCGACATCACAAATAATGGCAAGGAATGGAGTGTCAAACCAGCTATCGTTTACTTTATCCATTTCTTGGAAAAGACGTGGAGTAAATGTGACGTGGTTGTCTCCGACAACAATAACTTCCTTATTTGGGAAATTATCTTTGATAAAGTGATATAAACCAAGTTGAGTACCTAATGCATCATAATCAGGCATAATATGTCTAAAGATTGCGATACGATCATATTGACGAACTAATTTTTCAAAAGCTTGGTTTTCTTTTTTAAATCTCTTACCGAGTTCTAAAACTTCTTTTTCTAATTTTTTCATCATTATTTTCCTACTGTCATGTTATAAGCATCACGGGCAATCATCACTTCTTCATCAGTTGGGATAACTGCGACTTTGATCTTACTATTTGGTGTAGAAATTAAGCATTCTTTACCGTGGATTGTGCTATTGAGTTCTTCATCAATTTCCACTCCTAAAGCATCGTGAATTTGATCAACAACTTCTTTTCTGGTTCTTGGTTCATTTTCACCGATACCGGCAGAGAAGATGATTAAGTCTGCTCCACCTAAACGGACAAAATATTGTCCGATGAAGTCTGCAATTCTTCTAATAAAGAGTTTATTTGTAAGAATAGCGTGTTCATTACCAGCGTTAACTGCCGCTAAAACGTCTCTACTATCTGGACCGACAGTGGACATACCTTTGAATCCACTTTCTTTATTGAACATTTGATAGACTTCTTCAGCGGATTTACCAGTGACTTTAACAACATAATTGAAAACACTTGGGTCCATATCACCTGTACGTGTACCCATCATGATTCCTCCTAAAGGAGTTAAACCCATTGATGTTGCAACACATTTACCGTCTTTAATAGCGGTGATAGAAGCACCGGATCCGATGTGACAAGAAATGATTCTCTTGCCTTTAGTGTCTTTTAAATATTTTTCACCTTCGATCGCTAAGTAGTTATGGGATGTACCATGAGCGCCATAACGACGAATGTCATATTTTTCAGTGAGTTCATATGGAATTGGGAAGACATAGTCTTGTGGTTCCATTGTTTGGTGATATGCTGTATCAAAAACTGCAACCATTGGGCAATTTGGTAAGACAGCTTTAAACGCTCTAAAGCATGTTAAGTGAGCAGCGTTATGAAGTGGTGCAAGAGGAATAAGTGATTCAATCTTTGCTTCAGTGTCTTCATTAAACATTTCTGAGTGAGCGAAATATTTACCACCTTGAACGATTCTATGTCCTGCTGCTTTGATTTCGTCATAGCTAGAAATGATGTTCTTTGCTAAGAGTTCATCAACGACTTTTTGGGCCGCGACTTTATGATTTGGGAAAGTAGGTTCACTAACTTCCTTTTTTCCATCATATTTAATTGTAAAAATACCTTTGTCTAATCCGATTTTTTCGCAGTTACCTGAACAAAGAACTTTTTCTTCAGGCATTTCATATAATTTGAATTTCAAACTGGAACTTCCGGAGTTGATTGTTAATACTTTTGCCATTATTGTATCTCCTTAATTTATCGTGTTAATTATCTCACAACTTCAATTATATTGAAATGAAAAAGGTGAGATATTAAATGTTTTCTTATTAATTATTTGATAAAATGATAGACACAATGAAGAAAATTGAACTATCTTATCAGAAAAATGTAAGAGACCTAGGTGGCCTAGTTGCTTTTAATGGTATGAAGGTTAAAGAAGGAAGGATATATCGCGGCGGTTTTTTAGGCCGTGTTTCTAATGATGATATCCTTAAAATCAACTCTTTAAGACTCACTGACATCATTGATTTTAGAAGCCAGGTTGAATACGTTAATAGACCTGATTATGTCTTTATGGGTGTTACATATCATAACTTCCCAACTTTAGCGGACAATACTAATTTAAAGATTAAAGCTGAATACGATGATAGTAACTTACTTTGGTTCCTTGATGGATCAACTGATGGAAAACTTCATATGCGTAATACTTATGAAGAATCATTGTTATCAAAAGACGGCATTGAAGCTTATAGAAACTTTTTTAAAGTTTTAGTTCAAGATGAAAATCGTGTTGTTTATTATCACTGCTCTCAAGGAAAAGATCGCGCTGGACTTGCCTCTTATTTATTAGAGATTGCTTTAGGCGTTTCTGAAGAAGACGCGATTAAAGACTATTTAATGTCTAACGAAGCGATGAAGCTTAAAATCAAACAACTAAAATTCATGCTTAGAAATAAACCTTTTTATAATAAGGAATACGCGAGAGCTCTTGAAGAAGTGTTCTCTGCAGATGTCGAATATCTTAACTATGGATTATCCAAAGTTGAGGAACAATGTGGTTCGATAGAAAACTACCTCACTAATGTTTTAGAGGTAGATATAGATAAATTAAGAAAATATTATTTGGAGTAATTAATATGAAATCTCGTAAAATTTTGCCTTTATTATTCGTTGCGTGTTTAGGTGGAGTTGTCAGCTGTAGCTGTCATTTTAACTTTATTACTAATGATAAATATCATTATGACAATGCGGATAAATACACAAAATACGAAGGACCTGTATCTTTTATAGATACGCTTAGTGAGTTGTCTCTTACTTATATCGGTGGTACTGTTACAATTACTGCTGGTTTAGAATTTAAAATCGAAGAGTCTGGTTCTGAGCATCCATTGTTCTATTATCATGATAAAACAGATCCGAATAGCACAAAGATGACTATCCAATATGTTGAAAATGGAACAAAAGCGTCAGAATACAGTAATCTTAATAAAGATTTGACCATTACTGTTCCTCATAATCAAATCAAAGATTTCACCATTAACGCTGTTGATTGCGAATTAAGTATTGATTTCCCGGCGGTGGAGAGATTCAACATTGATTCCGTTGGTTCAAAAGGAACAATACAAATTGCCGATGTAAAGAAATGCAAATACAACACAGTGGGTTCTGATCTTGTTACTAGAATTGTCTATACTGGATTAACTGAAAGAATTGATGTAAATACTGTTGGTGGTTCATTAGTGTTCCAATTATCTACTTACAAAAGAATTAATTTGGATGTTGATGTTGTTGGAACAGTTGTTACAAATAACTTCACTTCTGATTCTCTCTTATCATTTGACTTCGATATAGAGGGTGTTGGTGGAAACGTAACAATAGGTACTTACTAAAAAAAGAGGAGTTACTTAAGTAACTCCTCTATTTCATTTTCTGAATAAACTTTAATTCCGTTTTGCTCTAATAAAGTTGCGGTTATTCCTTTTCCTTTAATAAGTCTTCCAGAGAATCTTCCATCATGGATTTCTTTTGATCCACAGCTTGGGGATTGGTCTTTAAGAATTGCAACTTTGATTTGAAGATATTTACAAATATTTAATGCAAGCTCTGCGCCTTCTTTAAATTGCTTTGTAACATCTTTTCCTTCTTTGTTAATAACTCTTCCCTTATAGATTTCTGAAGGAATTCTTGGGGTAGGTAATCCGCCTTCAACTTCAGGGCAGAATGGAACGAGTTCGTATTTTTCTAATAGTTCTTTGATAAGTGGATGATATTGACCTTTTCCGTCATATCTCACTTTATCTCCAACTAAGCATGCGCTAATAAGTATTTTTTCCATAACCTGACTTATTTTATATTTCTAAAGAAAGATAATCAATATATAATGTTTTCAAGTATGCAAAATTTCATTTACATAGTAAATAATAAGGAATATGAAGTTGTTATAACTCATAAAAGAATCAAAAATATTCATTACAAATATCGTGATGGAAAGTTTTGTGTTTCATGTTCGTCTTTTACTAGTAAAGGAACAATTATTAGAGGACTAGATAAATTCGCAGTTCGCCTAATAAAATCTGGAGAAAAAGAGAAACCAATTGGTGAAGATTATATTTACTTATTCGGAGAAAAATACCCATTTTCTAATTCAGGAATGATAAGAGTGGAAGGCTATGATGAAATCAAATATGAGAATGTTGAAGATTTGATGAAAAAGCTTAAAAAAGTCTTCCTTGATATTGTCACTAAAAGAGTAAGATATTACGAGAAGATAATGAATGTTCCTTCTTATCGAGTCTCTATAAGAAGCATGACTTCGCGTTATGGAAGTAACTCAAAGAGAAGTAAACATCTAACATTCAATTTATCTCTTGTCCATTATTCCACTCCAATTCTTGATTCTGTCATTGTTCATGAATTGGCGCACATCATTGTCTATAATCACTCAAAAGCGTTTTATGATGTAGTGTATAAATATTCACCAGATTATGACACCCTTCACACTAAGCTTAGAAAAGGAGAATTCAAATGATAAAAGTTATCACTAG
>JAEEGL015378085.1_pt1 | contig 18905 bp, 12 predicted proteins | sample 9134231 | NCBI WGS metagenome assembly JAEEGL01 (sample SAMN16246548, study PRJNA631951) | gut metagenome | biome: gut microbiome; feature: rumen; material: fiber-attached | host: Bos | place: Iran: Karaj | collected 2018-10 | reverse complement strand
GGCGACTCGTTTACGGGTTCTTTCTGCGCAGCTATCTTAAGTGGCAAGAGTGTTGCTGAGGCACATAAGTTAGCCGTTTCAGTAAGTGCTTATGTATGCACCCAGAACGGTGCTATGCCGGTATTGCCGGAGGAATTGATAAAAGGGTAATTAGGTTAGTCAAGAGGATAACACAACTCTTGAAAGGCTTGTATCAACAGGTCATTACTCATTGGGGACTGGGTTGCCACGCGGATATAGTGGCGATCCAGTCCTTTGAAATTATGGGCGGCACGCACTAAGATGCCGTAATGATCCACCAACCGTCGTTTCAGCATAATAGCATCTTGTGAAGGGATGTGTAACAGCATAAAGTGGGTATGTGTGGGAAGTGCTTCCATACCCTCGATCGTATTAAGTCCTTTCCACAGTCGTTGTGCCTCTTGCAGATAAGCAGCGATATCGAAAGTGAAGGCATCCTGATGGTTGAGGATGTAGTCACAGGCACTCACGGCTAAAGCATTCACACTCCATGGCATACGGTAGTCACGCAAAGTATCCATCAAGGGTTTCGGGCCGGTGATATATCCCAGTCGGATGCCGGGGATAGCATATTTCTTTGTCATGGAATGCAGTTGGATGACATTCCCCAACGAGACAGCCTCACGTGGCTGCAGTTGTTCCTCCAAACAGAAAAACTCATAACTCTGGTCAATGACAAAGACCGTGTTGGGGTGGTTAAAAGCTATGTTGACAATCTCTTCACGGGGAATGACCAAGCCTGTAGGGTTGTTGGGGTTGCAGAGCCACACCATATTCATCTCATCGGTTACCTCTTGCAAGGAACGGATATACTGTATCTGATGCTCGTGCATCTGACAAGCATCCTCATATTCGCTGAAGGTAGGCATGAGGATCGCTGAATGACAGCCACCGGTAGCCTGAGCTATCAGATAGATTGCCTCGGTGGCACCGTTGGTGATCATACACTCTCCTTGTCTGATACGGTGCATGATGGCTAACTGTCGTTCATGATATAGAAGAGTAGCAGGAGGGTAGTGATCGATGTCATCGATGTGTTGTTGCAGATGCTCTTTCAACCCTGGCATCTGCAAATCCAAGAAGACATTCGAACTGAAATTATGCCGAATATTACCGGCATAGTCGTAGATATCGTCGCCGTGACCAATAAGCATAAGCAATAGAAAATGATAGTAACTTTAGTGCCTATAGATAGGCTCTAAACCCTAAACCCTAAACTCTAAACCGTTCTCGGAGCACTTCTTCTACCACTGCGGGGAAGTGAGCCATTTCGAGCTGATGCTCTTTCTCTGCGATATCCTCTACGGTATCATCCGGTGAAAGGGCAACACGGAATTGCTGGATAATCTCACCGCCATCACATACGTTGGAGACATAATGAACAGTCATACCTGTCTCAGTCTCTCCAGCAGCCTTCACGGCTTCATGCACGTGATGCCCCCACATTCCCTTACCCCCATATTTCGGTAACAATGCCGGGTGAAGGTTGATGATTTTCTGTGGGAAAGCCTCTATGAGGTAGTCGGGTATCATAAGAAGGAATCCTGCCAAGACGATGAAATCCACCTGATACTGGTCCAGCAGCGGGAGTAATACGTCAGGATTATTCAGCATACTCTTGTTGATAACCGTGGTAGGCACATTATGAGATGCTGCCCGAACCAAAGCGTAAGCATCAGCACGGTTGCTGATAACCAATGTGGGCTTCACCCATGATCCTTTGAAATATTCTATGAGGTTCTCGCAGTTAGTACCACCGCCAGATACAAAGATAGCAATATTGACTTTTTTCATAATTGAATAGTTTGATAGTACCTATAGTGACTATATTATCTATAATATCTATAATATCTATAATATCATATACCCTAAACCCTAAACTCTACACTCTAAACCCTAAACCAAAAACCCTATCCCAGCATATCTGCGTCATTGAGCACTGGGAATTTCTTTCGGAAAGCATTCAGATGGTCCATATCGAGTTCAACAGTCTTGCAGCAAGCCCTATCTGTACCACAGTCGGCAATCACCTTTCCGTATGCGTCGATGACCATCGACCCACCGCTGTACTCACAGGTGGGATCACTGCCAACCCTGTTGACACCTGCCACGAAACACTGGTTCTCGATGGCGCGGGCTTTTAATAAAGTGTTCCATACAATCATCCTACTGGTGGGCCAGTTGGCCACGTAGAGAATCATGTCATAGTCTTTCCGATTCCTGCTCCATACGGGGAATCGCAGATCGTAGCATACCTCCAGCAGAAAGCGCATCCCTTGGTATTCCACAATCGTACGCTCAGAACCTGCCGTAAAATAACGGTCTTCCTCTCCGTAGGTAAAGAGATGGCGTTTATCGTAGGTGGAAACCTCACCATCTGGTTTTACGAAATAGAAACGGTTGTAATAACGATTGTTTTCCTGAATGGCGATGCTCCCTGCAAAAGCTGCCTGTTTGTCAACCGCCATCTGTCGCATCCATGCCAACGACTCTCCCTGCGTTTCAGCAATACCCTCAGGTTGTGTGGCAAAGCCGGTGGAGAACATCTCCGGCAACACGAAGAGATCGGCAGACTGCTCCATGATCAACTCTTCAATACGCTTTCTGTTGACCGCAGGATCAGCCCAACAAATATCCGTCTGTACAATAGCAATCGTCATACTCTTATGCAACCACTCTAAACTCTACACTCTAAACCCTAAACCCTTTATACTCCACAAATGCCTCCATCGCTTCATAGCATGCAAGACCCAAATCATCATACAGTTGGGCTGTGGCACGATTACGGTCTTCGGCACGCTGCCAGAACAGACGCTCATCCTTTCCGAGGAACGGTGCACTTTCCATCTGCGACTGATGCTTGAGGATGGCATTACGCTTAGCACGTAACTCCTCAGGACTCATCGGTACGCACATCTCTATATTCTCGATTTCCCACTCTGCCCATGCACCGCGGTACATCCACACACGACAGTCATCGAGCCATTGTGCACCCTGCTCTTTCTCTTCTTCGATAGCTGCCAACACGGCATCGGTACATTTTCGATGGGTACCATGAGGATCGGCCAAGTCACCGGCCACATATATCTGGTGGGGCTGGATCTTTTGGAGTAACTGCTGTACCACATGCACATCAGCCTCTGACATCGGCAGTTTCTCTATCTTTCCAGACTCATAGAAGGGCAGATCCAGGAAATGTACATGGTCGAGTGGAATGTTGTTAAAGGTACTTGCTGTACGTGCCTCACCCCTACGGATCAGTCCTTTGATAGTGAGGATATCCCGATTGTCAAGATCTCCCTCTTTCTTGTTCTTCAGAAACTCTTTTATCTCTTGGTATTTCTCACGTATCACACGGTCTTCATTATTCCCGAAGAGTTGGTTGAAACCGTTGATGAAATGCATGAAACGTACTACCTCCTCATCACCCACAGCGATATTTCCTGATGTCTCATAAGCCACGTGCACATCATGCCCCTGCTGTATCAGTCGTCGCAGGGTACCGCCCATAGAGATGACATCATCATCGGGGTGCGGAGAAAAAACAATCACCCGTTTGGGATAGGGCAGGGCACGTTCGGGGCGATAAGTATCGTCGGCATCTGGTTTGCCTCCCGGCCATCCGGTGATGGTATGCTGCAGATCATTGAAGATCTTGATATTGGCATTATATGCGCTGCCATAAAGAGCGAGCAACTCCGACAATCCGTTCTCATTATAGTCTTTATTGGTAAGTTTCAGAATCGGTTTCTTCGTCTTCTGACAAAGCCATACCAAAGCACTTCTCACCAGTTTGTCGGTCCATGTACACGAAGCTACTAACCACGGATGGATGATCCTGGTGAGTTTTGAACCCGCTGCTAGGTCGATAATGACATGTGCATCGTTGTGTGTCTGTAGGAATGATGCGGGGATCGTATCGGTAATCCTTTCCTCAACCGTTTTCTGGATGATGTCGGCCTTCTCTTCACCCCATGCTGCGAGATAAATCTTCTTGGCTTGCAGGATGGTGCCCACACCCACGGTGATGGAGCAGGGGGGTACGATCTCGTTCGTTCCGAAGCTCATGGTCATCTCCTCTCTCGAAACATTATCAATTAGAATCAGTCGAGAGGTAGAGGTAAGTCCAGAACCGGGCTCGTTGGATGCAATATTACCCATTCGTCCGATACCTAACAAGAGCATGTCCATCCCTCCACAATTCTTGATTTTCTCTTCATATTTCCTACAGTGTTCCTGCACGAACTCCTGTTGGATACTTCCGTCGGGTGAGAAAATATGTACAGGGTTGATATCCACATGATCCAACAGGTGCTTTTTCAGTTGCTGCAGACTACTGACGGTTGTTCCTGCCTTGAGGGGGAAATATTCGTAAAGGTTGAAGACGATGACATTCTTAAAACTCAGTCCTTCCTCCTTGTGTCTTCGTATCAGTTCGTCATAGATAGGGATCAATGATTTTCCCGTGCCTAATCCGAGAACACAGTATTGTTGACGCTTTTGCTTGGAGAGTATTTCCTGCTGCACCTGATCGGCAATGGTGACGGCACCCTCTTGTATGGTAGCAAAGATATCGGTAGGAATTTTCTCACAGCGGGTTATCTCCGAACGGTCAACGGCTGTCTTTGGATGATAGAATTCTTCTGAGATATTGTTCAGAACGATCTGCGAACTAAGATTTAAATTCATATTATTGTTTTTAGAAGGTTTCTAATACTATCATGGTAATGCTACGATGCAAATGATTACTCATGCAAATTTACAATAAACCTTTTGAACGAACAAGAAAAAGCCTTCTTTTTTATTGTCAGGGATAAAAATGACGGAGGTATCGTCAACTCGTTTACTTATATAATAAAGATAGGGCCGCAGTAGAGCGACCCTATCTCTTAACCTCTGTATGTAAAAGTATCAATAACCAAAGACTTTACGTAGTTCAGTGCCGATGGCATCACCCCACTTATGTGAGAAGATGACCTTACCATTCTTATCCAACAACCATACTGAAGGGATAGCTCTCACACCGAAACCAGTGGCAACTCCCTGATCATCCCACACGGATGTCCATGGCAGATTCTCTTCTTTATTGGCTTTCAGCCAGTCTTCTTTCTTCTTGTCGATGGAGACGTTGAGCATAGCCAACTTATTTTTCTTGTATTTCTTGGCATAGTCCTTCATGAAAGGTAATCCCTTGCGACAGGGTTTGCACCACGATGCCCAAAAGTCGATCATCAGGTAATCCTTACCCTTCAGCAGTTTTTTCATAGAGTGTTTCTTACCCTTGGCATCCTGCAGAGCGAAGTCGAGCATCTCTTTGCCTACCCAATTGTTCTCGATGGCACTCTTCAGGGCCTTACCGTAAGCCGTCTTCTTCACCTCGTCAGACAGTTCGTCGTACATATCCTGCGTAGGATTCATCATGCCTGCATGCATGGAGAAACTGGCCACGCCGAAGATATTATCCTTGTTGTCACGCATCAGTTGTCTCACCGCCTTGCCATGCTCCTTTTCCCAAGCTGCAATCTCGTCGACATAAGCGAGATAGTCTGGCTTGGATTTCAGTTCAAACTCCTTTTCCGGATGTGCATTCACCTCATCCATGGTAGCTTTATGATTATTCCATACTTTTACCCTTCCGGCATTATAGGCGCTCCACATTTTATCAGTGGCATCTGTCATCTGTTTCTGTAACTTATTGCCTTTTACAAGTTTAGGACCGTCGAATACGATCACATCACCTGGACTGGCTACAAAATTCGCTGTGAAACGGCGGCACTCAATGTGGTAAATCATGGTCTCATCGGCATTTATCACCATTTTGTATGCTCCGTTTTCAATCTTAGTTTTACTGTTCTCTGACATCCTGTTAGCCTTCGGCAGACCGTAATAGAATAAAGAGATATCATACCCATCCAAATCCTTGGCGCTTCCCTTGATGACCACCTTGCCCGGTTGACTTTCCAAAGCATTCTCAAACTCCTCCTTCATCTTGTCATTGCCGGGATAGCCGATGCTGTTGAAGGTGCATTCGCCCTGTTTGTTGTAGATGCGGTAATAAGGGATGCCATTGAAGTTGTAGCGTTGTCCGATGGCTTTCCACTCCGCATCATTCATCTGATAGTGGTTGCCGCCGATATCCGGAATCATCAGTTCCCATTTGGTGGGATCACTAGTGGGTGCGGAGAGATAGACACGTACGATGTCATTCTCTGCCATCCATCCCTCCAATGGCTGGATCGTCTTCATGGCAGCACGACACGGGGCACACCAGGTAGCCCAGAAGTCAACAAACACCACCTTTCCCGGATACTGTGCGATGATAGCATCCAGCACGTTCTCTGGCTTGTCGTAAGCAGGAGTCTTGCGCATCAGTTCCTTAGCCTTGGCCTTTTGTGCAGGATCGTTGGCTTTTGCTTTCTCTGCGCGCTCAGCATCTGCCTGTTTTTTCAGTGCACGACCGTGGTAAGAGTTCTGTACTTTCTTTGGGAACATATTATAGAACTCCTCGTAGCCGATGCTGTGTCCCGACCACGCATAAACGAGCAGTGGACCGAAGAAGGTGTTTTTGTTTTCCTTGATGAGTTGCTTCATATAGTCGGTCTGCGAGATATTCTGCGGACGGTCTTTCTGGTAAGGCAACTGTGAGATTTTCCGGAAGACCTCATTGGTCTTAGCCCCTTTCACCTCTGCTTGGAACAGTCCGTGGGGTTTATTGGCATCAATGGTGATATTATCACCGGGAACCACAACGATAGGCTGATTGCTGTGAGGGCGCTCCACCCATACCACAATCTGTCGTGGTTCCTTAATGGTGAAATTCAGTGAGAATTTCCCATCCTTGACAGGGCAACTGGCTAAAGCCTCCTCCTTCGTTGTCCGACCATAGGTAGCATAGTCGTTCACAAGTACTTCTGTGCCTTCTGGCAAATTAGAAATGGTGCCTGTTATTGTTACCGGCTTCTGTGCAAAAGCTATTGTGGTGAACAGCATGGCACATAATAGAGAATATATTTTTTTCATAAGAAAAGTATAAGTATGGTATTATAGAACTCTTTCTTAAAATACGGACAAGATATGGAAAAGAGCGCAAATATTATGTAAAAATAATATAAAAAAGGCTGAGAACAATCCCCGCACCGTAATATATCTTATTGTGGTGCGGGGATATGTGTACTGACTACCAAAAAATTATTGTGCACTCTTATACTGCATATCGACAATCTTACCGAAACCGGTGAAGGTCTCTACAGGTGTCGGATCAGTAACACCGGAAGCAAGATCAGTATTGAACAAATATAGTTTTCCTTCACTGCCCGTCCAGGTTGCAATAGCCAAAATCTTATTGCCGTTCAGCAATTGCATGGCGGTAATTGTTTCATTGGAGGGACATGTCCACAGCGGAGCAGAGGGAACAGCTGCAGTTTGCTCGTCGATACCGACCGGACAAACGTAGGCACTCTTTGTACTGCTGTAGTAGAACATCGGAGAGTTGGTGGTGGTGAGGATATTCTGCATCTCGCTGACCTCCGGACAACCACTGAGGTCAATGTCAGCCATCAGCTTGCTGGCATTGGAGTTTACTGTAGCATCAATGATCATCAATGAACGCTTGGAAGCGTCAGTTGGATCCTTGAAGAATGCGTATGTCTTACCAATAGTACTCTGAAGCGGATAACCGGGAGACATGTGTGTGATATCACGGTTGATATTGCTTAACCTGGCATCGCCTGTGGGTAAGAACTCACCTGACCAGAGACCGCAATAGAGGAAACGATGACCTTTGCTGTCGAAGCAGAAAGGACCGCCACCATATACAACCATTGCCTTTTCTGCATAGTAGCTGTCGCCTTGCATGGCCTTAGGACCGGGGAAGTAATGCAGTCCATTGTCCCATCCACCGATCATCATATGCACATCACCGTTGTTAATAAGAATTTCGCTGGTGGTAGGTCCGTAATAATGCATAGGTTTGTGCGAATCGGGCTTCGTGTAAAAAATACCGTCGTAGTCTTCTATCTGAGTCAAATCCTCGTTCGACAAGCGAACACCGTCGATATCCGTAAAGATATAACTATGGTTATTGTTGTAACCCAATATCTTTGGTGTACCTTTCACAATGGTAGAGTTCACACTGGAATAGAAGTTGCGAGAGACGGTGGTATTCGTCAGTGAAGTGTTCAGAATGGGTGTGCGGACAATATCAATATCCGACAGGCCATTCCTCTCATACAATACCATCAGACCGGTTCCTGCCGCACTCTCTACAGTTAGCCTGTACTGGTTGGCTGCTCTTTCACCTGTATTCACATTTTGAGCAACAAATTCCAAAATATAGTTACCTGGCTTGGCTGTAATCTCTACGTTCAGATCCTCTGTCTCTGCCAGTATGGTTGCAAGGTTATCTGATTGGCCGTAACCGGTGTTATAGATAGACCATCTGTAAGCAAGGTCACTCTTGCTGCCGGCATAGACCAGATGAGACGGCACCTGCAAGGTATTAAACTGCTGGACTGTGTATTGCTGATTGACACCAACAGTATCAACACGGAACTCCGGCAGGTCAATGTAGTCATAGTTTCCCTCATCTTCCATACAGGCAGCCGGCATAATCAGCAGGGCAAGCAGCAGGAATGGTAACAATGCTACGCTTTTGATTCCTTTATTATTGTTTGTCTTCATATTTCTTCTATGATTAAGATTTAATAATGCAATACCTACACGGTTAGTCCTTGACCGTATTTGAGTGGTTCCCCGTTATCATTCAGATAGGGCCATCCATACTCACTGTTAGCATTGGCCGGGTTATTGTTCCAGTCTTGCAACAGACGAATCATGAGTGACTGGAATCCGATAATCCAAGAGTAATTGCCATTGTATTCCGAAAAATCTGTCATACCGGTCTGATCGATGATGAAACGATAGCGCGCTTGGGAGAAGGGACCAATATAATAGCTAATAACGCTCCATGATGCAGGTTGAATGAGATAGTCACACCATACGATGCTGAATGTCAGACGGTCATCAACACTGGGGGTCAGTTCTGTATCTTCCACCACGCGGAACGTTACCTTGGCCATTCGTTTCTTCAGATCAAGTCCGTTAACGGTGCGCTTTACCTTGACGGGAACCGTAACCTTGTGCTGATTGGCAGGGAGGACACAAGTACCCAGCTCGTAAGCGTCGGCAGGAGCTGTGGTCATAGAATCCACTACCACCAGTTTGAATGTACGGTCGTGGTCGCTCATTGCTCCCGTAAGGTTGGCAATGATGTTCACATCTTTTGTTGTGATGCTCTTGTCATCCATGGCAAAAGTAGCCAAGGTGGAGTCACGGGTAGCTTGCTGTGCAGGGTCACCCGACAGCCATATTTTGTCTGTGTCCTGATAGTAGAACTCTTCATTCTCACAGGATGTCGTAAAGCATATTGACAGGGCACATAAGAGGAATAACATTCCTGCTGTTACCTTATTGATATATCTTTTCATGATTTTCATATTTTAAGTTACTCCTGGTTATTCGCGATTACCAAACTGTTTCTCTTCGTTCGGGAGTGGCAATACATAGTTGGCTGTGTTATAGTTTGCCTTCCTGAAATAATATCCGGTAAACATCTGCGGAGAATTAATTCTCTTGTAGCGGAAGAAGAGCTTACCCTCGTGCATGAACTCACGAACGTATTCCATGGTGATGGCATCATTAAGAGCACCTTCATCAGTAGAGGTAATCTTGATATTGTTTCCACGATGATTGGATACTTCCTCTACATACTGTGCTGAATGAGGAACATCGCACTCAGCGAGGATGAGATACATTTCCGGCAAACGGAACATCGGCATGCGCTTCACCTTAGAGGTTGTCATACCCTCCTGCCATAATTTGGTAGAAGTGTAATAGTAGCTGCCTCCACAGTTCTCGTTGGAGAAGAAGTAGGTGCGGCGCCAGTCGGTAGCATTGGTAGCTGTCGGGAACATGGTAGTCAATCCTGTACTATAGAATTGAAAAGTAACGTTATATTGCATCGTTCCATAGACTCTACCTAATACATAATCGTCCAGATTGTCTATTTGCAGGGCAAAAATCTGCTCAGGAATAAAGGTACGATCGCGGTCTGCCTCATTTGTGGCGATGTTATCAACAGGGGTCCAAGAGAACTTTCCGGAGTTGATGACCTCGTTAGCGCAGCGTGCAGCGTTGGTGTAGTCATTCTTCCAGAGATAAGCTTCTGCCAATGCGGCAACAGCTGCGTAATAGTTGAAGTGGAAAACACGATCTAACAGGTAACCGTCATCATCGTCTGATGTGATAGCACGTCCAGTAGCAATAGGATCAGAGGTCTTTAACAAAGAAGCAGCCTGCTCCAGTTCTGCAATTACTTTTTCCAAAATCTGACTGACGGTAGAAGATGGGGTTACAGTATAAGTATACTCCGTTACATAGGGGATAGCGGGCTCATCCGGACCTACCAGATAAGAAGGAGCGAAGAGGCGCAGCAAGTCGAAGTGTAAGAATGCGCGCAGACCTAAAGCCTCACCTTTGATGACATTGTAATTATCTTGAGCGAACATCTTCGGATCAGCATTCTCCATCTCTGCCATTAAGGCATTCAAAGAAGCGATGGCGTTGTAAGCATTTGACCAGATGGCGTTGCCGATACCGGCAGCGCCGCTGTTGTTGTAGCTGCCGCTATTAATATAGCTATAATTCCCACTGCCTACTGAATAATACAGTTTGCCAAGAATATCCAATGTTCCATATTTCAGTTCCTGCCCATAGAGAGAGCTAGAGGTCAACTTGATATAGACACCATTGAGTGCATCCTTGAATCCGGCCTCGCTACCGAACAGTTCTGTACTTTCTATCTGTGACTTGGGTTTCACATCGAGGAAGTCGTCGCAGCTGGTCAGACAACATGTGAACAGAAGGACCAGTGCGATAGAATTGATGCTTATATTTTTTGTTTTCATATATTTTCTTTTTTAGTAATCCTTTTAGAACATTGCCTGAATGGAGAACGAGAAGCTCTTAGCGTAAGGATAGCTGGTACCACGCTCAGTCTTGATACTACCGATACGGGCTATGTCACTCATGTCGAAAGACAGACGCAGACGGTTGAAGCCCATCTGTTTGATGGCTCTCAGGCGATCGAAGTCGTAGCTGAGGTTTACAGAAGAGATATTCCATACGTTGTTGTCTGCCACGAAACGAGAAGTAGCATAAGTTGTGCTCTGATCGGTGATGGCCTTGTACTGACTGATGTCACCCGGCTTCTGCCAACGGTCGGTGAACACGCGGCGGTCAACATTGTATTTCAGGTTGGCATTCTCTACCTTGCTCACGAGTGTAGAGTTGTAGAGTTGTCCGCCAAACTGGTAGGACATACCCACATTGAGCAGGAAACCTTTCCAGGCAGCACTGATACCACAGTTGCCGTAGATGTCACTGTTGCTGTCACCACAGATTGCCAAGTCGTTCGTACTATAATCGAATGTCGTTGTTCCGTCTTTCTTTACAAAGATTTCTTTACCGGTAGCAGGGTCGATACCCATGGATGGTACTGCCCAGATGGCTGACATCGACTGTCCCTCTTCGTATAAGATAACTGCAGAAGTACTGTTGCTGGCTTTCTGGCTGTCGTTGAAAGTCTTCAGAGAGTTAGAGATCTCCTTGATCTTATTGGTGTTATGGGTTACGTTTGCATAAACGTTCAGGTAGTCATGATGGTTGGCACTCTCCAAAACGCGTGTGCTGACATATACTTCCCAACCTTTGTTCTGTACCTTACCGAGGTTCTCTTTATAAGTGGTGAAACCTGTAGATGATGGAATGGTAACGTCTGTGAGCAGGTCATCGGTTACTGCGTCATAAACATCGGCGCGGATAGTAAGACGATGATGGAATGCCTGAAAGTCAACACCGACGTTCTTATCCAACTTACGCTGCCACTTCAGATTAGGATTAGCCATGGCAAGAAGGTAGGTACCGGGATTGCCGTTATAGAACTGGCTGCTGTAGTAGGTCCAGGTCTGCAAACTCTGATAGGAGTTGAAGTTCTGTGAACCTGTGAAACCGACAGAAGCACGGAGTTTCAACTGATCAAGCCATGTGGCACCCTTCATGAAATGCTCATTGTGAACGTTCCATCCGAGACCGGCAGACCAGAACTTACCCCAGCGTCTCTCAGAACCGAACTGTGAAGATCCACTCAGACGGAAAGAACCGTCAACAAGATAGCGGTTGTCGTAAGAGTAGTTGATAGCACCCACCAAACCGACATCATGGGTTGTTGTTTCCCTACTTGTAGGAGCACTGTCCTCTAAATACTGACGGGCATAACCGATATCATCCAGACGGTCATTAGGGAAGCCTTCTGCGATAACACTCATACTGTTGCTGCCAGCAGCATTGAGGCTCCAACCAAGGTTGGCGAAGAAGAGGTGCTTCTCAGCGAAGATATGGTTATAGTTAGCATTCACGTCGGCACTCAGACGGTAATTCTCACCATCGGAATAGGTATATTGTCCTCGACGCTTCAACAGCTCTTCAGAAGTGTAACTGGCAAACCTTGTATGACTGGCAGGATAGAATAACTCAGAACGGTCATCCTGGAACAAGACACTGAAACGGCCAATCATCTTGAAGTCCTTCGTAGCGCGCCACTCTGCGTAGAAGTTGTTATTGATCTGTGCATAGCGGTTCTGATCCTTTGTATTGATGGTGGAGTTCCAGATAGGATTAGTAATTATATTTCCTTGATACGAAGAATAATTGGCCAGATAATATGACTTGATTACATTTCCGTTAGCATCGTATGGACGGAAATAGGGGTTCATGCTGGTGTACTCAGAGAAACTGCCCCAAGGAGAGTTATGGGCATTGTTGTAAACCACGTCGAGGGCATCGCGGAAGAGCCACTTTCCATAGTGGTAGCTGAAGGTGAGTCCACCGGAGAGTGTTCTACGGTCGGATCCTTTCATCACACCGGCTACGGAGTTGTAGCCTAAGTCGATACCATATTGGAATGCCTCGCTACCGCCTTCGATATATACGGTATGTTTTGTACCTACACTGTTGCGAAGCGGTTTTGACTTCCAGTCGGTGTCATAGCCACGGAGCACATTCTGCAGGATGTCGTTGTAAGCCATGTCGTAAATATACTGTTGGTCTGCTCTGTACCAATAGTTAACACCATTATAGCCTACATAATCGTAAAGTCCTGCCATACGCTCCACTTCGAGTTTCTCTGTGGCATTGGTCAGGTCGTAGCTGGAGAGGTCGGGGAGGTTGAAGTTCACGCTACCTGTATAAGTGACGCGCAGCTCGCCGCCCTTCGGCTTCACCGTCTCGATAATCACCACACCGTTAGCAGCCTTGGAACCATAAATGGCCTTGGCAGCAGCATCCTTCAGGATGGTTACGTTCTGGATGCGGTTCATATCCATATCCATTACCTTAGTAAGACTGGTCTCGAAACCGTCAACAATGAACAATGGCTGGTTCGGGTTTGTCTGATATTCTCCTTTCAGGTCGGGGAAACCGCTCTGTCCACGCAGGGTGATGTCGGGCAGTGCATTCGGGTTACTACCCACAGCAAGGTTCTCTGCAAAGTGGAATGAGGGATCAAGGTTCTTCAGTGACTGCAATACGTTGATGTTACCAACGGCACGCAGCTGCTCCTGATTAAATTGTGTGGTAGCACCGGTGAAACTCTCTGCCGTACGGGTGTACATACCGTTATCGATTACCACCACTTCATCAAGTTGTGTGGCGCTCTTCATCGTTACATTGACGGAAGCAACCTCACGACCTGCCGGCACCTGTACGTATGTGTCTTCCATACCCACGTATGTGAATTTCAGCGTACAAGCATCCGTCGGGATCTTCAGGATGTACTTACCTTCCGCATCCGTAATCGTACATACTTTTGAATCACCGATACATACCGGTACACCGACAAGAAGTTCTCCGGAGTCGTCTTTCACGACACCAGTAGCGGTACGGTTACGGTCTTTTGGCAGTTGCTTCGTTACCGTAACGAGATTACCCTCTACATCGTAAGCACATTCAATCATTCCCATCACTTCATCAAGCACTTGCCTGACGGGTTTGTTCGTTGCATTTACCGTTACTCTTGGCAGAGTACGAAGGAGTTCAGAACTGTAGATGAAATCCAGTCCTGTCTGTTTCTTCACCTGTGTGAAGAAATCTTTCACTGTTGCTCTTTGCATCGACAACGTAACAGGCTTGTCCAATACATTTTGATTTGGAGCAGCCTTAGCCGTCGACATTCCGAGCCATAGTACCATCATCAAGAAGATGGATACCAGTTTTAATTGATTGTTTTTCTTCATACTAAAATGGTTAGTAATTAATATATATGGTATTGTCTTTAATCTGTACTTCATACCCTGTGATCTTGCTGATGGCATGGAGCAGAGGCTCTATTGTATCATATCGGCTGATACTACCACTTACTAATGTATTGGTAATGCTTTGATCGTTGATGACATAGTCAAGATGATACCAGCGATAGATAATCTCCATCAAACCCTCTAAAGGATAGTCTTCAAAATCAAACTTCTTGGTATTCCAGGCAACGTAGGGTCGCAGATCTGCTTTACTGATATAAGGAGAGTTGGAATGATCCTTGATGATGATCTGTTGACCGGGTGTAAGCATATATTCTTTACCTTCGGATGGGGTTACGCCAACACTTCCCTTGACAAGAACGACAGATGTACAGTCACGTTTTTTACTGCTGTTGTCACGTGCTCTTGTGTTTATATCAAACTCTGTTCCGTAAACCTTCACATCACCCTGTTGGGTATGTACGATAAACGGTCGGCTTTTATCTTTGGCAACCATGAAATATGCCTCACCACTAAGAATAACATCACGACTGTCACGGCCAAACTCCTCGGGATAAACAATACGGCTGTCAGCATTGATATGAACCAAGGTTCCATCTGATAGCGTGCGCCAGAACTCCTTGTCGTGGTAGGTCGTAATCAGTTCGAGCGGTTTGTCTCCGTTGGTTAATGCTTCATTATTTTCCTCATTACCAGCAGCCCCATCGTTATCCACCTTATTTAATAACAGTTGGATGATCTCTTCTGAGAAGGTGTCATTATTTGAAGAAGAATGAATGTTGGCAGCAAAGGTTTTTACACTGGCTTCATTCTTGCCTGTCTGTCGACTTGTTTGGATAGCTGCAAGAACATCTTGCGGAATCTCCGGTGGTGTCACCTTCGTGTAATCATGATACCACCAATAACCGGCACCGAAAATCATAAAGAGGATTACGGCAGCTACTCTCAATAACCGACGATAAAGGGTCCAGTATTTTGTCGTACGAATGAGATCCTTACTTTCCTTTTCTTTGAATAACAGTGACCTTATTCTTTGGAAAGCTTGTTCCTCATCAATACGGTCATATGTTTTATAACGCTCTGCCAAGTCATTGGCATTCAGAATCTCTGCTATTTCTTCAGGGGTACAATTTTCCTTCAAGAATCTGCAGTCTTCTTCTGTTGCTTCACCCATGATTATACGGGCAAGGATAGTATTTTTATCTTGTATCATAGTTTCCTTTTTATATCTTATACAGGTAAAGGTATAAAAAGGTGCAAAAAATCATAACTTTTTTACGGAAGGAGTAAAGAAAGTAATAACAATGCCTCCGGATTAAGTGTTTCCCGTAAGCGCTCTATACCTCTTCGTTTGTGTGATTTTACCGTGTTGATATTAATATCCAGGATCTCTGCGATTTCTTTGTTTTGTTTTCCTTCTATAGCCAAAAGAAAGATATCCCGCTGCTTGCTTGGCATTTGGTCGATAGCCATGAAGAGTTGCCGGTATACCTCTTCTTTATGAAGGGCAATGGTGTCATTCTCTTCAAGTTGCATCTCCCGATACTCTCTCTTTAAACGATCTTGGTGATGAAGGGCTACTTGAAGATGCTCCAACCTGGAGAGTGACCGGTTGCGAACGGCATTGAATAAGTATGTACGTAATTGTCCTTCTGAATGAAATTGATTCTGTTGTTGCCAGGTGTTGAGAATGACATCCTGCACAACATCCTCTGCCTCTTCCAGATTGCCAAGTAATTGCATAGCAAATCCTACAAGCATCTTGTAATGCTGTTTGTAAATCATTCGGAGGGCATTCTCATCCCATTGATTGATGCATTCTAATATGGCAGAACCTTCTGTCATTGAAAAATACTAACTGTGGCTGCAAAGATACGAAATTATTTGAATAATGACCTTCTTTTGTAATTATTTTTATGATGGTTATTATCTTGCAGAACATATGTTCCAAAAGAAGACATCACTTTTCTTAAGGTAAAACAAGTTGTTTTCCCTTGGAAAAGGGTATCTTTTCTAACGGAAAAGGTGATTAAAACTAAGGCAAAACAACTTGTTTTACTTTGTCTGTACCTATAAAATAATATCCCCGTTACAACATCTCTGTGTAGCGGGGATAATAAAAATGAGTTATTTTGAGAGAGAAATTATTCCTCAGGAGCTGTGGTTGGAGTAGAGAGAGCCTCGTCGGTACCCAGCTTGCTGATAGCCTCACGGGTGTGGTTCATCCACAGACGACGTACGGCAGCGCGCTCAGCCAATGCAGGGATATAACCCTCACCGCTCTTATATTTCTTCCAGCAGGGTTCTGTGAAGTTGGTTTCGTAAGCAGTGGTGGTGATACCGGCAGCATTGAACATGCTATACCAGCTCTCGTTATCCTCTGGGTCAGCCATATCGTTGTGAGCGTGGTCACCGGCGATAGACATCAGCGGGTAGAGCTGAGCTTTCTTAGCGTTGTTCTTGGTATAGGTCATGGTCTTGGTTACATCACCCACTGCAATGTCGAAAGAACCACCGTTGACATGCTCCAGCACATTGTCAACATAAGTGTCTTCCATATCAACAGTACCTACATAGTAGTTCTGGTTCAGTTGACGGAGATAGTCCTCTAACTGCAGGTAACGGATATTACCACCATAGTAGTCATAACCCTCAGGGTTACCATGGCCCATGAAAGCAACGATACCGTTGGCAACGGCTGCCTTCACGTCAGCCTCCTGGTTCAGTACGGTAGCGAGGTTCTTGGCATCGATCTCCTCAGCCATCAGCGGAGTACCAACCACCACGTTTAGGTCGAGGCTCTTCATGTATGCGTTGGTGAAGTCACCGTTACGGTTGTTCATGAAGTCCTTTACGTAAGAGTCACGTACACGGCGATATTCTTCACCGGGGATAACCTGCAGTGACTGTACGACAACCTGCTGATAGCCGGCTTTACCGATAGCAGTGAGCCAGTGCTCGGGATCGTAGTAGTCTTTCGGGTCGGTATTCTCACCACCGCGAGCATTGTTGATACAGATAGCGGAAGAGAAGGAGAGATACACATCATAACCACTGAAAGTACTCTTATACTCACTGACAACCTTATCAAAGGTATCATAAGCCTGCTCCCAGGTAGAACCGAAGGCAACAAGGAGAATCACCTTATTGTTCTTTTTCTGTGATTTTACCATGTCATCGACAGCCTTTTGGTACTTCTGGTAGTTAGATTCATCATCGTCATCGCTACAAGCGGTGAAGGTCATACTTGCGATGATAGCCATCATAGCTAACATCAGAAAATTAATTTTCTTCATAACTTCTTTCGTTTAAATTGGTTTTAAATTTATTGTTGATATTATGTTTTCCGTCTTTAATTCTTATGGTAAAGGTGGCGTAGATGGTGGTTCCCGGTGTGGTGGTTCCCAAGTGTAGTCCGTGATAGGTGCGGTCCACATAGTTGAAGATATTATCTACACCTGCTTCCAAACGGTAGGAAAGATGTTTGTTCCCGGCAAAGTCATGGGTGGTGGAGACACGCCATATCTGGTATCCCTTACCATCACCGTCAATCTGGTAGAAACGCTTGGTTGACAACTTCCCGTAGATGCCGATGCCCAGATGGTATTTCGGGGTGAAGTCATGTCCCCAGTTGGCAAAGACATTCCCTTTATGGTGTGCCATGCCGTCGATCACCACATCCATCAGTTGTTCTTTGTCGGTATCGTAAACCTGCGCTTTCGTATCCAGATAACTGTAACCGCCACCGATGCTGAATGCCTTGTAGTTATAACGGACATTGACATCCACGCCATAAGTCTCGGCATTCTCCATATTCATATATTGCCGTGTCTTGATAGGGTCATACTGAATGATATATTCAGCCGGTGCTTGGTTGTTGGGAATGGTTACCAAAGTAATCATATTATCCACCTTATTATAATAACCGGTGGCAGTGATGCTGAGTCCGTTCCAGGTATATTCGATGCCGCCGCTGTAGTAGTTGCTCGACTGTGGGTCGAGATTCTCATTACCTAAATAGAGATAGGTGCCGTTCATCTGTCGGATATATCTGTAGTAAATCTCTTTCAGGGTAGGGGTCTTGAAACCCTGTGCCCAGGTGGCTCTCAGTCGGATGCGTTGTCCGACTTTATACATGGCAGAAATCTTCGGGGTGAACCGTGTACCGAACTGTTTGTTGATGTTCAGACGAAGACCGGCAGTGATATTCAGGTTTGGTATGCCGTTATACTCATCTTGAACATACAACGCACCGGTATAGTCATCTTTCTGCTCATCCACCACTCGCATGGGAGCACGCAACCAATCATAGCGTGCCTCAATACCGGCAGAGAATCTGTTGCTGTAGGGTAGGGTGAACACTCCTTTCAGTTCCGCCAAAGTACGTTGCTGGTCGGCTTGCAACTGTTCATCTTCCGGATAATAGGGATAGTAATGGGTGAAGGTGCCGTCTTCCTTATAACCGTCGGTGAGATATTCTGCCGTAAAGTCATAATAATATGCGTGGCGATTCCACAT
>JAEEGL013518518.1_pt1 | contig 18905 bp, 16 predicted proteins | sample 9134231 | NCBI WGS metagenome assembly JAEEGL01 (sample SAMN16246548, study PRJNA631951) | gut metagenome | biome: gut microbiome; feature: rumen; material: fiber-attached | host: Bos | place: Iran: Karaj | collected 2018-10 | reverse complement strand
CGGCAATTCAGCTGATTTATACATCATTCCTGCGTCGGAGAAGTTAAGACGGGCTGAAAGAGAATAACCCACTATGACACTTTCAATAATCAAAAGATGTCAGAGTGGGTTTGTTTCTTCCTTACGTAACCTCTCTCTCCGGCGCGCTTTTTAAATTGCATACAAAGTGTTTTTTTAAAACAACTCCTTCCGTCTCGCCTGCGGGCTCGGTCAGGTCGCGGCTCTGACAGTCCACCGGACTGTCATTCACTACCGCGCCCCCCCCGCTTCGCTATCTCGGTGAGGGAGGCGAATCAAGGCGCCCTCTTTGAGGGAGCTGTCGCCGGAGGGATTTTCCGCCGAGGGCGACTGAGGGAGTTTGTATTCATTCCGAAATCTTTGCGGCTATGTACGTATCCGCCATGAATTCCGCGAGGACGGGCGTCAGCACATCGTACCCTTTTGCGTTCGGATGGAGCCCGTCGTTTGTATACAGTCTTGACTTTACGTCAAATCTTTCGTTGAACCATCCGTCGTTATAAAGGTCGAGATACGCGACGCCCCATTTATCGCAGAGCGCTTTTATCATATCGACGTATTCGGTCATATCCATACATCTGCCCGTATTGAAATCTACCTTATACAGTATCATAAACATTATGACCGCTTCGGGATGATTTGCCGAGAGAGTATACAGCACCTCTTCAAGTCCGCCAGCAAGCGTTTTTTTGTCGAGCTTTGACGCGTCGAAATTATCTGCCGTCATATCCGACACCACGCCGACGGGAGCCGAATCCATGGCGTCGTTTACACCGCCCTCTATCACTATCATATCCGCCTTGCGGGTAAGATCCTGTTTTGTCTGCGCGATTATCGTGTTCAATCCGCGCGCCGTTGAAAACGAGGCGCCGTTTTTTCCGCGGTTGTACGTTTTCGTGCCGTAAAGCTCCCTTATGCGTCCCGCGTAAGAATAATACACCGTACGCGACGGATCGTCGTGGAAGGATTTATCGCATACGGAATCACCGTAATAGATCACCTTTTTGTCGTATAAAACGGCTGAGATGTCGCACGATCCGGGACCCTGCTCAAACGACGGCACGGCTTTTTTATTATATATTTCATATATGAAATCCGCCGTTCTGCCGGCAAGCTTTCCGCAGTCGTCTTCGCCGTACTTCAGCGCTCTTTCGCGGCTTTTGCCGTCCTGCGGGACGGCGTCTATTTCAAATTCCGTTATGAGCGGCCATTCCACGTCGTACGCCGTGGCGCGGACGCGGACGTATCTTGCCGTAAAGCTTTCATTGTTATACGTTTCCCTGTCGTTTTTGTCAAGCTCGCACAGCTGTGTGAACTCCTCTTTGTCCGAAGAATATTCAATAACCGCCGAATGCATGTAGTTTTTCGGATATTTTTCGGAGCCCATTATGAGGCGTACGGAGCTGACGTTTGACAAAGCGCCCAGATCTACCGTGAACGAATGGTTTTCGAGAGCGGCGCCCGCCGCCCAGAAAAGCGTTGACATATCGCCGTCTATCGCGTATTCGGGGCCGTTGTTCTGATATATATTCATATTCGTCTCCGCGGTATATCCGGTTTGCGGACGGTATTCAAGCTCCGTTTCTTCATCCGTCAGATCGAGCGTGAAAACGCCCCACTTCACGCACGCGGCGCGCATAACGGCGGCAAAGCGGCGCATATCCGATACGCAGCCCGTGACGGAGCTTATTTCCGGCGGTATTATACAGCCGACCGACGCGTCGGGGAACAGCTTTTTCGCGGTCATAAGCAGATTTTCAAACCCGCCCGCGAATTTTGACGTATCGAGCTCCTCCTCAGACGTTTCCTCAGCGCTTTTCGCGGTTATCCTGCCTGTATCGACGGCTCTTGCGGCGTCCGTCACGCCGCATCCCAATATGATAATATCGTAGCCGTTACCGCGCTCCGCCTCAAGCTGTGACGCCACCGTCGCCCTGCCCGGTATATCCGTTACCGCGGCGTCCTCCGCGGAGGCGTTCTTATAGTCAGAAAAAGATATCATCTCCGCCGCCTGCCGGATAAAGTCCGGCGTATCTTCCGGGTCCGCGCCCGCCATAAACGCGTCGCCCGCAAAAAGAGCGGTTTTGCCCTTCAGCTCCTCCTCCGGCGTAAGCGGTATCGTCTCCGCTTCCGTTTCGGTCTCCGTGACGGCCACGGGACCGGCCGTCTGTTCTCCGGTATCCTTTATCTCTGTCGTTACCCCTGTTGTTTCCCGTCCGTCGGCTCCGCACGACACGGAAGCGAGGACGAACAAAAGCGCTGACGCCAAACAAATGATCCTTTTCATATTTTTACCCTGTATATTTTTTTCAGCATCATTATAATACAAACAAAAGAAAAAGTCAAGTGTATGAAAAATAAAACGGACCGCCGTTGTTCCCGGCGGTCTCTTAATATCATTCGGCGGTTTTAAAATACACCTGGCTCATAAACACGTCTTCAAGCGACGTCATATCGTATGCCGACGCAAAGCTTATTGTGTACGTATTGCCGTTATAGTTATAAACGTACGTGTGTCCCGGTTTTCCGCCCTCCGAGTATTCAAAATACTGATATTTGATACCGTTATGCGTTTTTTCCGTGTACGTGTAATCGGACTCCGCCATGACCTCGTCTATCGATTTATCCTTGAAATAAACGAGTCTTACGTCAAAAACGCGCTCTCCCTGATCATTCGTATAATCTATGTTTCTGAAGGAGCCCATCGTTTCTCTGTGGAGCTCTCTCCAGTTTTCCTTATAATATAAGTCATAGTGGTTGGACTCGGAATCAAGCTCAATGTCAACTCCGTTTATTGTAAAGGTCGCGCCGCCGTTTTTTTTGTTATCGTTTCCGGCGTCGTCACCGCCCGCTTTTTTGCAGGATGAAAGCGTGAATACCGAAAATACGCATAAGCATATAAGAATAATTGAAATAAGCTTCTTCATTTGTTTCTCCCCTTTTCATTTCTTTATGCGCGCCATAACTCTGACGCCGCTGTAGCTTGTGGCTTCATTGTCGCCGAGACCGCCGGATTCATAAACGTATTTTATGTGAGGCTCCACGAAATCGGGCGTGCGCAGCCAGTATGATACGTCGCCGAGCTTTCTTTCGTCCTCTGTCGGGAAATACTTTTCTATCTCCTCTCTGCTCGGGACGAAAAGCAAATCGTCCGTATCGGGTCCGCCGTCGCGTTTCCAGCTTCCGCCTCCCTCGGTCGTTACGTGCGACAAAGCGAGCTTTGCTCTTTCCTGCGGCGTAAAGAGCTTCTCAAGCATCTCGTCGCCGTTCAGGATCCTGCGCAGGTCGGATACCGACCAGTCCGCGTGCTCCGGTTCTTTTCCGTCCTTTGCATCCATAAACGTGCTTTGCCCTATGATGCCCGTCGTTATCATAAGAAACGACGTATCATCCTCGTCGAGCACCTTCCATTCAAGATCCTCGTACCCGTCGAGTACGTACGGGTTTTTGTCGTAAAGACCGAAACTGAATTTGTCTCCGACCTTTAAGGCGGCTATCCTTTTATTGAGCTCCGCGTCCTCTTTCGGCTCCACGTTTCCGTTTGCATAGCCTATAACGTCGTTTTCGTCATACATGACCCACATTGCGGGGCGTATGCCGTTTTTGCTGTCAACGTCCCAGCCGTACGCGGACGCTTTTGTCTCCCAGCCTTCAACGCAGGCGGCTTTATCGGACGAGTCGCCCATATCGCGGAGCCACCACGTCATGGCTTTGCCGAAGCCGTCCACGTCCTTTAAGCTGTATATTTTGCTTCCGAATTTTGAAAGCAGATATTCGGTCGGCGCTCCGTGTATCGCGCTGCCTTTGCCTGTCATATATTTTGTGACTTCGTCAACTGAAAGCAGGAATACGCGTTCCTCGGTCTCCGATATCTTGCTTTTGTAATCCTCAACGTACGGCGTTTTGACGGTCGTGCTCATTATCAGCTTCTTTTCGCCGTCGGTAAACGCGTTTTCATAGAAATCGCCGTTCAGATATCTGCGCACGTCGGAATCCTTATATAAACAGTGCGTGAATCTCTGATCCTTTTCCGCCGCCTTGAAGCATCCGAATTCAATTATCCTGTCTGATACGACGAGAGCCTTGCCGACGTGCTGGCAGAGCACCGTCCAGGTTATCGCCTCCGCGCCGTTTTTCGTATTACCGTCCTGCTCCCAGGCGCCGAGAGTGAATTTGTCGCCGGGTTTGGCGTTTTCAAGCGCGCCTGCCGTCTGCGCCGTGTCCGCTTCCGCACGGCTGCCCGTGGGTCTGCCGTCGGTGCCGTCGTCCTTGTTTCCCGTATTGCCGCTGATTATCTTTCCGAGATTACAGGCGGAGAACGCCGATATCACGGTCACGATAACGAGAAAAAGCGCCGTAAGTCTTAATTTCTTCATTGATCGTCCTCCAAAGCATCAATACTTGTAATCATACGTTATTTCCGCGTTCTGAAGCGCCTCGTTGCCGTTTGCCGCGGTTATCTTCTGCCACTGTTCTTCGCTTCCCGCATAGAATATCTTAAGCGATCCGACTCCGGCAAACGCGTTTGCCTCTATTTTCGTAAGCGACGCGGGAAGATATACGGTGCCGAGCGACGAGCAGCCGGAGAAGCAGAACGAGCCGATCGTCCCGAGACCTTCGGTCAGCGTGATCTCGGTAAGCGCTGCGTCACCTTCAAACGCGCTCGACATAAGCAGATACGGCCTGCCGCTCTTGTCGGCAAACGTCACCTTTCTGAGCGCCGTGCAATTGTAAAACGCGTATTTGCTTACGTCTGCGTTGCCGTTGAGCGTCACCTCGGCGAGCGCTCCGCAGGTCGTGAAGGCTGACTGACCGACTCTTTCAAGCGTGGAGGGAAGCGTCACCGTTTTCAGCTTTGAACAGCCGCCGAACGAGCCTTCGCCCAGACCGATAAGCCCCTCGGAAAACGTGACCGTCTCAAGATTGTGAGATTCCGACACCGCGTCCTCTCCTATCGAGACCACGGTCCACGGTATGTAAAGGCTTGTCATCGTATCGTTTGATATCGCGTCTTCTTCTATGTGCGTCACGGGTACGCCGTCCACGTGAGACGGTATTACAAGCTCCGTGCCGGTGAAAGTACCTATATCCCGTACCTCACACATATCGCCGTAATTTCTTATATCAAGCCCATCGCTGCCCTTGACCTGCTCCGGCTCCGTACCGTTTCCGCCTGATACTGTCGTTTCGCCGTTTGTGATCGCCGCGGTATCAGCGCCCGTATTTGACGCCGTATCGCCCGGTTTATACGTATCGGGGGCGCTTGTGCTCTGTCCGTTTGTGCCGGACGGCGAGTCAGCTCCGCCTGAGCAGGCGGACAGCAAAGCGATAACAAGCGCAAGAATAAGTAAAGCTGTGATCTTTTTCATCTGTTTTCTCCTTTAAGTCTGTTTTCAGCCGTTATACGTTATTTCTCTGTCCCACATCGGGTCGTTGCCCGAGTCTATATCAACCTTTTCCCACGCGTCTTTGGCTCCGTTATAGATCACGGACGATATTGCGGCGCATCCTCTGAACGCGTCGTTGTCGACGTGCTTCAAGGTCGACGGGAGTTTTATCGTCGCAAGCGAGGTACAGTTGTAAAACGACTGTGGGCGTATGTCCGCCGTTCCCTCTCTTATCTCCACGCTCTTTATCGTACGGTTTTCTGAAAACGAGGCGGAGGCGAGGTCGTATTTATGCCCGTTGAAATCCGCGGGAAGCACTAATTCCGTATCCGTGCCCGTATAGGACAAAAGCAGAGTTTTTTCTCCGTTGTCATAGTAATAATATCCGCCGCTCGTCCCGTAAACGTGCAGATCGCCTTCCGTGATGATGTTTTCCGCGTAATATGCGACGTGACCGTTATCGCTTGAGCCGTATTTCAGAGTAAGCGACGAGAGGTTTTTGACCTCAACGAGCTTATAGCACGCCAGAAACGCCTTCTGGCTTATACGCTGCAGATTTTTAGGAAGCGTTACCGTATATAAGTTAAGACACATATAAAACGCGTTGCCGTCGATATCCGTAAGCGAATCCGGAAAATAAACGCTGCGAAGCGATTTGCAGCCCGTAAACGCGTAGCCGCCTATTTCCGTTATGCCCTCGGGCAGAGTTACTGACGTTATATCGGCGTTGTTGTAAAACGCCTTTTCGTCTATTGCGGTGACGGGCTTGCCGTCGTGTTTGTCGGGTATTATTATATCCCTGTCCCTGCATTCTCCGACGCCTTTTACGTGATATTCGTCGCCCCACGGCTCCATTTCAAGCCCTTCGCTCGCTTTGGCGCCGCATACCGCGCATACGTTGTCCTTCATTTTATGACCCGCGGGTTCGGCGTACACGGTCTCCTTTGCAGCGCATTCGGAGCAGACGCGTTCCCTCGCGGCGCCGGTCGTGCAGCTGCCGCTGCCCGCGTCCTTCCATTCGCCGTATTTATGGGTATGGGACGGGTCGGTATTTCCTTTATTCTCCGTTATCTGATCTTTACCTGTGTTTTCGTTCTGCGCCGCAGACGGCGTAGTACCTGACGGAGCGCTTGTGTCGTCCCTGCTTCCGCCCGCGCAGGAAATCAAAAGAGCGGAGATCATGACCGTTACGAGAAGTGCCGTAATGATTTTTTTCATCTTTTTTTCCTTTCGGTCCCGTCCTGCCCCGGACGGGTTTTATTTATAATAATACAATTATATTATATATGTCAATACCGGATCTGTCTATTGCGTAAAACCGCATTTTATACTGCGGCTTTACGAAAATCGCAAAAAAAAGCTCTCCGCACGGAGCGGAAAGCCACTTTGTTTACTTGTTATCCGATTCGTCGCGGCAGAGGCTGACGAGTCCGGAGCGTGTGGAAACGCCGGTCTTGCGGTAAATGGACGTCACATTTGCCTGTACCGTCCTTATCTTTACGGAAAGGCTTTCCGCTATCGCCGCCTGCTTGTCCTCAGTCAGAACAAGCTGTTTAAGAACTCTGAACTCCGACTGGGTCAGACCGTATTTTTCCTTTATGGATTCAAGCGCGCCGTCGGGCGTATCCTTTGCGGCGGGCGGCTCATCCGTCTTCTGCGGCTCGGCTCCCAGATTGAAATCGCCGTTTATCGCCGTCAGTATCATTATGACGGCGAGCGCCGCTATGTTGAGCGACAGCACCGCCACGGGGGAAAGCGACGATATCGGTATTACAAACGTAAGAATGACAGCCAGACTGTCCGTTACACGTCCCGCGGACGACCAGAGCCCCGGCATACGCGTTTTCGGCGCGAGCTTCCAGAACGTGAGGTTGTAATATGATATAACGGCGGAAAGCGATACGTAGTAGAGGCACATATTGAGCCAGTAAGCGCCCGTGACCTCCGTCAGAACGGCGTTCAGAAGCGAGAGCACCGCCGTGCAGAGCGTGGAGATAGGCAGATATTTTCCGTTTTTTATATCTCCCAGGATTCCGAACGAAATAACGGCGGGTATCATCAAAAGGCGCGGCCACGAATAAACGTTATATTCCGTATAGCCGGACTGTATCTGCAGATGATGGATATAGCTGTTGTAATAAGATATGAAAAGCAGCATCGAAAGCGTAATGACAAGGGCGAAAACAAGCTTCCGCGCGCCTTTTGCCGCGGGCTTGACCTCCTCCGCGCTCTCCTCCGGCTCGTCCTTTATGCAGACGAGCATATATCCGAGCGCGGCAAACGAAACAGCGGAGACTGCCGCGAGAAGAACGGGAACCGAAAACTGAAGCTGTAAAAGGTACTGCGTAAGTATCGCAAAAGAGTACCCCGCGCCCATACAAACGCCGGCTTTCGCGCCGTCCCCCGTCCTGTACGCCATACGTACGTATACCGCGCCTCCGACAAAACCGATACAGACGACGGTCACGGCGGCGGCGATAAGATATATCACCGACGCGCTTGACGAAAACATCAGCACCGACGCGCCCGGCACGCACACCGCGAGCGCGCACAGAGAAAGCGTCAGCCGCACGCGGCTTTTACGCACGAATTTATGTGTCATACCGTGGAAAACAAAACCCGCCACGGCGAATATCTGTATGTATAAATAGATCTTTTCCTGAAAATCATCGGAAAGAAGTCCGCGTCCCGCCTGATTGCACAGCCGCATTATCACAAACTGCAAAAAAGCGAATGAGGCAAAAAGCAAGATCGCGGGGATATTCTTTTTAATGCTCGTTTTTATACCGTTTTCCTCCGTTTCCCGGTCGTTTGCCTTTATCGGTCTTCAGGCAGAGGCTCGCCGTTTCTGTCGAGATGATAATAATACGATATGGTGTTAAGGACCGGCGGCGCGGCGTTGCCGCCCGCGGCACCGTTTTCTATGACGCAGGATATCGCTATCTCGGGATCGTCGTACGGTGCGAACGCGACGAAAACGGCGTTGTTGTTCGTCTGGCTCGTCTGCGCCGTACCGGTTTTGGTACCGACGGGGAATTTATAGCCCTTTGTCGCGGTCGTCAGCTCCTTGGAGCGCTTCATACCGCTTTTTACGGATTGGAGACAAATCTCGTCCATTTCGACCTTTCCGAGTATCTCCGGCGCGTTTTTCTCCTCGCCGCTGCCCGAGAAATTACAGGTCTTCAAAAGGATCGTGGATTTATACCGCGTGCCGCCGTTCACCGCCGTCGCTATGTACGACGAGAGCTGCAGCGGCGTGAAGCTGTTGTCGGACTGTCCGATCGCCGCCGCGAGCGTGTCGCCCGAATACCAGCGTTTTCCGACGCTCTCCTTGTATTCCGGCCCCGCGAGTATGCCCTTCGACTCCGGCAGCTCTATGCCCGTGTAATCGCCGAGCCCGAGCTGCTTGCAGTATTTGTTCAGCGTGTCGATACCCGTAAGCCTGCCCGTTTCGTAGAAATAATAGTTGCACGAAACGCCTATCGCGTCTATCAGCTCAAGCTCTCCGTGACCGTCTCTTTTCCAGCACCACGGCTGATAGTCGGGGTAGAATTTATACTGTCCCGTGTCGTTTATCCTCGTGTTCGGCGTTATGGTCCTGCTCATGAGCGCCGCTATCGTCGTGGCTAACTTGAAAGTGGAGCCGGGCTGATAAGTACCGGAAAGGGATCTGTCGAAAAGCGGCTTTGCGGGATCGGCCGCAAGCGTATTGTAATCCTTTGAAAACGTTGTGAGATCGTACGTCGGATACGACGCGAGCGCAAGCACCTGCCCGGTTTTGACGGACGTCACGGTCAGCGCGCCGCTGTCCGCCTTTTCGCCCGAATTCTGTCTTCCGGACGCGATGCCCTCAGCGCGCACCTTTTTTACCTGCTCCTCAAGCGCTTTTTCAGCCGCCTCCTGCAGGTTTATGTCTATCGTAAGATATACGTTCTTGCCGGGGACCGCCTCTTTCTTCACGTAAGTGTCGACTACGCTGCCGTAATCGTCCTCCACATAGACGGTAATGCCGTTCTCTCCGCGCAGTATATCCTCAAACGCCGCCTCGGCGCCGTTCAAGCCAATGACCGCGTCGTAGGAATAGCCCTTTGCAAGATACTCCTCCATTTTGTTTTCGGGTATCTTGCCGACTCTGCCTATGATGTTGGAACCGACGCCCGGCGTGCCGTAAACTCTCTCATATTCTTTTTTTATGGTTATGCCCTTGCATCCGCTTTCAAGCACGGCGGTCGCAAGCCGCAGATCAATGCCCGATAAAAGCGTATACGGGTTTCCCGGGGCGAAATCCGTCGCCTCAAGGCTGTATAAAAGCCTTATCAGTTTATCCTCGGTGTCGTTATCGTATATATGCTCGCCGTCTTTGTCAAGCAGCTTGTAATCCTTCAGAAGCTCCTCGTACAGATCGATGCACGAGACGCCGGATTTTATGTTGTGGTAGAGTAAGAACCTGTACATCCTGTTCTTCGCCGTCTGCGACGAGAGCGCTTCTTCGTCGTATTCTATATGCGGGTACGTACCGGTCACGGGCATTATCGTCTCCGCCTCATACCCGTTTTTCGCAAGTACGGATATGACGGAGGAAAGCGCCTCGTTCTTCTCCGTTATGCCGGACGGCGTTGAGGCGTAGTCGAGCTGGAGCACCTCCGTATAATCGTTCGTTACGAGCGGCACTCCGTTTCTGTCGTATATCTCGCCGCGAAGCGACTGCACGACGACCTCGCGCTCGTGCGTCAGCGTCATCGTCCTGACGTATCTGTCCGTTCCCGTTATCTGGATGTTTACGAGTTTTATGAGGAAGAACACGCACGCCGCGGCGTAAAGTATATACAGCGGTATATATCTGATATTGAATTTTCTTTGTTTCAGATTGTTGTTCTGCATTGTTTCACCTTTTCAGCTTTGACTCTCTGCCGTATCTGAAAATACGGTAGTGAAGCGCAGCGAGCAAAAACACGGGAAGAAGTATCACCGTTCCGTATAAAAGCTGCGGAAGCGCGGTCTTAACGAGCGCGGAGCCGAACGCGGCGCCCGACGCCGCAAGTATTACCGCGGTCTTCAGCGCGCCGACCGTCAGCGCCGCTGCGCCCGATATCAGCGCGGGAAGTATCTTTTTTCTGAAAACGAGCCTTGACAGGACTATCGAAAGCGCCGCCGCGAGAAGGAACAGAAACGGGGAAAGCGTGAATTTGTCTCCGCCCACCGTGTCGAGCAGAAAGCCCGCGCACACGGCTATGATACAGCTCACGCGCTCGTCCTCATAGCAGGCTATGCAGACCACCGCGCAAAGCGTAAGCTCGGGTATCACGCCGAACAGACGCAGATGCGGAAAAACGCTGCACTGCAATATTACGGACAGGGCGGCGTATACCGACGTCAATATCACCCGCAGTACCGCGGCAAAGCTCACACGCTGCACGTCTCAATCCTCCACGTATTTTTCATATGAGGTTATGACGGTAACGGAATTGAGCCCGGATATCTCCGCGTACGGCTTTACTATCGCGTATTTCGTTCTCAGACTCTCGTCGTATTTCACCTCCGTGACGGTGCCGATTATAAGCCCTCTCGGATAAACGGAGCCTACGCCGGAGGTCAGCACTCTGTCACCCACGGCGACGTCCGCGTCGCTCTGAAGATATGACAGACGGCAGAGACCGAGCAACTCAAGCTCGTAATCTCCCACGACTATGCCCGACGCGCGGCTTCTTTCCACGTACGCGCCGACGGACGAGTTCATCTCTATTATCGAGCACGCCTTGGACCACGTCGCGCCCGCGTCCGTTATCCTGCCTATAAGTCCCGAATTTGACGAGATTATCGGCATATCCCTGTCTATACCGTTGTTTCTGCCGCGCCCGAGGGTAAAAACCGTCATATAGTTTCCGTCCTCGCGCCCGACTATGTCAGCGATCTCGAATTTATAGTCGAGATGCTCTTCCTTGACCTCGAGCATACGGCGCAGCTCGTCGTTTTCCGCGCGTATCGCCTGAGCGGACTGCACCTCGTCGATCATGCCGTTTATCTGTTCCTTAAGCTCCTCGTTTTCCTTTTTGAGCCTGTCGAACTCCGTTATGTACGAGGCGTATCCGTCTATCGCTCTGCCGACCGCGTCGGACAGCTTCTGCACCGGTACGGTGACGTAGTGAAGCGCCGTTTTTATATATGAAGAATAGCCGAGAAAGCTCATTGCCGTGAATACGACGGCGATGCTCGCCGCGACTATGAGCGTTATTATGAAAAATTTGCTTTTAAAGAATTTCATATCCGTAAAACTCAGCTTTTAGTATTCTTCTCCCTCGGAGACGACCTGCAGAAGCTCGCCCGCCGACGCTATTATCTTCTCCGTTCCGCGTATCACGCAAAGCGACGGTTCGTCCGCAACGGTCACGGGCATGGACAGCTTTTCGGAAAAATATCTGTCAAGTCCGGGAAGAGACGCCGTTCCGCCGCAGAGCGTCATACCGCTTTCAAACACGTCGGAGCTGATCTGCGGAGGTATATGCTCAAGCACGCTTTTTATGTGCTCCGTTATCCTGTCGAGGACCTCGCTCATCGCCTCGCGCACCTCGGAGGAGCGGAGTATCACGCGCACGACCTGCCCCGTAAGCATATTCCTGCCGCATACGCCGTAATCTCCCGACTCTGTCAGTCTGTGCGCGGAGCCCGCGGCGAGCTTTATCTGCTCCGCCGTCTGCGGACCTATAACGACGTTATAGCTGTCCTTTACGTAGCGGGCTATCGCCTCGTCAAGATCGTCGCCGCCTACGCGCGCCGTGCCCGCGCTCGCAATTCCGCGGAACACTATTACGGAGGTCTCCGTATTGCCGCCGCCTATATCGCATATAAGGCGGCCCTTTGTATTGAGAATGTCGACGCCGCAGCCTGCCGCCGCAGCCATCGGCTGTTTTATGACCATGAATATATCGCGCCCGCCCGACGCGGCTACGCACACGTTTTCAAACGCGTTGCGCTCAACCTCCGTTATGCCGTAAGGCACAGAGACCGCTATCTTCGGTCTTGAGATCGCGCCGCGCAGACCCTTGTCAGAAAGTATCGCGGAGAGCATTTCAACGGAGTCCTCAAAATTCGCTATGACTCCCGCGCGAAGCGGTCTTATCGCGTCCTTGTCCGCGGGCGTCCTGCCGAGCATACGCTTCGCCTTTTCTCCGTAGCACAAAAGCTCCCTTTCGGATGAAAAAGCCGCGGCGGTCGGCTCGTTATATACGAGCCCTCTGCCCTTTACGCATATCCGCAGACTCGAGGTGCCAAGATCTATTCCCGTTTTTCTGTCCATTTATAACCTCCGTCAACCGATAACGGATATACCGAAATCATCGTACAAATGCTCGCACACAAGGCATATCGGAAGCCCGACGACGTTGTGGAAGCTGCCGTCGAGACGCTGTACGAAAATACTGCCGAGTTCCTGAACGGCGTACGCTCCCGCCTTGTCCTTCGGTTCTCCCGTGGCGATATACGCCTTTATCTCCGCCTTGCCTATTTTTCTCATCCTCACGTGGGTCACCTCGTAATCCATCACGAGTCTGCCGTTTTTCTGCATCGCTATGCCGGTATATACCTCGTGCCAGCCGTCCGACAGAAGCGTAAGCATACGCTCCGCGTCGTCGTCGTCCTTCGGCTTGCCGAAGACCTCGCCGTTCCTGCATACGACCGTGTCCGCGGCTAATATAAGCCGTGCGTCGCCGGTCTTACCGCATACTGCGCGGAGCTTGCGCGAGGCGAGTCCCATCGTAAGCTCAGCCGCGGTCACGCTTTTTACGGGCGTTTCATCCGCGTCGGCGCTTACCACTTCAAAGGGTATGCCCGCGGCTCTCAGTATTTCGCTCCTCCTCGGAGATTTTGACGCCAAAACGATAGTTTCCATATTTCACCTGCTTCCTGTCGAGCCGAAGCCGCCTTCGCCGCGCTCCGTCTCCGACAATTGCTCCGACAGTTCAAATTCCGCGCGTATCACGGGCAAAAACATAAGCTGCGCTATTCTCTCTCCGTCTTCTATCGTGTAATCCTTATCGGAAAGATTGACGACGGAAACGAAAATCTCCCCTCTGTAATCCGGGTCGACCACGCCGATTCCGTTTGCAAGCGCTATGCCGTGCTTTGCGGAAAGTCCGCTTCTTGCGCATATGACCGCCGCGGCGTTTTCGTTTTCATATTCTATCGCTATGCCCGTAGGTATCTTCGCGCGCGCTCCGGCGCATACCGTAAACGGCTCGTCAAGGCAGGCGTAAAGGTCCGCCGCCGCGGAGTTTTCCGTCTGATAAACGGGGATCCTCGCTTTTTCTCTCAGTTTTTTTATCTTTGTTTTCATATCACATTCTCTTTATTCTGCCCTCGGGCAGGGATTTGTTTTTATATGCGTCTATGATCGAGGACGCCTGCTCCGCGGTCTCGTCCGTGAAGAAGAAATGGAGATCGCCCACGGCGCCGCCCGACACGACGTCTATCTTGTCCGCCATATACACGGGCACGGGGTTGTATACCGTGTTTCTGTGTATGAACTCGCGGCAGACGGGTATGTTTTCTCCCGTCCTGTCCTTGAAATAGCGGAACTGTCCGTCTCCGCACGCCTCGCATTTTTTCAGCGTTTCCTTCGTTTCGTTTATGTCGCGTATCACGCACTTTTCAAGCACCGCCGCGGGCAGCTTGCCGTAGACCGCCGCGCCCGTCCTGATCGGGGAGGCGGATGAAAGCGCTTTCATCTGCGGTATGTTCAGCTCCGGCGAGATGATGACCGACGACAGCCCCTCTGCGGAAAGCACCTCCGCGGTCCTTGAATTATATACGTTCAAATGAAGTCCGCCGTGGACCTGGAAGCCGTATTTCAGCGCCAGACGCATGGTCCCGACGTTTGACACCATAACGTTCTTGACGCCGCAGAGCTTTACTCTTATCAGCATTTCCTCAAGCAGGGTGTATTCGTGCTGCATCACAACGGGCGGAAGCTCAACGCCGTCCGTCACGTCGCGAACAGCCATCTGCGCGTTCAGATACTCGTCTATCGGCAGATAAATGTGGGAAAAGCTGCCCAAAAAAGTGCGCGGCGGCATACCCTTGCTTCTTACGAAATGGATTATGAGAGAACTGCCGTCCGACGGCTTCTCCGTCTCGCGCACGGTCTCGTAATAAGGCGCCGCCGTGCGCTCGGGATAACGCTTTGTCTTTACCTGAAGCTTTTCCTCAAGCCTTTCCGCCGCCGTGCGACGCAGTGAGTTTACGGCGGACACGGGGAGCGACAGCCCCTCGTCAAGGTGCAGGGAGAACGACGCGGGATCGACGCAGAACGGAGTGTTTCCGAGTCTGCACAGATTTTTAACGACGTCCTCCTTTGTTAAAGGCGACGTAACCGCCGACGCGGGTATGTCTCCGTAGACCGTGGCGGACGCGCCCTTTGCGGACAGCGTCAGCTCCGATACGGCGCCCGCTCTTATATCCGCCTTTACGGATACGGGCACGCGGCGTCTTGCGGCGCGGAGCTCGCCCTTTATCTTCTCCGCCTCGGCGGCGCTGTTTTCCTTATCCTTTTCCGTACGCACGCCGAGCATTTCGGAGCCGGGTCTGCCTTTGTAATACGAATCCGTAAAGCCGCTTCTGCAGAATATGCGCGACAGCTCCGCGACCTCCTCGTCCGTGGCGTTCCTCCCCTCGTCTATCAGGCGTCTGTATATCCTGCCGACGCCGTAAACGTACTCGGGAGAACGCATCCTGCCCTCTACCTTGAGGCTCGTCACGCCCGATCCGCATATGCGCTCCATATGCGGGGCAAGGCAGTTGTCCTTGAGTGAAAGTCTGAAGTTCCCGTCAATATCCGGCAGGCGGCAGGGCTGAGCGCATTCGCCTCTGTTGCCGCTTCTGCCGCCCATATAAGCGGAAAGCTCGCACATCCCGGACGTACAGACGCAGAGCGCGCCGTGGACGAAGGTCTCGTATTCAATATCGGGATATTCTTTCATTATCCTGTCCGTGTCGTCCGCGCTGCATTCGCGGGCGAGGACCACGCGGGAAAAGCCTCTTGACGCAAACAGCTTCGCCCCCTCGGCGTTATGTACGGAGCACTGCGTGCTCGCGTGGAGCTTGAGATCGGGAAAACGCTTATGCACCGCGGCGGCGTAGCCCGGGTCGGTGACGATCAGCGCGTCAATATCGTTCAGATACAAGAATTCCGCAAAACGGAGCGCCTCAGCCATCTCGCGGTCGAGGATCAGCGTGTTCGTCGCCGCAAAAACGCTTACGCCGAAGAAATGCGCTTTTTTCACCGCCTCCGCTATCTGCTCGTTCGTAAAGTTTTCAGCGCCCAGTCTCGCGTTGAAATTCTTCCCTCCGAGGTATATTTCCTCCGCTCCCGCGGACAGCGCCGCCTCAAAGCACTCCGTGTCGCCCGCGGGCAGAAGAAGTTTGGGTTTATTATCCGTCATTTCCGGTCCTTTCTCACACAAATGCGTCTCAAAAAATTAATACAAATCCGTTGAAAAGCGATTTTTGCGCCATTATAATATTTATACAGAGTTATTATATCATATACGTGCGGGTATTTATATATTTTTTTGAAAATTTTTTAGCGTATACGGTAAATAAGAGAGGTTTTTTTGATGAAAAAGAAAAAAAGAAGCTGCGCCCGCGTTGTCTTCGGCGTGCTCGCCGCTCTGATCGCGGTCCTTGCTCTGTTCTGCGTCGGCGTCAATATTTACATAACGGCGGAATACGGAAAATATATCGACGCAAATCAAAACGGCAAAAAATTCGACTCTATACTGATACTCGGCGCAAAGGTGTACGAGGGAGGCGGCGTTTCGCCGATACTGAAGGACAGACTCGACCGCGGTATAGAGCTTTATTTTGCGGGCGTGTCCGACAGGATAATAGTGAGCGGAGACCACGGACAACCGGATTACGACGAGGTGAACGCGATGAAAGCGTACTGCGTCGGTCGCGGCGTGCCGTCGGAGGCGGTTTTCATGGACCACGCGGGCTTTTCCACGTATGACAGCGTAGTGCGGGCAAAGGAGATATTCGGCTGTGAAAGCGTTATGATAGTGACGCAGGAATACCACCTGTACAGGGCGTTATACATAGCGAGATCAAAGGGGCTCGACTCTTACGGCTCGTCCGCTTCACTGAGGCAGTACGCGGGACAGGCGGTGCGCGACCTGCGCGAATTTGCGGCGCGGGTCAAAGACGTCGGCTCTGTCATATTCAACGTGAAACCGGCGTATCTCGGAGAAAAGATCCCGATAACCGGCTCCGGCGACGCAACAAACGACAAATAAACGCATTTTTAATAAAAAACAGTAAAATTTACCGATTTTTTTTGCAAAAACGCCTTGACATTAAGGCAAAATGACATTATAATATAGGTACCATAAAAGCTTTTATAAAAAAAGAAAGGAAGAATACCATGGGAAAATTCGTAATAAAAACAACAAAAGCCGGCTTCAAGTTCGACCTTAAAGCGGGCAACGGCGAGATCATAGCCTCCTCCGAGGTTTACAAGTCTCTCGCATCCTGCAAGAACGGCGTTGAGTCCGTCAGAAGAAACTCCGCAAAAGCGGGCGTTGAAGATCTTACCGTAGAGGGCGCTCCCGCTGTCAAGCACCCGAAATTCCAGGTCTACACCGACAAAGCGGGCGAATTCCGCTTCAGACTGAAAGCCACGAACGGCGAGATAATCGCGGCGTCCGAGGGCTACAAGGCAAAAACAAGCTGCCTGAACGGCATCGAGTCGATCAAGAAGAACGCTCCCGAGGCTGAGGTCGTAATGGCTGAATGATCAAAACACAAAAAAGAACTGTCGCCGCGGCGGCAGTTCTTTTTTGCGGAATTTGGGGGTTCCCGCCCCTCAAAACCCCCAAACCCCCTGTTCCCCTCCCTCAATCTCCAAAGAGATTGAGGGGGCGCGGCGGAAAACCTCTATTTTCTCTCGTATTACACGAATACAGGTTGAAATTCGTTTTATAATTCTCTCAACAAGCGAACCGATTCAAACACATAGTTATTGACTTTCATCTTATTGCACGGTATAATGTACACGTCAGCTGATAATTAATTTTATTTCTGAGGTATTTTATTATGGTACTTAAAATAGGTAATGCAATTAAAAAACTTCGAGTTGAACGAGGAATCACGCAAGAAGAACTAGCAAACAGAATGGGCGTTTCTTTTCAAGCAGTCTCAAAATGGGAAACAAACGCAACAACGCCGGATATCGCAATTCTTCCTCAACTTGCATTGTTTTTCGGCGTCAGCATAGATACACTGTTTTCAATGAATCAAGACGATTATATTGAACGAATAAGCGGGATGATTAGAGACGAGTATTCGATAGCCCCTGAAAACTTTTTGTGGGCGGAAAGATACCTTAAGGGCTTATTAAGCGAAGAAATACAGAACAACAACGCTCGCGTTCTTCTCGTAGAGTTGTACGAACATCGGGAAAACAGGGATTCTCTTGCATGCGGGCGGCTCTGTGAAGAAGGGCTGTTGATCGAGCCCTCGAACGTCGCCCTGATAGGAAAACTGACAAGGATAAGAGAGATGCGAGACGAATCGGATCGTTTGACAGATTTTTTAGAGGCGCTGTATTCAAAAAACAAGCAGAACGAGATTCTTGCAGAGACGCTGATAACGGCATATATCAAAAACGGCAGATGCGACGATGCAGTTTCGCTTATGCTTACGTTGAAGCAGAGACCTATGTTTGATATTTATCGCGGAGACATAGAACTTGCAACCGGACGCAAAGATAAGGCGGTCGAAATTTGGCGTTCCGTAGTAACAGCAAATAAAAGCGACAGCAGATTAGTTTTTGAAATCGCGGAAAGATTCAAAAAAATCGGTGATACGGATACAGCTTTGCAGCTATATCAACAATCATATGAGGCGGCTTCTGCTCCGAAAGAATTGGATGCGCTTTACGCTCAAGCGTTTCTGTATGCCAAGATTAAAAAGAATGCCGATGCAATTGTCGTATGGAAAAAGATTATCAAATCTCTTGCCGATGATTACGGGATAAAAGCTGGCGAGTGCGTCGACTGGGTAAAAAGAGAAATTCAAAAATTAAGCTGATAGGTTTAATATTTACAACCCGATATAAAAAGAGCGGTAACAGAGTTTAAGAATTGATATCTGTTACCGCTTTTGTGTATTGCGAAACGCGCCGCTCTTGAGGGCTCCCCGCCCGTGAACCCCCGAAAGCTCGACAAGCTCGTTTTCGGGGAACCCCCAGTCGCCCCCACCTACCGCCCCCAAACCCCCGCCTCCTCCCCCGAACTTTCGGAGGCTTTTGCGGCGACAGCCGTGCGCGCGGGTGTCCCCCACTACACCGTGCGCCGCCCCTTTTTTAATGGAGGGGAACAGGGGGTTTGGGGGTTGACGAGCCTTGCGCCGCCGGGGGCGGATGAAGCAAGGCGAGGAAAGCGCAGCGGTCGAAAAAATCAAGTATAGCCGCGGCAGCGGCACGCAGATTTTTTCGGGCACCGCAAGCGG
>JAEEGL015941088.1_pt1 | contig 18906 bp, 15 predicted proteins | sample 9134231 | NCBI WGS metagenome assembly JAEEGL01 (sample SAMN16246548, study PRJNA631951) | gut metagenome | biome: gut microbiome; feature: rumen; material: fiber-attached | host: Bos | place: Iran: Karaj | collected 2018-10 | reverse complement strand
GGAGGTGAATCAGGGAATGATTGTGGAAAATATCGTGGCGCAGATGCTTGCTGCAAACAACCACAAGCTCTATTTCTACACCAACTCCAGCCGCGACAACTCCATCGACCGCATGGAGATAGATTTCCTTACCGCCAACAGCAAACTCACCACACGGCACAATATCACACCCATCGAGGTGAAATCGTCGCAGCGTTACACGCTTTCCTCCCTGCGTAAATGCATGGATAAGTTCGGCGAATATCTCACGACACCCATTGTGCTGCACGGCAACGACCTCAAAGAGGAGAACGGAATCCTTTTCCTACCGCTGTATATGACCCCGTGTCTGTGAAAGTTGTAACTATGACAAAGATGAACTCGAAAGAACTGCTGCACCGCCAGCTGCACAAAGGCCTGGAGGCTGCCTGCCAGCGCTTGGAGAATTGCCCGGGACTAACCGCTAAAGTTTGTTTTGCCAAACAAGAAAAAATACGTATCTTTGCAGTCGAAATAACAATTAAAAATAGATAACATATCGAAAGAAGAAAATAGAAGATAAATAACATAGAATAAAGCGTTTTCGCTCCATCTAGCCATCTTGAAGTTCCACAAATCAAGCCAAGTTAGTAAAGCGGTAAACGCTCACGAGGAATCGTGGGCTTTACTTATACTTGGCAGGTCGTGGAACACCTAAGATGGCATAAGAAAAGTTCCACGATTTTTTATGCCAAGTAACGAAAACACAAAAACACAGATTAAGAGCCGCCAGAGGGTGGCTCAACACGGCGAGGTGTTCACCAATCCGCGCGAGGTGAACGCTATGCTCGACTTGGTACGCGACGAGTCGTTCCGACTCGACAGCCGATTCCTCGAGCCCGCCTGTGGCGATGGGAATTTCCTTATCGAATTTCTGCGTCGCAAGCTTTCCTTAATTGAAAACATCAAGTCTCAAACGGAATGGGAATTTCAGAGCCTCATTGCCGTAGGCTCGTGCTATGGCATCGAGCTGTTGGAGGACAATGCGGAGGCTTGCCGGCTGCGATTGTTTACCGAGGTGAGAGAGCAGATAGGCAAAAAGAACATCACACAGGGGTACGAGGAAAGCCTTCGATATATGCTGCAGAAGAACATCGTCTGTGGCGATGCGCTCACCTATCGTACTGCGGACGGCAAGCCGATTACTTTTTGCGAATGGACACCTATCGCGGGCAGTATGCAGTTCTCGCGGCGCGACTTCCAATTTGATTTCCTTGTCAACCAGACGCACCAGTATTCCCTCTTCGACGAGCAGGGTGAGGCACAAAGCTTCGACGAACCCGTACGTTCCTATCCACCATTGCATTACACACAACTCTATAAATATGATGATTAGGTCGCTACGCTCAAAATTATAGAAAAATTTGATTCAAAATTATCCTAAAATTTTCTTGTTCAATTTTCTTACAATTTTGAGGCCGAAGGCCGACCACAAAGAACGAAAGATATACTGACATGAAAGAACGATATTCGCCGGACATATTGAACTGCTTGGCCAATTTGAGTAGCGACGAGGTCTTCACCTCGCCAGAGTTGGCCAACCGTATGCTCGACCTGCTTCCGCAGGAGCTGTTCCGCAGCCCGAAGACGCGGTTTCTCGACCCCTGTAGCAAGAGTGGTGTCTTTCTGCGCGAGATTGCCAAGCGGCTGTTGGCAGGTCTCGAAGAGCAGATACCAGACTTGCAGGAGCGCATCGACCACGTGATGACAAAGCAGGTCTTCGGCATTGCCTGCACCGACCTCACCGCCGAGATGAGCCGCAGAACGCTCTACTGCTCCAAACAAGCAAATGGAGAGTACAGCGTCAGCACCGCTTTTCGAGATGCACAGGGCAACCTGCTGTACGAGCGGTGCCACCACACATGGAACGCGCAAGGCCGCTGTGAACACTGCGGAGCCAGCAAAGGCGAGTACCTCCGCACCGACAGCCGCGAGACCTACGCCTACCCATTTATCCACAAATCAATCAAAGAATTATTCCATAAAGACATGCAATTCGATGTAATTATAGGCAACCCTCCATACCAGATGAGCGACGGAGGTGGAATGCAAACGGATTCTTCATCTGGTAGCGCAATTCCGTTATATCATAAGTTCGTATTACAGGCGCAAAAGCTTTCTCCTCGATATCTGATAATGATTATAAAAGCCAATTGGTATTCTGGTGGTCGTGGATTAGACGAATTTAGAGAGGCCATGCTGTCAGACAGGAGAATTGATACGTTAGTCGATTTTGAAGATTCCAGAGATTGTTTTCCTGGTGTTGACATTGCAGGAGGTATATGCTATTTCATGTGGAACCGTGAAAAAAAAGGTAATGGATGTAGAGTTATCAATGTCAGTAAACAGTTTACAAACGAAGATAATAGATTTTTAAATGAATATCCAGTCTTTGTCAGATCAAATCGAGCGATTAGGATTTTAAAGAAGATACAAGTTTGCAAAGAAACCACAATGGACTCATGTGTTTTTAGCTCCAAGCCATTTGGTTTTCGTAGTTTCCATGTAGGTGCAGAAAGGGCATTTGAGAATTCTGTTAGCTTGTTTGGTAGTAGGGGTGTCAGTTACGTGAAAAAAGAAGATGTTGCAACCAACAAAGATTTGATTGACAAATGGAAGGTAATAGTGTCGAAAACAAGCGCAGAGCATGCTGGACAAGCCGACAAAGAGGGTAGACGAAAGATACTATCAAAAGTGGAAGTCCTAAAGCCAAACGTAATTTGCTCTGAATCATATCTATTGATAAAGACATATGATAACGAGTGTTTATGCAATAATTTAATTAGTTATCTTAAAACTAGATTTTGCAGGTTCTTATTGTCTATTGCAGTTCTTACACAAAACATGTCAAGGCAAAGTTTCCAATTCGTCCCTATGCAAGACTTCTCCCATCCGTGGACGGATGAGATGTTGTATAAGAAATACGGCCTGACGGAAGATGAGATTGCCTTTATCGAAAGTATGATACGACCAATGGAATAGGAAGGGGAAATAAAAATGGCGGACTTCAGTATTAACGACAGCGTACGCAATGTGGAAACACAGAAGACGGGACGCATTATACACGTATATGAGCGTCGGCGTGGACAGCAGTTCTATCGCGTGTTCTATGGTCAGAACGACGAGGAGGACGAGAGCGAGCGCGACCTGGAACGCTATGTGGTGGTCAATGACCTCTTCGACCGTTGTATGATTGGCGAATATCAGGGATTCAGCGACTTCCAGACCAATAACACCACATTCAAGATTCAGAATTCGAACAACAACACCCTGTCGTCCATCAAGGCTTCGAAGACGATATTCAAAACTTACCAGTACATACCACTGATGAAGTTTCTGAACAGCGACACCCAACACCTTCTTATCGCTGACGAAGTGGGTCTCGGCAAAACCATCGAGGCAGGACACATATTGCTTGAAATGAAGGCGCGTGGGGAACTGAAAAACGTGCTGGTGGTGTGCCCCAAGTCGCTAACAGCCAAGTGGAAAGATGAGCTGTTGGAAAGGTTTGGCTTGACGTTCAGCATCTTCGACAACAAGAAGGCTATGCGTGAGAGTCTCGACGGCAACAATGGCAGCTCGCGTGGCATCATCACCTACGATGCCATATCGGACAGGCTGCGCAAGGGTGACCTCAAGCCTGAGGAAAAACTGGACCCCAAAGCTAAGGAACAAAAACGCGAGGAGATACGTAAGGACAGCCGCAGAAGTGTGCTTCAGTATATGGAAGAAAAGGGGCTGCGCTACAGCATCGTCATCTGCGACGAGGCCCACAAGGTGCGCAATCTGGGCTCAACCAACAAAGACATAAAGCGTCTGCTTCGTTTGTCGTCGGCCGCTGTGTTCCTCACCGCCACACCGATGATGACAGGGCGCGACAACCTGTTCCACCTGTTGAATCTGCTCAACGAGCAGCGCTACGCCTACGAGTCAGCCTTCGACGAGGAAATGGAGCATAACAAGCCCATTGTGCAAGCGCTGAACCTGCTGGGATCGGGAACACCGCTGGGCAGAATCAAACAGGTTCTGCTGGAGTCATATCCCGAAGACGACTATGTATGGGAAAACGAGATGTTTCTTCATGTAATGCGGCAGCTGGAACAGCCTGAGACCACAAGGCTGCGTATGTTGGTGCAGAACGACCTCTATGCCCTCAACAGCACGGGCAGTATAATGACGCGGACACGCAAAGTTGACGTGACGACAGACCTCTCGCAAGCCACTCGCGACACTCAGGCCATAGCAGTAGAGCTCTATCCCGAAGAACAGGATCTCTTCGACCTGTATATGGCCGAGGCCGATATGATGGACGCACTTCCGGCCACCACGCGCAAGATGCAGATTGCAAGCAGCGTCTATGGCTTTCAAAACGAAGGCTCTGTTCCTGCGGGCATTGCCGATGCAAAAGTGGATGCCCTGATGAAGATACTGGACAAGAGTCTCGCGAAAGGTAGCGGCAAGGTGATAGTGTTCGCCCAGTTTCACGACACATTGGACTATCTGGCGCATCGACTCGACCAGAGGCATATATCTTACCGCCATATCAGCGGACATCAGGCACGCGAAGAGCGCGTGGCTGCGGTGGATGAGTTCCGTAACCGGAAAGATGTCGTGGTGCTGCTGTCGACCGAAGTGGGAGGTGAGGGCTTGGACCTACAGTTTTGCGACACCGTGGTGAATTACGACCTGCCCTGGAACCCAATGGTGGTGGAGCAACGCATTGGCCGCATCGACCGTATAGGCCAGCAATCGCCAGTGATACATATCTATAACCTTGTGGTGAAAGGCTCGATACAGCAGAAGGTCTACGACCGTCTGCTGACCCGCATCGAGAAGTTCCGCCAGACGGTGGGAGACCTTGAACCTATACTTGGCGGACAGTTCGATGCCAACACCACTATCGAAGATGCCATCTTCGATCTCTCGTTCCGAACGAGACTTACTCCCGCCGAGCTGGAAGAAAAGATGATGGCCGTGGAACAGGCTATGCAACGTAACCTGTACAACAGCGAACTGCTGAACCGCGAACTACAGGAAAGTTTCACCAGCGACGCCTATTTCCGCAACAATCTGAACAAGATAATCTACAACCAGTCGTATGTTACTGAGCAAGAACTGGAAAACTATGTTAGGGGCTTCTTTGCGCGAGAGTTGCCGACTTGTAATGTGGGCCCTGTTGTGGATGGAATTGTGACGTTGAGCACACCGCAGAACAACACCAAGGCGATAAGCAACTATCTCGTTGGATACTCTACCTTGCTGGGCGAGAACGGCTACATTATGAGCGAGTTCGCAGCCAAGGTGCGCGACAAGCAACGCTTCAACGTCACATTCTCGCAGGAGGTTGCAGAGCGCAACCGCAGCGTGACATACCTCAATATCTATCATCCCCTGGTTGTGGCTGCAAAAGAGAGTTGCCTTAAATCGTACACCCCTTCGGAGCAAACTTTCCGGTTCCACATCTATCGCGACGGTGCGGGAAAGGATATCCCGGAAAGAGGTTATTACATTCTGGCACTTTACAATATCGACACTCAGCAGAAACGCTACGGAACAACACGTAATAGGCAGGAGATACAGCCGGTGGTTTATAGTTTGAAAAAAAGCGATGTATTGGACAATGAAGGGGCTGTAGAGGCTCTTCACCGTGCCGTGCAGAATATGGGGCGGCCATGGACGGCGGAGGACCGCTTTGCGGTGGATGCCAATATGGTGGCGGATATGCGTGTGGCCATAAAGGACTATGTGCGCGAACGCTGCGAAAAACTACGCGACGAGGTGACAATGAGGCAGAACTCTGACGTGCAGAACCAACGATATTTCCTTGCGCAACGTTACAATACCGAGATTGAAGGGCTCGAAGCTCGCATCGACGAACACGAGAACGAGATTGAGTGGTGCAGGAGGGGAATATGGTACGATGAAACAGGCAATGGCAAAAGCATTGACAAGCGACTGCGGGATTTGCAGCGTTTGTTGCCGGCCGAACGTGGTCTGCTTCAGTCTCGTATTGATGAAAGGGATGCCAAACTCCGCGAACTGGATAATGTTCCGCAACCTATAGTGAGCAGCAAACTGATGATGATTAACCTAATACACATATTATAGCAATGCCTTCGTACAAGATTGGACTGGATTTTGGAACCCACCAGACAAAAATATGCCTGGAGGACAGTAGCGATCGCCGCAACAAGCGCTACTTTTTTCACCGTTTCGCTGATGGCGAAGGACAAGAACACTATACATTACCATCGGTTGTGATGGTGAAAAAAGACAGGACACTGGCATACGGCTATGTCGATGAGGAGCAAGCTTTACAGACGCAGATTACACCGTTGACAGAGGAGCCATCCAAACCGAATCTTGTCCTATGGCCATATCCTCCCGAACCCAAACTGCCCGATTTACCTGTTTTGGGCGAAGCCCCGCAAAAGCCCGACTATGATGAAATATTAATGCGACGGCCAAGGCCGGAAATGCCGCAGCCACCGGAAGTCCAAAGTCAGGACTCGGCAGAGCCAATGCCTCAAGTGTTTCACGATTTGTCCGACCTTGGTAGCATATTGGAAGATCAACAGGAAATAAAGTCCAAGTCAAAATCTTTTGGGGAACTAATGGTTGAATATCAAAAGGCTAAGCAATGCTATGAAATAGAGCTGAAAAAGTATAACCGTTGGTTGGAGAAAGAAAAGTTTAAAGTTGATTACGTGTACGCTGAACAAATGCGACATTATAGGGAACAGCTTGACCATTATAAGTCTGTCGAAGCTATGCGGGAAAAAATGATGAAATCGTATGAGGATAAATGTCGCGACGTTGACATTCATAACGAGAATTGCAAAAGGCAGATGAGTCAGCGTGTGGCAGATTATGAGAAGGCTTTGAAATTGTGGAACGAGGAGAGAGAGACACCTCATCCTATAGTGATGCGTTATTTTAAGCAGGCTATATTTTCGTCTGGCCTTGTGTGGCGTTACGAATGGTCACCTATGCTTGTGAGCATTTGGTATCTTACATTCGTCTTTTTTGATCTTGACGAGAAGTATGGTACTGAGAATCTTATTGTTTGTATGGGAGCTTCGAGCGGAACAAAGACTTGGCAAAAGAACAAGGAGATGGCCACTCAGGTGATATTGTCAGTGTATCATCTCATTGAAGATGTATTCCACCACGACCGTCAAGCATTTCTCAGCTGCACGGTCGATGACCTTGTTAAGCTGACGACAATTGAGCCGTACAGTAATGATGCCATTTTTGTTTTCCCGGAGGCATACGCCAACCTCAATCCAATGGCTGTGAGCGGTAAATTCGGTAACGGAATGAATATGGTGATCGACATCGGAGGGGGTACAACAGATATTAGCCTTTTCTCGGCGCCTCATGGAGAGGAGGTGATGATATATGACTATGTCTCTATACCATACGGACTCAACGCAGTGGAAGATATTGGTGTGGATGGTTATAAGTCGGCAGTGTCGCGAGATATGAGCAATATTGTTCGACGCATCGAAAGTCACGCGCGTTTTATAGGGATTCCAGAACACGAAATAAGCCGTGTGCTACAGAAACGACCGATAGTATATACGGGAGGTGGGTCAACGCGTAGTGTATTGTGTTGCGGATATGCCGGCTTCAATGATATAAAACACCTAAGAGACAATGTCGGCGTGAATATATTGATAGAAGACAGACTTGAGGTGTTCAGACTTATGGCAATCCTTTCCACAGCTCTTGGACTGGCGATGTGTAAGGAGAAAAAGGGCGACGAAATAAAACTGCAATCACTCAGGGAATTGTTCAAGAATGTTGAAGAGGCTTATAATGAGAAACGTCATGGTGATAGTAACGACAGGTATGAACACGGACATTCTGATTGGGATTGAAAAAACTGATGAGATTGCCTTTATCGAAAGTATGATACGACCAATGGAATAGGCCAACATCGCCGTGCTATGGCTGCCGAGCTTGATGAGGCAAGGACTGCCGAAGGTTCACCGACGAATCGTAGCTGCCTGACCGAAGGGAATGGCCTGCGTGGTAAGACCTGCGAGCACCACTAAATAGATTAACTATAGCGAGTCAACTTGATGAGCAAACCCATGCCGAGGGGAAAGTCTCGGCAAAAAACAATAACAGAGCGCTCTTTGAAATAAAAAATGTAATGGTGAGGCAATAAAAAGGGAACTGGCGACGTTATAATGACAAAAAAAGGAGTTTATTATGACCGAGTTGACATTGAGAATCACTGATGAAAGCCTTCTGCCAAGTTTCCGCAGACTGGTGAGAAGTATCGATGGCATCGAAATCGTACCTACCAAACGTAAGCGCAAAAGCGGTATTGAACAGGCACTTGAAGACGAAGCTGCCGGACGGGTGACCGAGTGGAAAAGTGCTGATGAAATGTTCAAAACATTAATGGCTGAGGCATAATGTACAGTGTACAAACTACAAAGAACTACGAGCGCGCTTTCAAAAGGTGCGTCCGTCGTGGGTTGCCTATGGATAAGTTGGACAAGGTTGTTAAATTGCTTGAAGCCACAGGCACACTACCACAAAAGTATCGTCCTCACAAGTTGTCAGGCTTTGTTGGTAACAACGTTTGGGAATGCCATATCCAACCCGATTGGCTTCTCGTATGGAGGCAGTATGACGACGAGCTGGTATTGCTAATGCTCGATACTGGCACACACACCGACCTCTTCTAATCCATTACATTTTTATTTCTGCATAAGGGCGTCTGTTTGAAATGATAACAGACAAACTGACATATTATGCAGACGACAGAACAGATACTCCCCACGATGCGGCGCGCGGTGCCGCAGATTTATATGTATGACGATACGTCGTTCCCTGGATGGATAAAGATAGGGCAGACGACACGTGCCGACGTACGTAAGCGTATCGACGAGCAGCACCCCATCACCGAGCCTCACAAGACCTACCATCTGTTGTGGCACGACAACGCCTTCTATGCCGACGGCAGTGGCGAGAGTTTCTCCGACCACGACCTGCATGAGGTGCTGCGCCGTATGGGGAAAGAGTTGGTGGGGGAGTGGTGCCGCTGCTCGCTGCGAGAGGCCAAAGCCGCATACGTGGCAGTTCGCCATCGCGAAACGCAGGTCGAGACGGTGCGCGACCTCGACTACGATATGCGCGATGAACAAAAACTGGCCGTAACGCAGACGGCGGAGTACTTTGAGCAGATGGACGCAGAGGAGCCTGACCGCCCCAGCCACTATCTATGGAACGCCAAGATGCGTTTCGGCAAGACTTTCGCCACCTATCAGCTGGCCAAGAGAATGAACGCCAAGCGGGTGCTTGTGCTCACTTTCAAACCCGCCGTCGAGGACTCGTGGCGTGACGACCTGCTACGCCACCGCGACTTCGACGGCTGGCGGTATTACAGCAGCAAGATGGATGACCGGCTCCCGTCGCTCTCCTCGTCCAAACCCCTTGTCGTCTTTGGCTCGTTCCAAGACTATCTTGGACGAGACAAGTACGGCAATATCAAGCCCAAGAACGAATGGGTGCACAGCATCAATTGGGACTTGATTGTATTGGACGAGTACCACTTCGGTGCTTGGAACGACAACGCCAAGAGTCTGCTCGACCTCGGCGACGCCGATGCCAAGCGTCGGCAAGCGGAAGAGGACGAGGTGATGAGCGAGAGTGGCATCGACGTGGAGAGTGGCCGCGCATGGGACGACGAGGATATTCCCATCACCGGCAAGCATTTCCTCTACCTCAGCGGCACACCTTTCCGCGCCCTCGCAACAGGCGAATTCTTGGAGAACCAAATATTCAATTGGACCTATCAGGACGAGCAGGCACGGAAAGAGGCTGTCGGCGGCCCCTATTTGGAGATGCCGACTATGGTGATGATGACTTACCAGATGCCACAGGACCTCGGTGCGATGATAGAGCAATGGGATATGGACGGCTTCGACCTCAACGAATTTTTCAGAGCAGAAATCGTACACGACCATAAGGGATCAAAAGGCGGCAATGCCGAAGACATTGCCACTTTCGTCCATGAGAAGGCAGTGCAGAAGTGGCTCGACATCATCCGCGGCAAGACCCCCATCTATGGCGATAGCAGTTCGCCACTCAACGAGCATCCGCCGCTGCCCTTCGAGGACACCCGCCTGCTCGACCTCTGCGCCCACACGATGTGGTTCCTGCCCAATGTGGCCTCGTGCGACGCTATGGAGGCTCTGCTGCGCCGACCTGCCAACGGCTTCTTCCAGACCTACGAAATCATAAACTGCAGCGGCACGAAGGCTGGTATCGGCGTGGACGCTCTCGGTCCTGTGCGCGATGCCATGGGCGAAAACCCGCTGCAGACACGCACCATCACGCTGACCTGTGGAAAACTGACCACTGGTGTCACCCTGCGTCCGTTGGGCGGATTGCTGATGCTTCGTAACTGCTCTTCGCCCGAGACCTATTTCCAAACGGCGTTCCGTGTACAGAGTCCCTGGACGGCCATCGACAAAGATGACCCCACGAAAAAGACAATTCTGAAGCCCACTTGTTATGTGTTCGATTTCGCCCCCAACCGTGCCTTGCGCGAGGTAGTGACCTACGCCAACCAGTTGGACGTGGACAGCAATCGCCGCATCACCGACAAGGTGAACGACTTTATCAATTTCCTGCCTATCCTGCAGTTCGACGGCAGCTCGATGAAGCGGGTGGATGCCACTGAGATACTTGACTTCGTGGACAACGGTACCAGCGGCACGCTGCTGGCACGCCGTTGGAACAGCGCGCAACTGGTCAACGTGGACAATGCCACCCTCCAGCGGGTGCTCGACAACCCCGAGGCACTGGCCACCATCATGAAAATCGAAGGATTCCGTGCCTTGGGCAGCGATATCATCGAAAACATTGTCAACCGCGCGGAGCGGATTAAGAAACTGAAACGCGAGGCTATCGACGACCCCAAGAAGAAAAAGGAACTTACTGCCGAAGAGAAAGAATATCGCAGTAAGCGTCGCGAAGTGCAAGAAAAACTGATGAAGTTTGCCACTCGAATCCCCATCTTTATGTACCTCACCGACTACCGTGAGGAGAGTCTCGAGGATGTCATCCGCAAATTGGAACCATCGCTCTTTGAACGGGTCACAGGCCTGACCATCGACGACTTCGACCTGCTGCTGCGCATCGGGGTCTTTAACCGTGCCCAAATGAACGACGCCATTTTGAAGTTCCGTCGTTACGAAGATGCCTCGTTGGCCTACACCGGCGTCAACCGGCATGCAGCGGATACCCGCATTGGATTGATGGACAGCACTGTGCAGATAGAGGCGTTGCTGTAACGATCTGATTGTGTCGACAAAAAACAGAGGGCGGTTCATTTGAACCGCCCTCTGTCATTGTATAATCAAATAGCTGATTATTTGTACTCGGCGATGATGCCGGGAACCTGGTCGGGGGTCAGACGGCCGTAGACCTTGTCGCCAATCATGGCAACAGGAGCCAAACCGCAAGCACCGACGCAACGGAGGGTGTTCAGAGAGAACTTGCCGTCGGCAGTGCATTTGCCAATCTGGACGTTCAGCTCGCGAGCGAAAGCGTCGAGAACTTTCTCAGCACCACGCACGTAGCAAGCTGTACCGAGGCATACATCGATAGGATGTTCGCCCTTGGGCTCCATGGTGAAGAAGCTGTAGAAAGAAACGATGCCGTATACGCGCGACACAGGGATATTCAGTTCGTGGGCCACGACTTCCTGAACCTCGGCGGGGAGGTAGCCGAATTTGCCCTGAACCTGGTGGAGGACATTGATGACCTCACCGGCACGATTACCAAAGGATTTAGCAATTTCCTTGATAACGTTGACTTTATCTTCAGATAATTTGATATTTGCCATTGTTGTTTTATTATTATTTCGGACAAGTCAGACAAGTCAGACTTCTCTGACTTGTCCGACGATTATATTTATTTTGTAGCTTCGAGTTTGTCTGATTTGTCGAAGTAGTGAGTGTGCAGCTGCTCGTGGCTGAGGTGACCGCAAGGTTCGCCATAGTACTCTTTGTAGATGGCAATAACCTCGGGGTTCTCATGGCTCTTACGGATGGGCTTGCCAGCATCCTCACGGTAGATAGCTTCCATACGTTTGCGAATGATTTCGCTGTTGCCGTGGTGGTAGGGCTGACCAGCGCCGCCGATGCAGCCGCCGGGGCATGCCATAACCTCGATGAAGTGGTAGCCGTTGGGGTTGCCTTGGCGTACTTGTTCCATCATCTTACGTGCGTTGCCGAGGCTGTAAACGACGGCTATCTTCAGTGGGAAGCCGTCGAAATCGATAGTAGCTTCCTTGACGCCGTCGAAACCACGGGTCTCCATGAAGTCGATCTTTGGCAAGGTCTTGCCGGTGTGGACTTCGTAAGCGGTACGGAGAGCTGCCTCCATAACACCACCGGTGGCACCAAAGATGACAGCGGCACCTGTCGACTGACCGAGAGGACTGTCGAAGTCTTCCTCAGGCATGTCGTTGAGGTCGAGGTTGCACTGACGAATCATGTGTGCAAGTTCGCGGGTGCTGAGGGTGTAGTTGACATCGCTGTCACCGTTCACGCTGAGTTCTTCACGTGCGCGCTCGCTCTTCTTAGCAAGGCAGGGCATGATGGAGACTACGACGAGGTCTTCGCGTTTGACACCCAGTTTGGGAGCAAGATAGTTCTTGGCAACGGCGCCGAACATTCCCTGAGGTGATTTTGCTGACGAGGGGTACTCGAGCAGATCGGGGAAGTTCTTCTCGTAGAAGGTGACCCATGCGGGGCAGCAGCTGGTGAACATAGGCAGTTTCACCTCTTCGCCGGCGAGGGCTTTCTTCAGGCGGCCGAGGAGCTCGGTGCCTTCCTCCATGATGGTAAGGTCGGCGCTCCAGTCGGTGTCGTAAACTTGGTCGAAACCAAGACGACGGAGAGCGGCAGCCATTTTACCGGTGACGATTTCGCCGGGTTTCATGCCGAACTCTTCACCGAGGGCAACGCGGACGGCGGGAGCGGTCTGGACAACGACTTTCTTGGTGGGGTCAGCGATAGCAGCCATAACGTTGGCGATATCGTCGACGAGGGTGAGGGCTCCAACGGGGCAAACCTGGACGCACTGGCCGCAGTTGACGCAGCTGCTGTCGCCGAGGTTCTGCTCGAAAGCGGGAGCAACAACGGCCTGGAAGCCACGGTTGACACCGCTAAGGGCACCAGCGGTCATAAACTTGTTACACATAGACTCGCAACGGCGGCACATAACGCACTTGTCCATGTCGCGGTAAACGCTGAGGGTGCTGTCTTTGCGATAGTGTGATTGTTCGCCTTTGAAGGGGATTTCCTTAATGCCAAGGCGTTTGGTGAGGCTCTGCAGTTCGCAGTCGCCGTTCTTCTCGCACTGGAGGCAATCGTTGGGGTGGTCGCTGAGAATCAACTCAACAACGGTTTTGCGGGCGTTGATGACGCGTGCGCTGTGGGTTAAAACCTCCATGCCTTCCATGACATCGGTGGCGCAGGCGGGGGCCAGGTTGCGGCGGCCTTTGACCTCGACAACACAGACGCGGCATCCACCAGGTTTATTTTCAAAATTCATCCCGTCAAGCTCGAAATGGCAGAGGGTGGGGATATCGATACCGTTCATGCGGGCAGCCTTGAGAATAGTGGTGCCTTCGGGAACTTGAATCGCTTTGTTATCTATAGTGAGATTAATCATTTTTTTATTCTTAAATTTTTTGTCGGACTAGTCGCGCTAGTCTGACTGGTCTGACATTTATTGAATAGAGATGGCACCGAATTTGCAGTTGTTGATACATGCACCGCACTTGATACACTTGGTGCTGTCGATAACCATAGAAGCCAGTTTGTGTCCGGGGGCGGTGTAGTCGGTACGGCTGATAGCCTCGACGGGACAGCCCTTGGCGCACTTGCCGCAGCCGATGCACTTCTCGCGGTCGATGACATAGCTCATGAGTTTCTTGCAGACGCCTGCGCGGCATTTCTTGTCGACGACGTGCTCAACATATTCATCCCAGAAGTTGTCGAGGGTGCTGAGAACGGGGTTTGGAGAGGTTTGACCAAGGCCGCAGAGAGCGGTATCCTTGATGACAGCGGCGAGGTTGCGCAGTTCGGTGAGGTCTTCCATGGTGCCGCGGCCGTCGGTAATTTTCTCAAGGATTTCGCAGAGGCGCTTGTTGCCGATACGGCATGGTGAGCACTTACCGCAGCTCTCCTCGCAGGTGAATTCGAGGTAGAACTTAGCGATAGCGGGCATACAGCTGGTTTCGTCCATGACAACCATACCGCCAGAGCCCATCATTGAGCCAGCAGCCACGAGGCTGTCGTAGTCGATAGCGGTGTCGAGGTGCTTAGCTGTCAAGCATCCGCCGGAAGGACCACCGGTCTGGACAGCCTTGAACTGGCGACCATTCTTGATGCCACCACCGATTTCGTAGATAATCTCACGGAGAGTGATACCCATGGGGACTTCGATAAGACCCACGTTGTTGATCTGGCCAGCGAGAGCGAAAACTTTGGTACCTTTGGATTTCTCGGTTCCAATGCTGCTGAACCATTCAGCACCCTTGGTGATGATGACGGGAACATTGGCGAAAGTCTCGACGTTGTTAACGTTAGAGGGCTTGCCCATGTATCCGCTGACAGCGGGGAATGGAGGTTTCAGAGTGGGTTCGCCACGCTGACCTTCCATGGAGTGGATAAGAGCTGTTTCCTCACCACAGACGAAAGCGCCGGCACCATAGCGGAGCTCGATGTCGAAGTTGAAGCCTGTTCCGAGGATGTCTTCGCCGAGGAGACCGTATTCACGAGCTTGGTTGATAGCGATTTTAAGACGCTCGATGGCGAGAGGATATTCAGCACGGATGTAAACGAGACCCTTGCTGGCTCCGATAGCGTAACCGCAGATAGCCATAGCCTCGACGATGCTGTTGGGGTCACCTTCAAGGATGGAGCGGTCCATGAATGCACCGGGGTCACCCTCGTCAGCGTTGCAGATGACATATTTCTGGTCGGCTTTGTTCTTGGCGCAGAGTTCCCACTTCAGACCTGTGGGGAAGCCGGCGCCACCACGACCGCGAAGTCCGGAGGCTTTAACCTCGGCGATGACCTGCTCGGGGGTCATCTCGGTGAGGCACTTGCCAAGGGCTTCGTAACCGCCACGGGAGATGCACTCCTCAATGTTCTCGGGATCTACGAAACCACAGTTGCGAAGAGCTATACGGATCTGTTTCTTGTAGAAATCCATGTGCTTCGAGTCGCTGACATGCTCCTTGTTCTCAGGGTTGGTGTAGAGCAGGTCGGGCACCTTGCGGCCTTTGATGATGTGCTCGTTGACGATGCGCTCAGCATCCTCGGGCTTCACCTGGGTATAGAAGGTGTTGTCGGGCATGATTTTTACGATAGGACCACGCTCGCAGAAACCGAAGCAGCCGGTCTTGATAACCTGCACGTCGTCGGTGAGACCTTTCTCGGCAAGGATTTTCTTGAAGTTTTCGATAATCTGAAGGCTGTTGGAGCTCTTGCATCCGGTACCGCCGCAGATTAAGATATGCATTTTGTATTTTGCCATAATTTCTTTTTTTTGGGTAAAGTCGGACGGGTCTTACTTATCAGACGAGTCGGACGGATTCAACTTTACTTGTCTATTGTTTCATAATTGACGGGAATGATGCCCTCAACCAGTTCGCCATTCTGGACGTACTTGGTAAGAATCTCGTCGGCACGGTCGTTGTCGACATGGCCAAAGACGATGGGATCCTTGCCAGGTACACGCACCTCGAGGGTCGGCTCTGCATGGCAGTAACCCATGCAGCCTGTCTGCGTGAACACTGCGGGGATGCCAAGCTCGTCAGCTTTCTGCATCATGTGTTCCATTACTTTCTTGGCACCGGCAGCAATACCGCACGTTGCCATAGCAACTTTGATTTGCACAAGCGACTCAGGATTCTCCGCTTTCTCGCGGATGTCCAGATTCGACTGAAGCTTTTCTCTCATGGCCTTCAGATCGGCCAGCGATTTAACTTTTGTCATTGTGTAAACTCCTTTTAGTTAATTTTTGTGGATTAATATTTAATTTATTGTTTTATAATACATTATATTGAATATGTCTGTACTATTACAAAGTGCAAAGATACACTTTTTTTATATATGTACAAGGGTTTTTAATAAAATTATTAAACAAATAATAGGAAAATGTGCCAACAACACATTTTCCTATTATTCATTGGAGTCGTTATGAAGTGATTACGTAATCACTTTTTCACAAAAAAGCACTACTTGATTTCAATTCCGCCAAAACTGCATTTTCCTTTGATATAGATGGTCTTGCAGCCTTCGCCTGACATGGCGTCGCAGCTGGTCTCGACGCCTGCAAACGATGAGTCGATGGCCTGCTTGACGAGGACATCTCGGCCCGGGCGTATTTCGAGGCCTCCAAAGTGGCAATCAACAGTGATTACAGCACCGTCGAGCAATTCTGCATTGCGCAGGTCGATTGAGGCAAATCCGAAATTGATCCGCACGTCGGCTCCTTCAAACGGCTGGCCGGCAAATTCGAAGAGCTGTTTCCCGAAATTGACATTGATCTGGCGGATGTAGCGACCATCCTCTTTAATCTGTTTCAACTCCTCAACAGTCTTCTTGTCGTGTTTCGAGTCGTTCCATGGCGACTTGCGGCTGAAAATAAGTGTGATACCCCATACGATTGCTATCAGACAGAGGATGTATTTCCAAAAGTCCTCCCACAGTATGACCTCTCTCATGCAGAGCAGCAGCAGGACACCGATTCCGAGGCCAATCAGGGAACTGGACTTGTGTTTGGTTGTAACGAATCCGATAAGGCAGGGAATGATGATGAAAAGGGTCCACCATCCTTCGAAAGTGATGTTGATTACGTTGGTAAGGTCCAAAACCCATCCGATGCCGAAAAGCATCAAGCAGGCACCACAGATAATTTTTCTTGTTTTGCTCATTTTTAGTAGTTTAATCGTTGTTTTTAGATTCCGGCTCAAAGCCGGAATGATGGTTTATTTCTTTCTTGTTTTCCCAAAAACGCAGAATGATTTTTTTTATTGTGTGCCACTGGTTGACATATTACATTGAAAAAATGTTTTTGTTTTTGAACAATAAATTGAAACAAACCGCGTTAATAACTCGTATAATTATTTCAACAACCCAATAAATTAAACACACAAACCCATGAAAAAAACAATTTTGACCTTTTGCCTGATGGCAACGGCTATTTTCGGTCTCGCATTCCAGTGCGAAAATGAAAACAACAACAATGGCAACAACTCGACCTATGCCGATTTGATTCCCGGAACTTGGCTCATCGACAAGCTCACCGTCAACGGAGAAGAGATTCCTCCCGCAAATTTCGGAGAAATAATTCTTTACATGCACAAGGACGGCACGGGATTGGTCAGCGACAACGGTGTGACTGAAAACAACGGCTTCACTTGGAGCATTGATGGAAGTACCCTGACCATTGTGGAACGCCACGGTGAGCATGTCTTTACTATCAACGAGCTCAATGAAAAAGAGTGCACCTTCGCCGGCAATTCCATCCCTGCCGGGGATGAAGTGGGCGACGTGGTCATCCACATCATTCGTCAAGCTTAAACCCGAATCGGTCATTTAGCCGACTTTTCAATCACTCTCGTCTTTTTCAGATCTGTTTATGCCACCGGCGGCACGCCGGTGGCTATTCTTTACCCATTCTGTCGTCTTTTCCCCATACGGCGTTCATTGCCGCAATACATTCTTGACGCGTAATCTCGTTGTTGCGCTCAAGGTGCCTCTGGTAGAATATGCAGCGTGACAGACCGATGCGGTTTATCACTACGTCGCCTGCAAACGATTCGCATGTCGGCGCGCCGCACAATCCACAATCAATCTGCGGCAGTTTGGCTTTCAGTTTGTTGATGCGTTCCATCTTCTCGAAAGCCTTGCTGCGGTCTTTGTCGAGCACAAACATCGAGCGTGGCTGCGGAGCTTCCACTCGGCAGTTATCCAGCAGGTAGTCTTTCATCTTGTCCATCTCGCGTTCGCGAGGCACCTCCCCATTGCGCTCTCTCTCAGCGGCTTTCCTTGCACGCGAGTACATCCGCGCGCCGCAAAGGAAACGGTTCTCGTAGCTCAGCAGGGCTCCGGCACAGCTCTGGTCGCACGCCCTGAGCTCGAGGAATTCCACATCCTCCACTTCGTCGTTTTCCAGCTTGTCGAGAAAGTCCATCACGTTCTGAATACCGTCAATGGAATAGCTCTTCTTGGCTTGACAAATTCGTCTTTCACCGTTGGTCAGCGTGCTTAGGATGGCGTCGCTCGACAGGTTGATGGTGCGTCCCTGTCGCGGAATGTAGCTCTTGCCCTGTTCCTTGATTTTCCGGTAGGTGCGGTTGAACAGCGAGTCCATGTTGATAACGCCGTCAATGATAGAGCGTTTCTCGCCGATGGGCGCTTTCACCGCCGCAATCTTCGCCGCGCAGGGGGTTACGTAGAAAAGTCCTATCTCCTCTCGCGGGATGCCCCGGTTCTGAAGCTCCTGCAAAGCGTAGATGGCGGAAATGTCCAGAGGGGCCTTTATAGGCATGATGTTCTCCACCAGCGAGGGGTATTTTATCTGTATCAGCCTGACTATGGCAGGGCAGAAACTCGATATCAGAGGACGGACATCGGTGTTTTCGCGCGCATAGTGTTCCTTGGCTTCTGCAAAAATAAGTGCGGCCGACTCTACCTCAAACACATGGCGAAACCCCAAGTCTTCCAATGCGTTGTATATCCGCGACACGCGTATCTCCTCTGGAAACTGTCCAAGGAACACTGAGGGTATGAGTGCCACGGAGTGCGGAAACTCGTGTACCATCTCGAAGTCGTCCTG
>JAEEGL010300231.1_pt1 | contig 18906 bp, 38 predicted proteins | sample 9134231 | NCBI WGS metagenome assembly JAEEGL01 (sample SAMN16246548, study PRJNA631951) | gut metagenome | biome: gut microbiome; feature: rumen; material: fiber-attached | host: Bos | place: Iran: Karaj | collected 2018-10 | reverse complement strand
CTGTTCCCGAACGTATTGTATTGGCAATCGTTCCCGAATGTGTTATTCTGGAAGTAGTTCCCGAATGTGTTGTTGTTGCAACTGTTCCCGAATGTGTTATATGTGCATTCGGATTCGAATACGTTAGCGTAGCAGTAGTTCGTGGTGTAGTTCCAGTTTTCTCCCTCTTCATCGTAGTAGCAATAGCTCATGCTATTAGCGAAGACGATGTTGTTGAGAACTTGTCTTCCTTTGTAGTACTGGTCATCTACTATGTATTCGTAATAGGCGCTCTTGATGATGTTATTTTTGCAGTAATCGGCGTAGTCGGTACCGCAATCATCATCAAGTTGTGCCTGGATGCACTCTGGAGAGAGACGGAACGGATGGGCGGACATGTCGTAATGATCGCCCGGAGTGGATCCGTCTTCGGAAGAAATTCCGTCAAAGGTATAATACCATCCGGAGTTGTCTTCATCGATTGTGTATTCGGTTCCTTGTACATCTTGTGGTATCCAGTTGCCGTAGATGTCCTTGTTAGCCATATGGCGGTTGCCGTTGTCGGCATAAACAAGGGCTTCTTTAAGGCTACTGAGGGCGTCTGCAGTAAGCGAAGTGCTGCTGATGTCCGTGATTGCCCAACGTTTGAATTGGATGTTCTTGAAGTCGTATGGGCAGTCGTTATTGTGTTCGTCGATGAGACGATAGATAACGCCTTTGCCGTTATCAGCGTCAGCCCAGTTGTATTTGGTTGTATCGTTGTTGATATCGTACCAAATTTGCCATTTGTCGAGTTCTACATCGGCGAAGTACGTATCGTCAGCGTGCAGCAATGCTGCAGCTTTAGCGGACAGTTTGTTCGTTGAGATTGCCTGTAAGAGCAGGTCGAACGGATGTCCGGCTGAACGGAACTGAGCCGTTTCGCGTTCATCGACGGCTGTAGTTACGAAGTCCGTCATGCGATAGAAGGCACCCGGAACGAGGGCGTTCTGAGCAATGAGGGCAACGAGTTGTGCGTATGTCTTTTCTTCATAAACGAGTGATTTAGCCGCTTGATCGATAAGTTCGTTAACGGCGGCGTTGGTTTCGTTTTTGTCGGATGCTAAGATAGGTGATCCGTTTGTGAAGTCTGTTCTTAAATGTACCATATGAGTGTTGTTTTGTTATGCGTAAATTACGTTACCGAAGATGGATTGTCCGAAGACTCCATAGTCTGCTGAAAGTACGAACGGAATTGTTCCTACGTACATACCGGTTATTTTGTCGCGTGCTGCGTTGAGGATAAAGTATATGACGTTATCTTCGTATACTTCTAACTGGCCGTATTCTTCGAGGGTCAGTTTGCACATACGAAGTTCCGGAGTTGTTTCCGGTACCATATAGTCGTCCTTAGCACGGAATTTTTTTAATATAGGATCGTATACGTATTTCATTACATTTGGTATTCGTAGGTGTATTCTTCAACGTGTGCTGGGTTGAAGTTGTATAGATTGTTCTGTCCGTTCGGATACATGGTACGGCAGTAGGAAACGCCTTCACTGACGATAGTCTGTACGCGTTCAATCTTCCATGCGTTTTGTTCTTCGTATGGAAGATGTCCTGCTGATTTGTCCAGTAATCCGGGGTTTAGATAGCAGATATAGACCGTTTGGTCGTCCGTTTGGATGACCAGGTCGGCGTTGAGTTCGCTTGCGTTTTTAACTGCGTATAACATAGTTGTCTTGTATTAGAAGAGTAAATAACTTCCTTTTTCGCGTTTGCCGATGAGTTGGTTGTACATACTCTCGGTGATGGATTTGCCGTCTGTAGCAGGGAAGAGATACTTGACTGCTGCAGCGGTTTTCTTGCCGTAGTACCCATCGACTACGAGGGACTTGATTTGTTGTCCGTTGTAGTAGGGGCACGAAGGCGGAATGCAGTCCGCTATTTGGTCATTGATAATTTCCTGACAATCTTTTACGAGCGCGGATTTGACGTGCTCGTTGAATGTCAAAGGAAATTGACTGTTGGTTGTTTTGTCCTCTTTTTTTGTTACGTTCGAAGTACTTGAAGCACCAGGAGTGACCGTACCGGCGCTTTCATCTGCCGGATGTTCCTGATCACTTTCCTGGTTCTTCTTTTTGGTGTACAGCCAGTAGCCGATTCCACCGGCTACCGGAACGAGGATGAGTAAGAGTACGATGAGTATGGTTTTAGTGGACTGTTTCATAGGATTTTAGAATTTGTAGTTGATGGATTTGGTAGCCAGTATGGCGTTGATATGTTCGATATCGCCTGCATCGAGGTCATCATACAACCATTCGGAAAGGTTTTCTCCGTCTTTTACGCCGAAGGTCTTGATCAGTTGTTGTACGTCGGAGCGGCTGTTCATAGCTTCGAAGACTTCGAAGATGGCTTGTTCATCGGTGCCAACGCCTTTCATTGCCTTGTAGAGCTTTTGTGCGTACGTATGGAACTGGTCTTGGGTGATGGAGATATCGCTTACGACGATGGTTTGGTTGGCTTCATCAACGAGTTTTTGGTTGGCTTGTTTGTCCAATACCAGGTTCTTGATGTCTTTGAATTTGACAACAAGAACGATAACGATGATGAGAACGACGATTGCGACAGCAATGCCGATATAGAGTTTCTTCTTTTCTCCTGCGAATGCAGCCAGTAGTGTGGCTCCGAATTGTTCTTCTTTCATAGTTTTATTTGTTTACAAAGTCTTTAAAAATCCAAAGGAGCATTACAGCGACTGCCGGAATGCCGAAGGCGAGGCCCATGTAGAGCCATGTCTTAGGTGGGATGTTGATGTTCACACCGGCGCTGAGGAGTTCATTGGAGTTGGATCCTGTGGCGCGTAATGGTTGGATGTTTGATTTGAGTTTGCTCATTTTGTCGTGTATTTTGGGTTTACCATTTGGTACGTTTTTCGAGTTCGTCGCGTATGTCGTCGAATTCGCTTTTGAAGAAACCGGTATGGCAAACGCGGTTAGACCAGTAGTTGATTCGTCCCCATACGGAAGCGTAGGTGTAGCCGAGCTGCTGCATGGCTTCTTTGACCATATACCAGTATTCTTTCGGTATTTCGGTGAATCCGACCCATTCGTCTCGGTATGTAGGCAGATAGCCGTTGTATTCATTATACCAATTGGTAACGATAGTGTTCACCTTCATTTGCATTTGGGCGTCGGCTATCTTTTTGTTTTTCTCTTCTTCGGCTTTCTTGGCTTCTTCTTCGGCTTGTTTATTGGTTTCTTCGACTTGTTGTTGTTCGACTTGCTGTGCCTTCAGAAGCGTAGAGAATAGAAAGATAATGATTACTATTGCTATCAGTTTCTTCATGAGTTCCTACGTGTGTGGATGGCGATTACGATACACATGATCAGCGATATCATCTGCAGAAATACAGATGTGAGCTGGAGCGCTTGTGAGAACGTGAGGTCGTAGCCGAATACGGTTACGATGCGTTCTTGGCAAGCGGAAGCAGGCGAGTCGGGGATATCTTCCTCCGACTTGCCTTTTCCGATGCGCGAGAGTAGTTCTTCAGCGATGTCGGCCGGCACTTGTGACCAGTCGATTTCGCTGTATTCACCGGTTGCGCGCATGATGCGGTCTCTCGATGTCGTGAACTTGCTCATAGTTACGCTGCTTTATGCATGTGAAACGTGATGACGCCTTTGTGCCACAGGAAGAAACCTCCGGCTGCGAGCAGCAGGACAATGGCGATAGCAAGGAGCCACGGCCAGTTAGCTGCGAAGAAGCCTTTCTTATAGACGTAGTCGTCCGGATTAACGGCATTTTTCGTGTCGTTGGCTTCTGCTTCTTTCTTGGTACGATACCAGTTTACTCCGTCTTGGCTCCAGAACGTGCTGGGCTGACCGGGTAATGCGTTAATGTTCTTGCTTTGCATATGATTGATGATTTATTGGTGATACAATGAGTTGCGTGTGGCGATGCTTGTAGCGATCCACGCCACGATGAGTAGTACGATACCTCCTCCGATGATAAGCAGTCGCTTCTTCGGGGAGGTAATGCTTTTGTCCTGTATTACTTCGGTTTTCATAGGGCGTTTATTTCTTTTGGTTTTTGATGGCTACGAAAGCAACTATTGCGAGTACTGCGACCGCTACGAAGGCGAGGATGATCGAGCTGGAATTGTTCGGTTTGGTTGTGTTGAGCACATCAACGGACCAGTCTTGCCGTCCTTTTATATCGTAGAGGTCGTGCAGTTGTTTGGTTTTCTCGGTTACTTGGAGACCGTTAACGACGGTGTTTCCGATAGCGGAAATGCCGTTGGTTATTTCCTGCCACAATGTCTTGAAAGCGTATCCGCCTTCACCTCCGTCAGCTCGGTTAATATGTTTGTGTGGGTATTTCATTATTTGATAAGCATTATGATTAGTACGACGGCAACGATGACGATGAGCATCATGTTGCTGGAGTTGCTTTGGGTTTGTTGACCGCTCTGAACGACTTGCGTTTGTCCCATCATGGCGGTAGTCATGTTGAGGATGGCGTTGTTCATTTGTGTGCCGAGAGCGGTAATCTGTTTGGATGTCGCTTTGTTGAGTTGTTGAACCGGGTGTGCGGCATCCCATTCAAGGGCACGCCGGTAGAGGTTGTCTATTCGCTCCTGGTGATAGGTCTTGGAACCGTCGAGTAATGACTCGGCAGCTTCAATCATTTGTTTCAGGCTGCGGTATTGAGTGCCTGCGAGATGGTCAAAAGCGTAGTTATCCGCGGCGATTTCGTCGGGGGTATTGAGGTTGATATGACCTTTTTCGTGCCAGATCCAGAATTTCTTTTGGAAGAGTGTCAATCGGTCATAGAGGTCATGATTGATGTAGATGGTGCGGGTTTCGCGGTCGCAGGCGCAAGGCGTACCCTGCATTTCTGCATCGTTTCTTGATATGTAATTGATTGCTTTTGCCATAATTTGATTTTGTCGTGTAATTTAAAAGAAAGCAGGCTCACCCGGCTTGGTGCGGGGCAAGCCTGCTTGCGATGTTCGTTACAGATCAGTGTTTCTTGTTTGCGATAACAGCTGCTGCCACGATTCCTACAACGAGGACTACGACTACTGCGATGATTACCGGGATGAGCCATTTGTTCTGCGTCTCGGTGTTCATTTTATTCGCGTTAGCCTGCGCGTTGATAAGCGCGGCTTGCGCGTTAGCGGCATTGGCGTCCTTGTTAACGACCGTGTCGGCGATTTGTTGTCCGGAAGCGATCCAGGAAGATATACCTCCAATGATCGTTCCAGCAAGTTCTACTTTCTGTTCGTTGGTCAGCGACTCGCCCTTAGCCTTGTTCAGAGAAGTGCTGATGGCGGTGTTGCCGGCTTTCAGTACTTTCATATGAGCAAGGTATTTGGGTGACTCGAGAGCCGATTCTGCGATTTTCCCAAACGGTTGGGTAAACTCTACTCCGTATTCGTTGGTAGCCTGAACACAGAGCTCAGCGGTCGGCTCTTCGATGTGATAGCCTAACTTCGTGAACAAGTTCTTCACTTTCGCTTTGTTGGCGAAGTGAAGAACTATTCCGAAGTAGTTGTATATGTGCTCTTGTGTCAGCATAACGTCTTAGGCTTCGAGTTTGTCAACCATTGCGTTCAGCGCAGCAGCCGGGTTCATCTCGGTTACCATCTGGAGCGAGATCTCGAGCGAACGACCTGCACCGATTTCTACGAAGAATACGGTTTGGTGGTCGAGCTGCATCGATACCTCGATCTCACACATCGTCTTGTTGAGCTGCGACGGGGTCACGAACTCGATCGGACGGATAGTGCGGGTACCGGTTGTCTTACCCAGACCGAAGGTTGCAATACCGAACTCTTTCGAGAACTGACTCTCGTTGTCCGTCTGCAGCTTGATAAGGCTGAAACGGGTCGGTACGTCCTTAACCCAACCTTTCGCGAGGTCGAGGGTCTTAGAGGTAACTGTTGCGATGTTGTTGCTGGAAGCGTCCTTAACGACACCTTCCGATGCGATAGCGTCAACTTGTACGCCTGCATAGCGAGCGATTTCGGCGATAGAGCCGAGACGTCCCGGGAACAGTGCGAGTACGATATCGCTGGCTGCGGTGTTCGTGATGGAAACCTGGAGGGTCTGACCACGTTGGTCCTCTGCCAAGAAATCTACTACAGACACTTTCTCGTCGCCGGCAGCGCTGTTGTTACGCAATTGGCGTTTAGCCATTCCTTTGTAGGAAACGTTCGTAACAGGGCCGGTTGCACGATCGCTCATTTTGACATTTTTCTTCATGATTGCTTGAAGTGTTTGTGGGTTAATGATTCAGTTATTGAGATTTTGCTTGGTTTGGATTAGTCATCTTCTCCTGTTTCCACAGGAGCCGGTGCGGGATCCTCTGCCGGTGCAATGGGTTTGTTCTCTTTCTTGTGCTTGAAATAGCAATAACCGCCGAACAGTATAACTGCGACGATAAAGATGAATACGAGCCAGAATGTGCTACGGATTTCGTTAGGATTGATCATAATGGTATGGTTTTAGTGTGTGTATGTGCGTGTTTTTATATAATGTATCGAGATCACCCCTGCGGCGGGAAGGCGGAATGCCTTCCCTTGGGTGTGCCTTTCCCTCACTTTGGCCTACTTCGTTTACTTTATTGTACGTGTGCCATCCGACTCCCGCCCGATGTTAGGTTTTTATCCTATTATTTCGAACCGCCGATTATTGGTACTTACTGTTTTTCTCGATACCTATAACAAAAGATAGGGGTTTTCAAAGTTCAAATTTTGCTACAAAGATAACATCTACTTTGTAGAATTTGTTGGCTTGGAGAGACTTGTGAGTAATTTTATCTTATTTTTTAGATAATGTGAGACTTAAAATCGTTAAAAATGAACGAACCCCCGTCCGTTTAGGGCGAGGGATCGCGAATGAAAGAGATCAGATTTTGTTAGGGTTTAGATGCATAGATCTTCTTCGGTGAACTTGGTGTGGTAGGTCTTGTTGAGTTTGTTCAGTGCTTCAGGACCGCTCGGTGAATCGAAGTCAAGCGGAAGGGAGATTATTTTCTCTTCCTGCTTGATGAGTGCGTTGTAGCAGAGCAGTTTGCCGGTTAGGTTGAAGCACTTGTACATGCGCAGGATATCGCGCAGCGCAATGATGGCTTCTTTTTTCGTACAGTTGACCAGGGTAACTTGGAATTCCGTGGTGCCGGTTTTGATGGCTGCGTGCAGGAACTTCGAGAACGGAACGGACTCGGGGTTCTTGTTAGCAGCTAAGTTGTTGAGCTGCGCGATGACGTTGTACGCGTCTGTCGTGGACTTGGATTGGAGGATGAGTTTTGCAGTTTTCATATGGATTGTTTTTTATGGGTTTTACGTAAGGACGCGTATTGCGGATGATGTTCGCAAGCGCACGTACCTTTAACTATACGTTCGCCGTCGATGTGACATTCGAGGATGATGGGTTGGTGGTCTACTTGCGAGTAGAGATACTCTTTGTCCGTGATCCAGTGCATTTTGGTGCAGCTGTCACAGAGCAGAGGGCATTGCGCGATATGTCTCATCGTATAACGGCATTGTGGGGTGTAAAGCAGAAATGTTCTGCAAGAATGCGTACGCATGCGGGGTTGAGCAGTTGTGATTTGCGAGTGTAGCCGTAAGGCAGCATTTCTTGCTCTTTCTGCTTGCACCAGGATCGAACTACGCCTATGCTTACGCCGGCGTCTTGTGCAATTTCCGTTTTGGAGAGTGCTTTGTAGATAATCATAGGTTTATTCGTATGAGATGTGAATGTAATAATGTTTGTCTATACGTGCTTGTGCATTCACTTCGGCTTGAATCCGTTTCAGGTCGTCGATATTGAGTGCGATACCTTTTCGCATGTCGATAGCGTCTTTGGTCTGGAACAGGAACAAGTCGGAAGTGAATGGGTAGAAACGCCTTGGCATTTCTGTAAAGGAGTGCGCAACCGCGATGAAGTCTACCATCTTTTGTCGTCTTCTGATCATGAGATTGTGAATCTCCTCATCGGTACGGTCGCCGAGATAGGTACGGCAATCGTCGAAGACGAGTATGCCTTTCTTGAAGGCATTGACGGCGGCAAGCGTACGCGGTCCGAAGATATGTCTTTGGATGCCGGTAAAGACGTAGTCATCGCGGGTAGCGAGCTCGTTATATGGGTAGAGTTCGTTTCCGTAGGCGTCTTTGTCGTTCCATTCGGTGTCGTCGGGTGTAATGATCAAGGCCCGCTGCCCGGACATTGCGAGTATATGTTTGAGCAGCGTGGTCTTGCCGGTGCCGTTGGCTCCGATAATCATTATCATTTTAGCTGTTCTTGCCATGACGTTCCTTATATTTCATGTAAGCGCTTGGAACTTGCATGCCGTACGTTACCGTGATGCATATGATCAGTTGGACGGAGAGAGGTATCTCTCCTCCGGACTCTTTCATATACTCGGTAATGATGGCAGCGAGTTCCTTTTTGTTGTCTTCGGGAGCGCAGTGGGTCTCACGAGGTTCTCCGGAAAGGAGTGAGAGACCCATGGAAGCGGAGAAGTCTATCATGTTAGCAAGGAATTTTCCGCTGGCGCGTGCGGTAGCGGGTGGAATAGTTTGCTTTCCGGCTTCTGCGAATTCTTCAGGAGTCGGTTTGATATCGATAGGCATTTCTTCCTTGTTTTCCTGGAAGGAGTGCATGAAGTCATCGAGGTTACCGGTTTTAAAGTCGTAGTTTTCGGGAGAGTCGCCCGGTACGGGTTGTTCTTCCGGGTCTATGACTTGTTCGGTCTCGATGGTTTCTTCTTGCGCTACGTCCGGATCGGTTATGTCTGGAAATAGATCGTTCATACTAATTAGCGATTGAGTTGATAATGGTTTTGATTAACTCGTCCACTTTTTCATGGCCTTTGTTGACCATGTGGTTGTGGGCTTCGCTGTCAAAGACTGTCTTGACGAGATAGTAGGAGCCTTTGCCGTCTGGGACGATGACGATTCCTTTGGATTCGCCGTCGGCCAATGTAATATCGGCAAGGGATTTGTCGATTTGTTCGATGATGGATGGCGTAGCCTGTTGAGCGAGTGTGCTCAGATCGATTCCTATCATCGACAGAGCGGATTTGATAAGACCGAGATTCATACTATGCCAATTTAAGAGCCTTTTTGAGCTGATCGATAGTTTTGATTTCGGGGTGCTCTTTTTGAGCTATCTCGAGAGCGTCTTCTTTGGTCATGATCCAGGGATGGAACCATTCCGCGAATTTTTCGGTGAGGTTGTAGCGGATGATATAGTCTGCTACTATCTGGGCCGGAGTAACGTCTTTCTTGTAGTGCTTACTGAGTTTTTCGGCAAGCCGTTCGAGGTAAGCGCGTGTGAAAGACGGCAGTATGATGCCCTTTTCCTGGTTTTGAGCGGCATTTAACTGCTCTTTGAGGGAATTGACCTCCTGCTCGATTTCATGCGCGTGTGCTTCAGCTTTTTGGGCTTTTTCATTGGCTTTGTCTCGTTCCTCGGTCAGAGAATTGATACTTGCTTGGAGTTCAGCAGACTCGGGCGCTTGCGTGGAGAGTTGCTGATTCTCTTGTTCAAGTGTTTTTTTCTCGTTGGTCAGAGTTTCTTTTTCTCCTTCGAGAAGAGTGATCTTTTCTTGGAGGGTTTGAATTTGGGCGTTAGCCTCTTGGAGTTGTTGAGAGGCTTCTTTCTTTTCCGTCTCGATTTGCTCTTTTTGATCTTTGAGCATACGATTTTCCGTTTCCAAGACTCTCATATTTTCTTCGAGAGTTTGTAAGTCTACCGTGGACTCTTGTCCCGGTGCGTCTTTCTTTCCTGCCATAGTTGTTGAGATTTTGTTATAGATATGTTACTGTAGAATAGACTTTGTTAGTCTTTTCTGTGAGACCATAGTTTGAAATCATGTCCGTCCCGGATCATCCATGTCTGCAGTCCTTCGTGGATGAAATAGACTAACGATGCCCATGACAAAGCCGAGAAGACTATGAATTGGATGAGGTCAGAGAGGTAAACTTCTTCTTCATTGTGGAGCTGGATGGCACAGCAGACCATCATGAATAAGACTCCCGATAGATAGATTAACGTAATCATTTGTCGTGTTTCTTTAAAGATTAGTAATTGAAATTCGGTGCAAAATTATCACTTTTTTGTGATATATGCAAGTTTTTTGTGATATTTTTTAAGAAAAAATGCAATTTTATATGTAATTCATTGAATATCAGTACTTTACGAATTTTTGTAACAAGTTGTAACGGTTTTGTAACTTTTTTGTAACATTTGTAATTGGTTGATTTATAGTGATTTATCATATTTTACAACTTCTTTGTTACATTGTTACAAAATTTTTTGTATATAAATAAGAAAAAGAGAGAAAAGGAAACGGGAGAGAAGAAAGAAAGAGTTGCGCTGCCGCGCAGCAAAAGGGCGCCCTCGGTTTGAGGACGCCCTTTTGGAAGCATGAATCGACTCTGACGTGTTAGTTTTGTTGTGGAGTGTCAGGATGAATAACATTACCGTCGGCTGCTGAAGGCGCAGCGGGACGTTGTGCAGCGCTGAGGATGGTTACTTCCCAAGCGAATAGTGAGGTGAAGTACCGTCCGTTGTTTTCATGGCTGTCGATTTCGCAAGTAACCTCGACGAGATCACCGGGAATGAGATTGTCCAGTTTCTTACAGTTGGCACCTTTGAAGGTGAATGCCTGTTCTTTCGGATAGCGCTCATCGGTGATTAGGATGAGGTCTTGACTTTGCCATGGTTCTCCAGTGCGTGAACCTATGCCTTGTTGCATAGGCATGATTTTGTGAACTTTGTTCGAGATTTTCATACTCATAATTGTACAATTTTTAGTGATTTTTGCTATATATTATACATAGTATAATAAACAATGAATTTTTTCTGCATTTTTTTGCTTAAAAATTTGCATATGTGCTGGATTTTTCGTACCTTTGCACCGTATTTGGGAATTATGCGCACTTTTCACTCTTTCCAGGGTGGGAGGTGCGCTTCTCATATTCCCTCGGTGCGGTCTTTATGTCCGCATTTTATTTTGTCATCTTTTGTAAAGCCGGAGAAGCGTATGCAGCGACGGCAGAGCGGTGATCCGATTTTGACGGAGATGCCGGGATTGGCGTAGATATCGTGAAGAACCTCCCTCGTGATAGCCACTTGTGGGTGTAGAGGGAGTGTTCTTGCGATATAGCCTGCCGGGCAAGTAGTGTCCGGCTGTAGGGAAGCCTGTATCATAGGTCGTCGGGTTTGGAGAGAATTTGACCGAGTTTGATGATAAAGACTTCATGGTCGTCCGGTGCGATATCCATGGCCGAGATACATTTGAGTCCGGCTTGGATGAATCCGAGGGACAGCCCCCCGCATCCGCAGAAGAAGTCTGCGAATGTCCGGGAGGTGTCCGGGAATAGTATGGATTGTTGTACGGAGGGTTTCATGATGATATTATGTTTGAACAGAAGTTTAGAATTAGTGTTATGGCGATAAGGTATAGCGCGATAATGATTTCATCGAGTCTCTTGTTCATGATTATTTCCAGTCTTTGTCGCCGTAATGGCAGTAGGTTTTCATTTGAAAGTCGAAGCCGTTGTTGAAACGGCATTTGTTACAGTCTTTTTTCTTGAGAGGGCAGGAATCTGCGACAACTCTGTATTTTCTTAGTTTCATAATCAGTTCTCCTTTTCAGTGAAGATGTTGTAATTAGAGTTAACGATGATATTTCCCGGGTAGGTACATAGGGGGAATTCGGCGCGTTCCCATTTGATAAAGTCGAACAGGCTGTCCTTAAAATATACTGTAGGGGTAGTGTTTTTTGAATTAGAGCGATGGTGTTTGATCAGGTTGTACACATCGTTCATGAAGATTTGGACTTGTGCCGGTGTAAATTCTTTTTTACCTGAGAGTAGTCCTATTTTGTAGTGGTTGCAGTATTTGATGGACTCTTCGATCATCCGGAAACTTTTCTGAATGTCGATGACAGGTTCTATGGATGCAAATGTTTTGAAACCGTAGTCGGATAGGGTTTTCATTGCCTTTATACGTTCAGAGTTGAGTGAAGCGCCGAGTTCAAGGTCGTCACAGCCGGTAAGGGAGAAACCTAAGGCTATTCTGTTTGTATACCATGGGTTGACGATCCATTCTTCTGGAATGTCATCAATAAAGTCTGCCCGTTTGGTTAGTATTTTGCATGGTATCCAGTATGATACCGCCATGCTCACGGCTTCGATGGTGAGTTTTCGCGTTTCCGGAAGCCATGGATCACTCGTGAAAGTGAAGAAAAGACCGTGTTCTTTGAGTGCGTCAAGGTTGGCAACCAATTCTTTACGGAATACGTCAAGTGCGTCTTTTCTGTCCTTAAAGCATTTTTTGAGTGTTGCTTTTGGTGCTCCCATGGCGTGACCGAGTATGCCTTTTTTGCAGTAGCAGTACTGACAATCATTGCTGCATCCAACGTAGAAGTTACAGGCGTATTTGGCATATTCGCCTGCCTTGCCTTTAGGCATATAGATAGCTTTAGTGTTCATTGTATTGCATATTTAGATAAATAGTTGTACATGATCTACAGGAGTGATTGTTATGTCCTCTTTTTTTACGAAGAGGTGGTCAACGAGCCATTCCTTGTATTTTTCAGGGTCTTGATCAGCGTTTTTGATCATTACTTTTAGTGTGTTGTGGTATTCTTTGATTACCACGAGCCAGAATTTTTTCATAAATTTTGAATTTTTAGGGTGAAAAATTTGTATAATTGAAAAAAAAGCAGTACTTTTGCACCCGAAATAACTGTTATGGTTCAGCCGCTTCCTGATTAGAGCCTGTTATTATCTTTATTCAGGCGGTACAGAGAAAGAGGGCGCAGGCAATCTCTTGGCTAATTTGAACGGAATTCCGTTAGCGGTCGTTAGCACATAATAGTTTTTTGGATTGCAGCTGCTTCGTATTGATCGGAGTGGCTGTATTTATTTTGTACACTTCTTTTCCCGATTCAATAATTACATGCAAGGAGATTGCGGCCAGGTCCGACGTATGAGTGCGGTGAACTACAAGCAGGTATCCGCGGTTATCATCTTGGTATATTTCATTGAAGTTGTTGATGATGAATTTCACGAAGTCGAAAGCGTTCATACCTACAGAGCGGAGTTCTCTTCCGTGTTTTTTGTAGATATGGACTAGTTCTGAATCGTAGATAACTACGTCAGTTGCGTCAAGCAGTTGGGTTGCCCAGCTGCCCATACGAATACGACCTACTTTGTAATGACGATTGTCATTGTGTGCTTTAATGCCGTTGGTGGCATTGTTTCGTTTTGGAAGTTGACTGGTAGTTTTCATAGTAGTAGTTATATATTTTCACATATTAAACTTAATATATTAAGCATTGCATCATGTCTGTTTTGAAGTATTCCGAATCTTACGTCTTTAACGTGTTTATGTGGAATTGATTTTATGACGGCCCAATAGCCGTCGGCATTTTTTTCTACTCCAAAAGAAACATTGTACTTCTGTGTTAAGAATTTACGTGCTTTATTATAATCTTTCATTCGAAGATTATAGTAGCCGAATTGTTCAAGGTAAGATTGGATATATTGTATGTGTATCTTTCTTGATTTCTTGTGTTCATTAGATTTGCGCTTGACGGCTCTAATGGCTTCTCGTATCTTAATTGCTTTCATAGGTTATAAGATATTAGTTCAATAATTTTCTTTTTTGATTGTACGAATGAAGAAGGCATGATTGTTATTGATTCCGATAAGTTTCCAGTTTTGTTTTGCTAAGTCTGGAAGTGCTCGTATTCCGTTGAGACTTATTTCTTCGACATGGTATTCGAATTTGTCATCTTCTTTTGTGGAGTGATTGACTACTTTGAAATAAGTCCATACGCTTGCAATGGCGAAGAGCAAAACTGCGGCAGTGATGCCGAATGCGATGGCTAATAAGCCGGAACTTGTAATTGTAATCATATTACTTAAGGAATTTAATGATGGTCAGGACTACGATAATAGTCCCGGCCATCGAGATTAGTAAATACATTTCGGGTGTCATGTTAGTATCCGATTATTTCTGTTGATAACTTGTTTGAATTGACTGTTTTGATGTAGATCATTTCAAACGTTGTTGATTTGTTGTTATAGGTAGTTCTTGCAGAGATACGACCTTCTCCGTTTTCGTTTACTCGGTACCAGGGATGATCTTCCGGGTTGAGTATATCGAGGTCATCGCAGTATTTGACGTAATAGCGCAGCGCTTTCATCCATCCTACCTTGGTTTTCTGTTCCTTTTTATTGGTCACGAAATCGCAGTAGTCGTCGTATGCATGAGCGCGTATTACGCAAACGTCCAGATGATTGCCTTCTCTATCGAAGTATTGCTTTGCCCATTCGTAGAAAGCTTCTCCCATGCCTTGTCTTTCTGCTCGTTTCATGACGGATTGCATAGGCGGTGTAATCGCCGGCACTCCGTATTGCTTGCAAACGAGATAGAATTGAAGGCAATCGATACAGAAGTTGATATCAGCGTTGTAGAGTTCCTCGGAGTAGCCTTCTTTCCAGAGGTCACCGTCCGTATCATCTGATACTTGTCTTGTTTCTTTGTAGTTCGTCTCATCTGTCATGGTGTGGTAGTAATCGCTATTGGCCATGAACAGCAATCGACGTAGCGTTGACGAATCGAGATTCGGCGGTGCGAAGTTGGAGGTAAAGACGATGTTCGGAGCGTCCTCGTATTTGAGTTCGAAGGACTTCTCGTTCTTCGGGTTGATAGTAATCGACCCGGTAATCATCGTGTAGAACGTATCGAAGTCTGCATTCTTTTTCAAGTCATCGATTACGATGATATCGGTAGACTTGGAAACACGGTCGAGGAAGAAGTTATTGTCGGTCAGCTTTGCGGACCGGCCCTGTAAGGTAACGATTTCCGATAGACCGAGTTTCTCGAGTGCGGAGAACATCAGGGATTTACCGGAACCTCCATTCGATACGCCCTCGTGGGAGTTCTTCCATTCCATTGCCCATATTGCTTTGGCATTGGAAGCCACTTTGTATCGATGGATCAGGTAACCGAGGATGTATATCTTGTTGAGCATACATTGTGCTTGGTTGAGAAGCGCGTCCGGAATGGACTCGAGTCTCGGACCATACAAGTTAAACCGGTTCGCCTGTGCGTAGGCAAGGTTGGCCTTATTGTTTTCCTGGTCCGATAATTTGTCGTCTTTCCAGAATTCCGTTTCTTCACGCCAGTATAAACGGCTTGCGTTGATAAGGAAGCGGAAAAAGAGGGACGGATTATTGTCCAGGTTGATGTGCAGCGTGTTGTCTTCCCAATTATAGGTAAAAGAAGGAGCGAGTCGAGTGAACCGATGGGGAATGATTTTTGTGTCCCAGATGTATTTTCCGCTATTGGGTTTAGTAGTGATTTCTATACCTACATCTTTGGGATCCTTGTCTTTTCCGTCTTCGGTTTTGGTGTTGTCGTAGTTGTTTGATACCGTGCAGCATACGTTTTGGAAGAACAGCGTTCGGCTGTCTTTGGTACTGCTTTCGAAGTCGATATCAATCGTATCGAGATCATCGTACATCTGTTTCGCCGTTTTCTTGGAGTTGATGAAGGTTTCGAGCACATCATTGCCGGCTTGCATGGTTTCAAGGCTTTCGCGTACAAAGTCCCGGATCTGTACCGGTTGGTATTCCGTGACGGTATAGCCTTTTATGCGTATCAGCTTTATCTCGGTGGAGATAGGGTCTTTGTACTTGTAGAAGCCGTTAAGCCGGAGGAAGTAAAGCAAATTCAAGGTCTGAATGTTGACCTTGCTTTGTTTCTTTCCTTCGATTTTGGTCCAGAATTTGGCTCTTTTCGCAGAATTGAGCATCTTTACGAATTCGGCTTTAGAAGGGCGCAGCTCGATATAGTCGCGCAAGTCCTTACATGGACGCATGCGTGCATCTTTGAATTGCGCAAGCCATTCAGGTAATATAATGGTGTAGATGGAGATGTACTGCAGGGCCAGGCTTTTGCCTTGTGCTATGCCGGTATCATCTTTGTCGGGCACATTATATACCTTATCTGCGATGGCGAAGAGTTTGTCGATATCATCGTTGGTTTTCTTAGCCGTCTCTGAATTGAACCATACCGGGTAATAGCCCATTCCTGCAAGGCACATGGCGTCACGTTCGCCTGAGCAGATGATAATCTCGGGCAATTTGCCGTTGACTAAGCCGTAAGTCTTATATAAGTCCTCGGCTTTTCCGCCATTGTGCTCGAGTTCGTTGTTGATGGTTTTCATCAATTGACTGTGTTCTCTTTGTGCTTCTTCGAGACCGTTGATGTAATTCATCGGTTTCTTTCCGACATAAAAGAAGCGATAAGCCTTCTCGATTTCGAGTGGCTTGTAGATCTTTTGGAAAGAACCGCAATTGTGGAGGAAGATCGGGTAATCGTCCGAGGATTTGAAAGTAGTTACTTTTCCGTTTTTGCAGATGGAGTACCAGGCAAGTGCTTTGTACTTGTACTTAGCCATGGCTTCTTTTGTGACTGTGGCTCCCATTACGGCGAGTTCTGCGTCTGAGAGTTCTTTCTCTTCCCATTTGACTTGTCCTTCTTCGTCCTCTTCGGTGGCAGGGCGTGAACTGATTCTTGCTTTATTAACCTTTGCGTCGAGGCCGTAGCTGATGCCGAATTCTTCGGCGATGCGGTATAAGGCTTCGTTAAAATGGTTAATCATGCGTTCTTGCATGTAGGCGTCGATAGCGTTCAGCGAAACGTCCGAACCGAAGTCGTGTAGGATCCAGTACTTGCCTTTCTCCACGAATTTGAATCCGGCGCTTGCGGTCTTTTCGTCTCTGATACGAAACATACCTTTGCCGTTTTTAGCAAAGATATCGCGTGATTCCGGATAGAGTTTTTCGAATATCTTTCGACCACCATCGGTGTTGTCGAAGATTTTTTGTTTTAGATCCATACTCTTATAAGATTATGTCTTTTAAGTAATCACTGATTCTTTTTTTGTAATATGTCTCGAAAGATATTTCGGGGAAGTTGATTACGTGACCATTGATTTCGTATAACGCTTCGGTTTTGTCTACATAGTCGATAGCGAATGGTCTTAATAAATCTTCTCGTATTCTTTCGATGATTACCAATCCGTCTTCTCTATTAGTAGCTGTGAAACTTGCTACGAAGTTTATTTGACCGTTTGGTAATGGCATTCCGATTTTTTGTACGGTAATTAGTTCTACATTTCCTAACATTGTTCGTAAAGTTTTGGGTAACCTAATTCATTGAGAACCTCGTCGATCTTAATCATTGCGAATCGAGTAGGTTTGTTCTTTGCATTGATCCAGTTGGACCATAAAACTCTATCTTTTGATTCTTGTATATTCATCTTACAAGCTTCAAAGATTTTTTGTTTTATCAACGCTGCCGTTTCGGCATTTACTTCTCCTCTAATGAGGAAATTCCTTAGTAATTCCTTTTGTTCCATTGCTTTGGTACGATATTTGTTTAACATTGTTAAAATAAATTACGGTGCAAAGGTATCACTTTTTTACGATATATGCAAAATTTTTGAGATATTTTTTTCATTTTTATCGTTTTTTATATAATTTTTTTTAATTAACTTTGCATTATGAAAGAGATTTTGAAAAACATTGAAGCGATACGTCGCGAAAAGGGCGTAAAGCAAGAAGTTTTGGCAAAAATGCTTGGTGTGCGCCAGAACACGTATTCACAGTATATCACTCGAAATGAGGATATCAAGTTAGGACGATTATCACAGATTGCTGATAAATTGGGTGTTTCCGTGGTTGATATTATAGTCTATCCGGAGAAGTGGGTGAAGGAATCCGAGTCCGTAGCATGCGAAGCGTGCAAGGAGAAGGATAAACTGATTCAGCAATTAACGAATTACATATCCTTGTTAGAGGGTAAGGTTACTTTGGTCCAGAAACCCAAACGATAATGTATATGCCGGCAATTGATGAATCTTTTAACCTGGAGCGTGCGTTAGTAGCGATGGGTTTTGATGTTCATGAGAGTGATAAAGCACGTATGGTTGCTTTTGGTTTTATCGATTTGTTTGGCCGCGATATCACTGTCGAGTTTAATAAATCGTATATTAGTGATACGCGGTTAGACATGAAGATATCAGCAGATTGTGATGGATTAACGGATGTTATTTACATGGGCGTAGCTCCTGTGAATGCGCGTGACTTTGAAATGATCATGTCTTATCTGTTACCGAGTAGAGAATTCTTGAATCATCTTGGTATCTTGGATATCGAGAAAAATTTATAATCGTATGGAAGATGCGTTGAAGATTATAGAGCAGTTTGAGAAATTGCCTAAGTATATAAGGTATAAAGACGATTGCTATGTACCTATTATATATAAGCATGAGAATTCTTTCCATGATCGAGCCTATTGGGCGATGTATGCCAAAGAACTTCAAAATGGCTTTAGTTCAAAGAAAGTTTTATTTCATGTAAAGGCTTCTCTGCTTGGTAATGTTCTTTGGCAATTTGAATGCCAATATGACCATTTGAATGTCGAGAAGATTATACGTGATAACGAGTGGTTCGGAAACGAACCTTATGAGATAGATTTTTGCAACGATTAGCGTAACACAAGTGTAACAAGTGATACGCAAATGTAACATAAATTATTAACTGGTAACCATTGAGAATAAACGATTTACGATAGCGGATTGTTTTCGGGGGTTCGAATCCCTCACTCTCCGCAAGGCTTGTAAAATCAAGGGTTGTGAGTGATTGAAGATTTGTTGCCGTAACGTGGCTGTAACAAAAATTCAAGAATTGTCCGGAAGAAGTATGTTTCCGGGGGTTCGAATCCCTCACTTTCCGCAAACAAAACATGAGACCTGTCTGTCCAAGTTTACTTGAGCAAGCAGGTCTTTTGTTTTGGTTGCAAGGATGCCATCGGCAGACTTTATGGATTACGCAGAAATCCCTCTTCT